>Ga0209692_10000092_pt1 | contig 309929 bp, 268 predicted proteins | sample tdDd472_FD_187129 | JGI IMG/M metagenome (GOLD analysis project Ga0209692, IMG submission 187129) | Marine sediment microbial communities from the Atlantic coast under amendment with organic carbon and nitrate - tdDd47.2 (SPAdes)... | ecosystem: Environmental > Aquatic > Marine > Coastal >... | reverse complement strand
ACACACTGATTGAATTAAATCAGTGCTCGGAGCGTGTTAGATGTGCGTATGAATCGCGGAAAACAAAGGCTTAAAAAGCGCCGTTAGTCCACTTGCTGTTTAATCAGTTCTTCATGAGAACGCCAATTGTAGCGCGCAAAATTATCATCGTACAATTTCCCCAATTATTTATCATAGGATATGGCAACAATTCGAGTGTTTTGCCATACTCTCATCATAAATAAAATGCCTTCAGCCACTTTAAAATCATACTATCAGCCAAATTGCATTATAAAATATGCCAAACTATCATCGACTAATAAAAAAAATGCATAATAAGAATTCCCCAATTATCGTCGACCAATCGAAGGAAATCACAGGTGTTTTTTATGACGGGACGGGGAAAATCCAGCATATCCTATAATAAAAGGGGTCAAGTTATAAAAAAAGGGGTCAAGTTAATATATAACAATTATTTATAATTATACTTTCTGAAACTGAAAAAAAATCAAAGTGAAATTCTATGGGGTGCTGCAAATACAATCGTTAAACAGTAATTATCATAAAAGATATAATGTTAAGAAGCAAAAAATTACAATTTTCAACCTGCCCCTATACATTGGCTGCTTCAATCCTGCCGTGTTCAACGTGGAAGATCACAGGACGAATATCGTAGAAAAGATAATTCCTACTTACTTTCCCAGGTAATAAAAATCAATTAACTCCACTTTCTCTCAACTTTTTATTTTTATCGGAATATATCTAGATGAAAAAATCAGTTCGCTTATTATATACTTAAGATATCAACATAAAAAAAGAAAATATGGCACTATTACTATAAAATCTTTTATAAACAGAGACCTTCAACTAAACTGACATAGAAGTATTGTTAAAATTAAGAATATACATATTGACGAAAGATAGTAATAGCCATAATTTTTATGTGTTAAGTGAAAATAATTTGAGATATTCGTAATGTCCAAGATATTCATTAGCTCTTTTTTTCTTTTATTTATTTGGCTGCCACAATCGGCATTGGCCTTGAATGGCATCTTCGAACATAGTAGTACTACGCCCTTGGATAATCCGCATGATCTCAAACTTTCACCTGACGGACGTTATCTGATGGTGTCAGACGTCGGTAATAATCGAATTGCCATTCTTGACCCGGAATCTCTAGAACTTCTTGGAGAATTTGGAAGCGATCATCAATCCGGTACTCATGACATCGATTTTGACAATCAAGGGTTGGCCTATGTGGCCGATACTCACAATAATCGAGTCACCATTTATCGTCTGCAGGATCGTCAAGCTTCATTAATCGGTGAACTCAGTGAGTCCATTCGTGGACCAGAGGGTGTTTTAATTCATCCCAACGGTAAGATTTATGTTGCCGGTGCATGGTCCGGAAATGTTGTGGCCTATCAAGGTGGAAAAAAGGTTGCTGAACTAAAGGGCCTTTCAGCCCCACATGATCTTGAGCTTGCAAAGGATGGAGATATTTGGCTTGCAGATGCTGGCAATGATCGGCTTTTACTTCTTTCTCCTACTCTTGAAATCAAACGAGAGTTATCCGGCGAACCACTTAATTTTAACGGTGTCCGTTATCTTGACCTGATGAAAGATGGTACGCTAATAGCAGCCGATAAATACACCCATTCGGTCAAATTTATCAGCCCGGACGGTCGCTTACTCCTGCAATTGGGCAATGGTCGTCCAACAAAGGGTATCAATAGGTTTACCACACCCGAGGGTGTTGAAGTACGCGATAACACAGTCTGGATATCCGACTCAGGGAATGATCGCATCGTTCGTTATCAAATTAAACCATAAACGTTTATTGCTCGCTAATAAGCTAAAAAAGGGGAAAAAAGAAAAAGGGGTCAAGTTAATATACGACAGTTATTAACAATTACACTCTCTAAAACTGAAAAAAATCAAGGTAAATTCTATGGAGCGCTGCAAATACAATCGTTAAACTGTAATTATCGTGAAAGATATAAAGTTAAAAAGCAAAAAAAAACAATAACTATTAAAAGGTTTAATTCTGGCGCTTAAGAATCTGTTTTCCACATAAATGATCAGCAAAACCTTTACCAGCTTGCAAATAGAAATTATACACTTCATGAACTCCCAGAGCTTTGAGTTCTTTTTCCTGATCTGGAAAAGTTGCAATCGCAGCAATCTTACCTTCGTACCCCTGAGCAAATAATTGTTGTGCTGCATAGAGATTACCATTATGACTGGGCATGGCTAATAAAACCAAAACTATACCTTGGTTATGTCTGACTTTTTGCCAAAAATCCGAGTCAGTCGCGTCACCAAGAATAACATGGTGGCCAAGGCTTAATTGCTGCTCGACATGATCACAATTATTGTCAATTCCGATAATCTTATCTGGAAAATGTTGTTTCATCTCCTCATAGGCACCACTACCGATTCTACCCATACCAAAAATAATCACTTGTGCGTCGCCAATGTGAATCAATTGATCTTCATTATGTAATTTTGCAGACTCTTGTCTTTCAAAGAAATCATGAAATTTTCTATAGATTGCTATCGATTGCTGATTTAATGGAGAAGCCAAAATAAAGCTCATCGATAATGCAATCGCAACTACCGCGAGCCATTGCTGGTCGAGCATTCCGGAAGATACCCCCAAAGCAATAACAATTAATCCAAACTCACTATAATTACTCAACGACAATGCGGTAAATACTGAAGTTCTACTACGAAAATGGGAACGGCTATAAAGATAAAAATAAAATATGGACTTAAGTGGGAGTATTAATAAAAATAGGCCTGCAATTAATAAACTATTCCAGTCTGGCAAAGCGCTTAAGCCGATACTAAGGAAAAACAGGACTAAAAAGATTTCTTTAAAATAAAACAGTGTTTTAGCCAGTTCAGAAGATTTAGCATGGGGAGCCAGTAAAATCCCCATAATCAAAGCCCCTAAATCTGCCTTTAAACCTAATAAACTAAATAATCCAGCTCCCAATACCAGGGCGGCAAAAAAGCCAAATAGAGCGAGTAGTTCACCATGTCCACACTTTTCCAGTGCTTTATAGAGTAAAGGACGTAATAAGGGTAAAAAGATCAGACTTAAGGCAAATAGCGAGGGCTCTTTTCCAGCGGTGAAAGTCATAAATATGACCGCAAAGATATCCTGCATAATTAATACGCCAATAGCAATACGACCATAAATTGCCTGCATCTGACCTTTATCTTCAAGAATTTTAACCGCAAACACCGTACTTGAAAAACTTAACGCAAAGGCAACGAGTATAATTCCTTGTGTCTGTAATTCGGTAATAAGGGGGACTTGAAGAATTTTTAAAGCATATAAAATCAGACTATATATAATTACCGTAACCAGCATGTGTACGGTGGCATTACCCCAAATTTCTCGTTTAGCTAAGTCACTGAGTTTTAACTTTAGTCCGATGGTAAATAGTAATAATGTCACACCTAAATTGGCGAGTTGCTCAATGACCCTAGAACTTTCATAACCCATTGCATGGAGTACAAAACCCGCAATTAAAAATCCAATTAAAGGTGGTAAACGAACTAAATAGCTTCCTAGCCCTAGAATAAAAGCGACAGCTATGATTAAGGGTTCAATTGACATTAATAAATATACTCTTGAAAAATCAACAATAATTAGAAATTAATTATATCCATGTTAACTCTATATTATGTAAGTATCATTAAGATAATAATTAAGCCAGTTTTTAGTTCATCCATTCTCTAATGATTAATAATTTAGATCTAAAGATAGTAAGCGATACGAATATAACCTTTATTCAACACAGTATGTTTCAAACATCCCCATAATAAATCACAGTCTATTTAAAATAATTGTAATAACATTCATAAAACAAACTATAATCTGGTATGTTTCTCTAAATTAATTTGGATTAGTAAGCCACAAAACACATTAATCTGTTGTTAATAAGACAAATAAAACCAAATTGACACTCATAAACTTAAAAGGATCTTCTTATGTTTCAAAAATCGATGTTATTGATCGTTCCAATACTGTTAATTGGGTCACTGTTGTTCGGCTCTATGGCGATTGGTCAGCCCTTAGCAACCGAAACCAATATGAAAAACTCGAAGATAGTACAATGCCCTATTTCAACAACACAACCTGACACATTTGCACTTTGCGCAACAGCAACTTGCTGGACTTTAGATGGCGTTGCCTATTGTAAATGCAATATTATGAATGAAAAGAGCATCTCAATCAGCTTTAATTACGAAGAAAACGGTCAATCCAAAGATGTTTGTAATCTACTTTTAGATGGCAATAACAATGGTTTTACCATCAGTACCTATGCGACCCCTCGTCAAATTGAAGCCGACTACAATCCTGAAACTGAAAAACTTGGTCCCCCCATGGGATATTACACCTGTTTGACAAAGTCCAGTCCTCAAGCCTATGGTGCGCAATGCGATGGTGGGGTTTGTTTTAACAGTACTCAAGGCAAGGATTTTCCCGGACTTGGACATATCAATGAAGGAGAAATCGTTTGTTCATGTCCACCGACCCTTAGCTCCTCTCCAGGATTCCAGATTGCAGGTCCTTGGAATTGCAAGCCAGGTGATGCCAATGAAAACAATCAATGTTGCGATCAAGATTATTACAATGATATGTGTACAGTGACTAGCGTGAAAAGTACCGGAACCATTCTGGCTGTGAGTGCACCTATCGGCGGCGCGAAGGCACTTTCGACTATATTGGATGGCAAACTACCCAGTCTTAATAGCTGTCATTTTAAATAGTTTTAGATCTCAATTGGTTCAATTTTAAGAATATAAATGAATTAAAAGACGGATTTCAATTATTGTTTAATTGAAATCTCTCTCTCCCAATCAGCCTGGGTTGCTACATCATAAACGGTAAATCCATGCTGTCTAAGAAGCTTGGTCGCTGTAGCACTTCTGTTTCCACTCCTGCAATAAACAACAATTTCTTTATCTTTTGGTAGCCTAATATACGAGTTATGCAGTTCTTGTAAGGGAAAATTTTTGGCATTTTTGATATGCTTTGTTTTAAACTCTTTAGGTGTGCGAACGTCAATAATGATCGCTCCATTATCAACTGCTTTATGTGCTGCGATTAATGTTTCATCGCTAACCTTAGAACACCCAGTCAGAATAACTAAAATGAATACAAAAATATATTTTTTCATCGTTTTAAATACTACCTATAATTGAGGTGTGGTATTTTACTCCATTAAAATCACTATGAAAATCATTCCAGCTCAATAAACCAAGATTAACTATGCAGGAAATTACTACTATACCTGCTCAAAGAGCGCCAAAAATTCTTTAAATTCTACCGTAAATGGGGCATATACAAAATGTTCAATTTGAACTGAAAATATGATTTTTTTCGTCAATTTATAAAACAAATAGGAGTATTAGATATGGCGTGGATTTATTTGCTAGTAGCAGGTTTATTTGAATGCGGATGGGCAATTGGACTTAAATACACTGAAGGGTTTACCAAACTCATTCCATCACTTCTGACTCTTTCAGCTATGGCCATTAGTTTTTGGTTGCTATCAGTAGCGATGAAAACAATTCCTGTCGGTACAGCCTATGCCATATGGACGGGTATTGGTGCAGTAGGAGTAGCAATACTGGGGATGTTTTTATTCGGCGAATCTAGGGATATTTTGAGAATAATTTGTTTGCTTCTGATTGTTTCGGGAATAGTCGGGTTAAAATTGGTTTCATCCTAAAAAACGCAGTTGACTTTGTAGCGAGGTTCAGTCTGACCGGCCGCACCTGGCTACGAAGTCAACTGCGTTTTTAGATTTATTTACAGCTAGCTTTACTCCATGGATTTCCTACCAGAATATTTTCGATATCCCATTTATACCAAGTCGAAGTATCTTCGATATCAAATACGCTACGATCAGCTAGAATAGCGACTAATTGCCAAGTTCCTTGTGGTAAAGCAAATTCATCAAATGGTAGCGCGGCATCACCAAAAAAATCTTCAAATGATTCAGTATAGACCATAGATTTTTCCCATATTTGGTCATTGGCAGCAAGAAAAGAATGGCCTTGCTGTAAATTATCGGTAGCAGGAATTAAATAACCAATTGCTTCACCATCATCATCTTCACATAGTAATTCACTGGAAATTGAACTGGTTGGATAGCAAATATCATCTTCTAAATAGCCTTTGTCTCCATCAAAGGTCGTGCATGACGCTTCAAAATTTTTACAAATTGTCAAATCTCCACTAGCCTTCTGAAAAGCATTCGCTTGGTTCAAATCAAAATCAATCAGTTTAATACTAGGCACACTAATATACTGTTCGTCGATAAAGAGATTGCTGAAGTCATCAATTAGCATACGCTCTTTTAAAAAGATATATTTTTGACCATTTGGGTCATTAAAAATCAAATAGGCATCATAGCTTCCCAATTCAGTAACAGGATCTTTAGCGTTAGAGATTGTGAGGCCAATAGTCAGTTTATCTCCATTCAAGTTTTCATTGTCATTACGATTGTCACAAGGTGTCCAAGTGCCTGATTTAGAATTGGTTGGACCATCCGATAAGTTTGTCAATCCGGCTGATTCTTGTGGAACAGTGACTTGAACGTCAATTGAGGCTGCGTGGATTGTTGAAACAGCTAGCATCCATGCTGAAATAGATAGACCTAATATTTTAGTGGTACTCATGGCAAATCTCCTTGCATATAAAATTTTTAAATAAATTTAATACGAATATAAACATTTATAATTTTTATTCGCTTTTTATTTTACACATGCAAGATCATTGCCATTTTTTCTATAATTTTTAACTGAAAAGTGTCTGTTTTTTTGACACATCAGATTAGATGCCTACAAGAACAAAAATTAACGACACACATACCTAAAACATTGATTAGGAATCAAATAAAAAAAAGAAAATTGCTCGTTCAGAATAGCGTACAAACAAATAGAAATTAATGAAAAACAGGTAAAAACAAGTAAAAATAAGTGATGAAGTGTAAAAGTATGTAAAGAAGATATCGGAGATTTTTGAAATTAAAAAAAAGAAGCTAAATGCTTCTCTTTTTTTTACTAGGTGGGAAAAAGTTTAAAATGGAATTAGCGCTAAATTAAGTATTCGTTTAAAAGACCTAAGCTAAGCGATAATATGCCCAGCGTCTTTCTCCTTCTCTTTTAAGCTGACCATTTTTGTTCATTTTTTTCAATAGATAAGAAGCCTGGTGATGAGTAATAGTCAGTAAACGTTGGCATTCAGTATTATTGATTTTTTCGTATTGCTGTAGATATTTGACTATCACCTGCTCATTATTCGTATTAGAAACATTAGGTTGTGGCGAAAAACCATTATTGTTTTGAGGTAAATTGTTCGATTGGTTTATATTGTTTGCGGATAAAATATAATCTTCAATTAAAAAACCATTACCTGAATTAACCGGCATATTTGGCATAGAGTTATTAGACATCAGACCATTTTGTCCATTTGACAAATTATTGTCGCCAAGTCCCTGTCGAGATTTTTCATCATTTACTCCAGTATTCCTCGATTGGATTAAATGTAAGTGTTGTGGTTGTATAGGCTGACCATTACTACTAATTAACGCATGTTCGATAATATTTTTAAGTTCTCGTATGTTCCCTGGAAATTGATAAGCCTGTAACATAGTTAAAGCATCTGAGCTAATAAAGCCTTTGACAAAATTCATCTCTTGAGCCAATTGGTTTAGAAAGTGTTCAACCAATAAAGCAATATCTTCACGCCGCTCTCTTAGGGCGGGTAAGTTAATCGTATAACCAGTCAATCGATAATACAGATCCTGGCGGAACGACTTGTCCTGAATTCGTTCTTCCAAATGGCTATTAGTTGCGGCAATAACTCGGACATCGATTTGTTTTTCTGTGGATCCACCCACGCGCATAATTCGGCGATCTTCTAGCACCCGTAGCAATTTGGTTTGCATCATAAGAGGCATATCACCTAACTCATCCAAAAACAAGGTACCACCATCTGCGGCCTCAAAATACCCCTTGTGATTGTCCAGTGCTCCGGTGAAAGCACCTTTCACATGCCCGAAAAAAGCTGAATCAGCAAGATCATTAGGAATGGCAGAACAATTGACAGTAATAAAAGGCCCCTTCATCCGATTACTACCATAATGAATCGCTCTTGCGACTAATTCTTTGCCGGTTCCACTCTCGCCCAAGATCAAAACATTGGTCTTACCAACTTTTTGCAAACGCCGAATCTGTTCTACCACATTTAAAAACCCAGCACTTTGTCCAACAAAAGCATCTAACTTCCAACGTTTGGCTTCTTGTTCTGAAATCGAAGATAGTTTTTGGTCGGCAGTTTCCAAAGCAGTTTCAACTAATTGGCGGCGCTTGATTTCTTCTTTTAATTGCCGGTTTAATTCTTTTAACTCCTGGTTTTGACTTTGTAATTCTAATTGTTGTATTTTTAAAGCAATTTGCGTATGTACCCGCGCAAATAATTCAGCGGCATTAAAGGGTTTGGTAACATAGTCAACAATTCCAGCATCAAATCCCCGAATAATCGTATCAACCTGAGTTTCTGCAGTAAGAAAGATAATTGGAATGGTAGCAGTTATTTGGTTTGCCTTTAATTGTTTACAGACTTCAAATCCATCCATAACTGGCATCACAATATCCAATAATATCAAGTCGGGCAATTTGCTAATTGCCAATTCCATCCCCTTGGGACCATTGGTGGCAAAAAAGATTTCATATTCATCACTTAACATATCAAAAAGCAATTCAATATTATTTGATGAGTCATCAATTAATAAAATTTTTCGTTTGGTATGATTAGTTTCATTTTTCATAATGGCTTCTGACTTGTAGTTGATTTCTTCCTGATTCTTTGGCCTTATATAATGCTTTATCAGCTCTTTTTATCAGGTATTCTGGTGATAACTCTTGAGTATTACCGCTCGTGGCAATACCCATACTAATACTGACATACTTACTGCACTTTGATGGTTGATGTTCAATTTTTAAATCCCGGATAGCCTGCAAACATTTATGTGCATGTTCCAAGGCATATTGCTCTGTTGACTCCGTCAGGACTATGGCAAACTCTTCACCACCATATCTTGCTGCTAGTTCTCCATCTCTTTGGGTAAAATGATTTAAGGTTTGAGCAACCTCAATTAAACAAGCATCACCCTGCTGATGGCCATAAAAATCGTTGTATAATTTAAAATAATCGATATCAATAATAAATAAACTTAATGGATGGGAGTAACGTTTGGCACGATTGCACATTTGTCGTAAAAACTCATCAAAATGACGACGATTTGCAATCCCCGTAAGTCCGTCAGCCCGACTCAGCTGTTCCAGTTGATGGTTTGCTTGTCGGAGAGCTTTAATGAGTAACTGATTTTCAATCTGAGTTTTAACTCTGACTTTAACCTCTTCTGGGGCAAATGGTTTGGATACATAATCCACCGCTCCCAATTGAAATCCCCTGATCATATCGCCTGTACTCGATTTAGCACTGATAAAAATTACCGGTATATGGCTGGTTTTGGGGTTCGCTTTTAAACCTTTAATGGTTTGATAACCATCCATTTCAGGCATAACAATATCCAGTAAAATTAGATCAGGAAGTAATTCTGGGACCATATCAAGTGCTTTTTGCCCACTTGTTGCAAACATGACTTCATAGTCATCACAGAGAATATCAGACAATAAATCAATATTGTTGACTGAGTCATCTACCAGTAAAACTTTACCGTCGCTATTATCAATTTCCATCTAATTGTCCTGAAATTAAATTATTATTTTGAACAGCTAGTCGCATTACAAATTTCCATTATTCATCCGATAAATTTAGATTTAATTCAGTCGTCAAAGCTTGTAGGTATTCTTCAGCCATTTCAAAATCTAAAACAGATAGAGCCTGCATTACATTTTCCCACTGATTTTTATATGAAGATGATTGCATATTTGAGTTAATATTTTTAGCCAGCTTTTTCGCGCGCATATTGTTATCACGTAATAATCCAGCCAATTCACGTAATTGTGGTATATGAGACAAGATATCAACACTTTCTGTATCTCTATCAAGATTTTCATTTTCGGCAGATTGCTTATCGTTTAAACTTTTTTCTAAACAATTGATATCTCCCAAAACCTGACTTAAAGCAGCATCAACTAAACTTACATATTCATCAATTTTGTCACCATCTTGCTGTAGAATGTGTTGTTCTAATTGTTTTGATTCTGTATATAAGGTAGTTGCTTCCAGAGTTCCGGCCTCTCCTTTTAAACTATGCACTAAAGCCTTGGCCGATTCCATATCATTTATCTGGATTGCAGCCTTAATTTTTTCCACCATATCTGCTTTTTGCGCTTTAAAGTTAATGAGTAGACGAAAAATTAATTCATGTTTCCCTCTCACCCGCTCGAGTGCTTTGTTCATATTAATGGACGTTAATTCAGGTAGGTTTTGATCTGGTGTTGAATTTTTCGTCACCACTTGCGTGATTATTTCGGAAGTAGTTGTGGGCTGCATAGCAAGCTTAGAATTATCATCAACCAACCATTTTTCAATCTTGCTAAAAAATTTATCCACGTCTATAGGCTTAGTAATATAATCATCCATTTGCGCATTTAAACATTTTTCCCTATCTCCTTGCATAGCGTGAGCCGTCATAGCAATTATAGGGGTTTGTTGATAATTACTATCTTTGCGAATCAATCGAGTTGCTTCAAAACCATCCATTTCTGGCATTTGCAAGTCCATAAAAATTAAATCAAAGTGTGTGTTTTTAATGGCTTGAACAGCTTCTTTCCCATTATTTGCAATACTTACCTGCAGTTCCAACTCATCCAATAAAGCACACGCAACCTCTTGATTAGTGAGATTGTCTTCTGTCAATAATACATGTTTGTCGCTTAATGAATAAAATGATGTTGTTTCACCATTTGGCAATATTTTAACAGTCTGCTGATCGGTAAAAATATTAATAATACTGTCATACAAGACGGACTGACTAATGGGTTTTATTAAATAATCATCAATTCCATTATTATTTGCTTTGTTAATGGGTTGATTGGCATAGGCTGTAACTAACACAATTTTAGGAATATGTTCTAAATTAAGTTGATTTTTAATAATTTTAGTGGCTTCTATACCATTCATTCCGGGCATTTGCCAGTCCATTAGTATGAGCTCAATCGGGTCTTCTTGAGTGTATTGTTCCAACAACTGAATTCCTTCTTGTGCTGAAGAGGCTGTCGATACCTTAAAACCAAAACAGGCCAGCATTTGTTGGAATATATTCTGTGATATTTTACTATCATCAATGACCAGGGCATGGGTATATTGTAAATTATGCGGTAAAATATGCCGTAACACCTCATGCTCTGATTCTCGTATAAATTGGGCCGTAAAAATAAAAGTACTTCCCTTACCATAAACACTTTCAACTCGAATATCTCCCCCCATCAATTCAATGAGTTGTTTACAAATAGAAAGTCCCAGTCCAGTTCCGCCAAATTTGCGAGTCGTGGAACTATCTGCTTGTGTAAAAGAATTAAACAGTTTATTGATGTCCTCTTGTTTTATCCCAATGCCCGTATCATGAATGGAAAACTGTAAACAAATTCCGTCTGATCGTTGTACACGGCAGCTTTTACTAGGGATTAATTCTACCGATAATAGGATTTCTCCCTTATCGGTGAACTTAATAGCATTATTAACCAGGTTTAACAAAACTTGTCCTAACCGGAGAGGATCACCAATTAAGTGGACCGGAATATCCTTACTGGTGTAATACATTATATCCAATCCCTTTTCCCCAGCTTTTGTCATTACTAGTTTAGCCAGGTTATCCAGTACCTCGTCCAATTTAAAACAAGTGGATTCTAACTCCAACTTTCCGGCTTCTATTTTGGAAAAGTCCAATAAATCATTGATCAAGCTTAAGAGTAAATGAGAAGAGGAATCCAATTTGTTAAGCAGGTCATGCTGACGTTTATTTAAAGGTGTTTTTAATAGGATATAAGCCATGCCAATAATTGCATTTAATGGGGTTCTAATTTCATGACTCATATTGGCTAAAAATTCACTTTTAGTTTGACTGGCTTTTTCAGCATTCTCTTTGGCATGACGCAATTGCTTTTCAATCCGTTTTCGGTTAACAATTTCAAAATTTAATTTGCGAATTAGGAAATTGACGGCAATCCAAACGACAAATAAAACAGCCAATCCTAACAAGGATTCTAAAAACAAAATTTCTTTAACGTCATTCTTCAGTTTTTCATAAAAGGCATCACTAACCATAAAGTTGGCTACGCCTAAGATTTCATCACTATCTTGAGAGTAAAGCGCCGTGGTAACGGGAAAACATTGACGGCAATTCATATCTCCCTCGGAGAGATCTAGCGAATCATCACTACTCTCTAATGCTTCGTAGTCAAGTTCCAAAGCGATACCCAGAAAATACGGCCGTTTTAACTCTGGGTCGATAAAAACTAAGACTTGATCAGTAAGTTCGTTAATAACATCTTGATTAATCGATTCCTGCATGGAAGACAGTGTCGTGGCAACAATTTTGGCCTGAGATTCTGCCAAAATTTTTGCATTCGATTCCGCCTCAACCCGTAGCCGAGGGTTGAGCACAAACGACCAATAAACATACATTAAGCTTTCTAGGCTTATTGCCAGAAGTAAAAATAATGTCGCCACAAGTATGTGAGTATTAAATTTATGGCCTTTAAGGTTCATACTGTTTGGAAACCTTCATAAAAAATGATTTTAATTGCAATTGTGATGTCTTCAAGGTTCGACTATTTACATACGGTTTTACCCGCGCTTCAATAACCAAACCCGCAGTTACCCCCTGTTCCACCGCCCCCGCAAATGGGGAATACAAAATCAGTTGTTGTTTTATTCCATAATCGATTAAAAAATGTAAAGAAGTGCCCTCAACCTCCTCCACTAAATAAATTCCAGCATATTTTCGTTCTGACAATTTATCTAATTCTGTTGAGGGAATAATGTCTACTGATATGGGAATTTTTTTTATCTTGCCTCTCTTTTTACCTTTCCCCATTTTGCGTAATTTTTCACCATATCGCTGAGCTTGTTCTTCATCTGACTTATAAATAATAGCGAGTGCAATTTGGCCTTTATCATCCAATTTTTCTTTAATTTGCATATCTGCAGCTAAAATAGTTCGAAATAACTTTAATCCAATACGAATTCTGGTACTTTCTTGATCGGCACTAAAAGCATTAGGCACAGCCCAGCCTAGCGGCACCAAGAGCAGCAAAATAAGACATTTAATTAAAGCTTGCTTCATTAGCTTTTTAACTTAATCATGCATCAATAAAATAAATAACCCAGTTTAAAATTTGTAACTTAGAGTTGCCCACCAACTTCTACCAGGAAACAAAACCGAATCAGTCGTTGTTGGTTGCACATCAAAGTAATGCACCTGATCATCAAAAACATTTTTTATTCCTGTACGCAAGGTGATACGTTTATGAAAAAAATGTGAATAATTTAAGGTCAAATCCAGAATTTTATAACCATCAATAAAGGAATTATCAATTGCTCGGCTGGTTTGCTTTCCAACTTGATAATAATGAGCCGTCAATAAAATATTCTCTTTGGGTTGTACATATATATTCAGATTTCCTAACCACTGGCTCACACCCGCTGGCGTATCAAAATTTTCGCCCGTATTACGTGTATCTTTGGAGTCCGTGTAACTTATATTGAAACTCCATTTTAAATATTGATTTATTTTTTGCTCCCATTCCAACTCGATACCAGTTGTTTTCGCTTCTAGATTGCTGCGATAGTTTTTTTCATCTGTAATATTCGCATTATTGGAATTAGCCGGATGAATTAAATGACTTAACTTAGAATGAAAAAGTGTCACTCGCCCCAATACATCATTATTCTTATAAATATAACCCAGTTCATAACTATCGACTTGCTCTGATTCCAAATCCATTTTATGAGACTGCAAATCATATAATTCAAAATAGGTTGGTGAACGAAAACCTTTGGCATATTGGCCTTTTAATAAATGCTGATTTGCCATTTGCCAAACAAAGGCTAATCGTGGAGAAACATTGGTTTCATTTAAATTTGAATTTCGATTAACAGCCACCCCTGCGGTCAAAGTTAATTCAGGATTAATCGCATATTGTTCCTGAATAGTCAGATTATAATTATTCCAACTTTCATTGGTGAGCAAACGATGACCCGGATCAAATCTTGGTGGAGGTGGAGGTGGATGCATATTTCCTGGAGGTTCAGGTCCAAAATTGATTGGATTACGTGGACAAGCATTGGCGCTAGGTTGTGGTGTTAAACCCGGAACAAAACCGGGCTCGCCTAGAAAGGGCACTTGAGAATTAATACACAAAGTGGCTTCATCAAGTTTATAGTGCTCAAATCCAAGCCCGAATAACAAGCTATGGCGTTGCATAAAATCCCAATTAAAATCAACTTCTACATTGGCTACCGCGCCTTTATAGATTTTATTTTCATCAATATCATTGTCACTATAAGAAAGTCGAATCTCACTATCGAGACCATCAGTAACATTGATTTTTTGACTTAAAGCCAAACTAGCAGCTCGTTCATTATTCTCAGCAGTTTGAGGGCGTGATTCATTTATTAAGTATTTACGTTCATACCATTGAGCACTAAGACTTGTTTGTTTGTAATCTAGTGTAAAAATCAATGATTCTTTGTCTTCTTCAGCATCTGCCTCAAGATTTGCAATAGCATCATGATCTCGTTGTATATCAACATTCGCACTAAAATGTATGTTTCTTTCCGGGTCATCCCAATAATACTGTCCTCCTCCATTTGTTATTAATCCATCCCGACTATTTAAATTTATTGACTTGTTATTTTTATGGGTAATAATATTGATCAAGCCCATATAAGCAGAATTTCCATATATTGCCGAACTGGGTCCGCGAATAAACTCTATACGTTCCACTTGCTCAATAGGCATTAATAAAATTGAACTATTAATACCAGAAATTTCAGAACTCATGGTGATGGAATTGACCATAATTTTAATATTGCCACTATTAAATGGGAAAGGAACACCTCGAACCACTAATAAAGGAGAACCGATATTATTTTTTAAAGTCTTTATCCCTGGAACCTGTGACAAAGCATCCCATACGGTTCGTTTCCCCAAAGCCAGCATATCATCGGCATTTAACACGGTGACCATCCCTGGAACATAATCACTATTGACTTTACTTTTGGTTGCAATAGAGGTTTCTTCCTCTAAAATATCCATTAATTCCATCATTTCAGACATGTCTTCCTCTATATCTGGCTGGATGTCATTTTCTGCTAAAGCGGGGAAAACAATGAGCACATTCAAACCACATAGGGCTTGAAATAGGGTTTGAATTTTACTTTTAATTATTTTTCGATTAAACATTATGAGACTATGCATCATAGATAAATCCGTAACCTATTGATTATTTTTTATTGTTAAATATTATGATTAAAGTGTACTAAGCCTAGTAAAACTCGTTTACACCAACTAACGTTTCCTTAAGTACTCAGAAATTAACCGAACCACACCACAAAGCAACTGATATTTATAGATTAAAAGGTTACTATAGCAATCAAGCAAAGCTTATACCATAGATCACTTAATAAGTAAAAACAGATAATTAAGACTATGAGGACGGCTCTATAAGAGAAAAAATCTTATAGTTCATCTTATAGAACAAAGAAACAGCTTATATTTTATAGAAGCATTACTTATAGATTTCTTATAATATATTATTGTGAACGCTATCTTTTTCTTTAAATTGTTTCCTATAATAATGAAAGAACAATAAAATTAGTATATTAATGAAAATTTTTTTACATATAAATCGACTTAAACCTATTTTTTACCATTGGTTGATGACTCTAGCTATAGCGCTAGTCTTTCCCACGTTGACTTGGGCATATCCCAGCAAAAATACTGAACATCCATTGGTTAAAGTATTTTTTGAATCACAACAACAAAAACAACAATTACTATCTATGATCGCTCCTTGGGAAATTGACTCAAATTCAATTTTGGTAAATCCGTCCTCCGAACAACTAGAAACGCTTAAAAACGCTGGTTTTCAAACTCAAATTTTGTATCATAATCGAGCCGAACTTTTCCCCAATAAAAGAGCAGCACAACCCGAAGATGCAGGAGCTTTCCACACTTATACAGAGTTGAAATCAACACTACAACAATTGCAGGCTGATTATCCCAATCTGGCAGCCATACATGATATTGGTGATAGCTGGGAGAAAACACAGGGAGTAGCTGATAGAGATATATTGGCCTTGAAAATTACTACCAATGCCAATACTTCAAATAAAAACAAACGAGCCTTGTTTTTGGGAGGACACCATGCTCGAGAATGGATATCTATAGAAGTTCCTTTGAATTTAGCTCAATATCTTTTACAAAATTACGCCTCTGATTCCAAGCTCCAGTCTTTGCTTGCCAATGGTGAAATCTGGATTGTCCCCATGGTCAATCCAGATGGTCACCAATACAGTGTGGATTCTGATCGTTGGTGGCGAAAAAGTCGTCGCAAAAATCCGGACGGTAGTTATGGGGTGGACTTAAATCGAAATTATGCCTATCAGTGGTCAGTTTCTGGTAGCAGCCCAGATCCCAGTTCCAATACCTATCATGGTATTAGTGCATTCTCTGAACCGGAAAGCCAAGCTATACGGGATTTAGCTAATAACTATCACTTTAATACGATGATTAGCTACCACAGCTATGGTGAGCAAGTTTTTTACCCCTGGAATTATGAAGAAAGTCAGCTTTTAGAAGTTGTTTTATTGGAAAAATTAGCTTTGGATATGGGAAAGCTTATAACTGAAGCTAGTGGTAAACATTATGAAATTGCTCAAGCTGCATATGATTATTTGGCCAGTGGTACCACAGACGATTGGTTTTATGCCCAATTTGGAACAATGAGTTATACCATCGAATTACCACCTAATGGCCATCCATATTTTGAACTAAACGAAGCAGATATACAGCCTAGTTTTAATGAGAATCTACCAGCTGCATTGGCCTTAATTGAATGGAGTCAATTAGCCAATCCTGCAGCACAAATTGAAATCAATGCTGAAAAGAATTTAAACAAGATTAATGAAAACAGCGAGCTAAGTCTCAGTATCGGTATGCAGGCCGGTAATCGTAGTAATATTATGGCGGATTGGTGGCTATATGCTGACTCCCCAGCGGGGACTTATTTTTATAATGCAGCGACGGGAGCTTGGCAACCAGGCCTGCAATTAAGCTATCAAGGTAAAACAGTTGATATTAACTTGACGGAAGTACTAAAAAGTAACTCACTGCCGCAGGGAAACTATATTATTTATTTTGGTCTGGAAACTCATGCTGATGGACTTATGGATAAAGAGATTTTATTCTTGGAACAATACCCCTTTTCAATTATTCCTAATACCAATACCGCGAAATAAAAATAATGGAAACTATCAATTAACTTAAATGTCTATATGGCTCGGTTCCAATATTTACGATTGGATTAGCCAAATTGGTAATACAATTTTACAAACTTTTCTTCAGGCTCTCAATGTCATTGATAAAAACGATAATATTAGGCATTTTTTTCGGCAGTATTGCTTTAGTACAAAATGCCACCGCAGAATCCCCGTCAAAAATTCCCACCAGCGATTTAAATATCGATTCTGTCGAAAAAATTGATATTGAAATTGAGCACTTTTCTCTTCTTGCCGAAAAAGATCCTCAAGCAGCCTTAGCCCTAAAGTTTTATCACCAAGCCAAAAGCTATGTTGAAAAAAAGGCGATTTATCTCGCTAATGAAAAAAGCTATAAACAAGCTATTGAAACCAGTCCCATTGATGAACAAAAATTACTTCAACAAAAACAAAATTTATCCAAACAAAAAAGTGATTTATTTAATAAGTTTAACCAGGAAGAATCAGAAATTGAGTTAAATCGTCTCTATAGTCAGCAAAAAGCTGTAATTACCGAACTACGTCAGCAACAATCAGGAATAATGGAAAAAATTTCGAGGGCAAAACTCCAACCTGACAAAATCGCTAAAACCCGTGATGATGTTTATCAACGTTTAGATCTTATTAGAAGCAAGCTTAAAGAAGCGCCTACGAAAGACGAAAATAAAGAAGTAACGCAAGCCAGTCGTTTAGCTCTACAACTGGAACACGCTAGTCTTCAAGCCCAACTAAACATGTTAGAAGCCCATCGCCTCAGCCTCCCCGCTTATCTCAGTCTATTAGAAACAGAAGTCTCATTAATTAAACAACAAATCAAATTAGAAGAAGAACTCGAACAAAAAATGTTGGCTAAATTAGAATTATTGCGCCAACAGTCAGAAACAAAACTTCAGGATGAAGCAGAGCGCCTGAGCAAAAAAATTATTTCTGAATTTTCGTCCTTAAAAGCTGTTTTGGATAACAACTTAGAATTGAATAAGGCACTTAACCAACTCAATCAAAATTTCACTCAAGCCGACAGAAAATTACTCAAGGAAAATCGCAGACATGAATTATTAGAGAAAAATCTCCAACGTTTAAATCAACAATTGGCTATCGATGCACCCGATAGCTTAATGGGTGAATTTTTATACCAGCAACGTGAGAAACTAGGCTTAATTATTAACACTGGTCGAGAAAAAAAAGATGAAAAACACAGGGCCCTCCAACTCGGCCAGGCTCGGCTTAGTCAATTTAAGGTGGACGACCAATTACAGGCTTTAAGTGATCAAACTGAATTTCTTAAACATTTATTGCTACCTTTAGAAAATACCGAACAATGGCTTGCATTATCATCTCAGCAGAAAAAACGCTTAGAACAAGAGCTAAAAACGCTAGTGGAAAATAAGGTAGCCTTATTAAAGCGCCTAAGAGAACAATATATTAACTATATAAAGTTAATCAACGATTTAGAACATACCGAACAACAGGTTGATGAAAAATCACGTTTATATGCTGAGCTCCTTGATGAACACCTCTGGTTATTGCCCAGTAATAAATTAATAAATATAGCCTGGTTTAACAGTATAAAGGAACAAGTTTTGTGGTTGTATTCTACTGAAACCTGGAAGCCAGCACTGCTCGATAGCTTAAACTCTGCCAATGAGCGATTAGCCAAAACCTTTTTGGCGATTTTTCTCGTCATTATATTGTTTTTATTCAAAGGTCGCTTGAAACATCAATTAATTTCTATTTCGAATCGTGTTAACAAAGTCAGTAAAGATAGTTATTGGCTTACTAGTCAAGCTGTATTAATTACCTTACTATTAGCGTCACCATGGGCAATACTCATTTATAGCGATGGTTATTTGCTCACCAAAGCGGCAGATTCTGAATTTAGCAATATGGTCGGCACCGTTTTAATCAAACTCTCCTTATTTGTTTTTATGCTGGAATTTATTCGCTATGTTTTAACTGAAAAAGGATTAGCCGAAATTCACTTTCGTTGGAGTACCGGCTTGCGTTTTGTGATCCGTAAAAACTTAGTTTGGTTTGCCCCTGCTTTTACCCTCAGCTGGTTTTTTGTGTCAACAACCCATCTTTATTTTGATCAAAAACTTTTAAACTTAACTGAACTCAGTCGACTGCATTTTTTAATATTTTTAGCAATCTTGTTGACCTTTTTAGTCATAGTTTATCGAGTTTGGATTAGTGATGTTTGTACTGTCAAACATAAAAAAACTGGCATTTTTGTCTATTATTTGCTGCTCAGTATTATTACGGCTTTAACGATAGCAACAATTATTGGTTATTATTTATCGGCAATTCGAATTTTGGTCTTATTGATAACCGCCTTTTTTATCATTTTCTTCCTCTTTATCATCTATAGCCTTGCCATGCGTTGGCTGAGATTAATGCGGGCTCGATTATCTTATCAACAGGCCAAGGAAAGACAACAAGCTAAACTTGAGATTCGTGATCGATTAAGAGCCCAAGCGGCAACTGAGAGTGAAATCCAGGAAGGTATTCAGGAAAATCTCAATCTGGATGAAATTGATATACAACAAGTCAACCGGCAAGTGAGGCGAATATTAAATGGCCTCTTAGCCGTTGCCATACTTATCGCCATGGGCTGGCATTTTCGTGAAGTCAGTCCAGTCCTAAACACCTTAGACGATATCAATTTATGGCAATATCAAATTAATGGCGAAAAATTAGGCGTTACCAGTTTATGGGATCTATTAATTTCGGTCACGGTCATTTTATTAACCATTGCAGGAGCCAAAAATTTTCCGGGTCTTTTAGAAATAAGTATTCTCAATCCATTAGGTATTAATCCCGGGAATCGCTATGCCATTGCCCGAATTGTTCAATATATTATTTTTGTCGTTGGTTTTGTGGTCTCTCTAGCCTGGCTAGGTTTGGCCTGGACTGATGTCCAATGGTTAGTCACTGCGATGAGTGTCGGACTGGGGTTTGGCTTAAAAGAAATTTTTTCTAACTTTTTTTCCGGTCTAATATTACTGTTCGAACGCCCTATCCGAATTGGCGACGTCGTTACTATTGGTGACGTCAGTGGACGGGTATCAAAAATTCGTATTCGGGCGACAACTATAACCGACTGGGATCGTAAAGAGTTGATTATTCCCAATCAAAGTTTGATTTTAGAAAACTTGATTAATTGGACGCTTTCCAATCAAACCACTCGTATCACCTTTATGCTGGGTGTCGCTTACGGTACCGAACCAGAATTTGCACAAAAATTGATAATTGATACCATTAGTGAACACCCACTCGTTCTAGATGACCCGGCCCCAAGTGCTTTGTTTTTAAATTTTGGAGATTCCTCATTAGATTTTGAAATTCGAGTTTTTGTCGGCGATATCGATAATCGAATGAAAACCAAACACGAATTACACATAGCACTCGAAAAGGCCATGCGGGAAAATGGGATTGAAATTCCTTTTCCGCAGCGAGATATTCATATTCAAAATGCTTAAGCCCGAATATAAACCCAGCCATTTTCCAAGCGGTTCACCACTGCCTTTAAGGCTTCTGGAATTACATTAGCTTCTTTAACTAAATGTATTTCTACTCCTTTTAACTTTTGTCTTTCAATAGAACGTTGACAAGCTAAAAAAGCCACATTTTCATATTTATCACTTAAGTCTTGAATACGGGAAAGATAAACAGAACTTTCTGAATTTAGCATATGGATGCCTTCAGCATTAACTAAGATTTGGAGTTGAACTTTTTTATCACTGGCAGCAAATGAAGTTAATAAGTGTTCTGCATTGTCGAGGGCTAATTGAATTCGTTCATCATTATCAGTACCAATATGCAATAAAATATTTTGATTTTGTTCTGCAGTTGGGCTTAATTGGATCAATTGTCCTGTATAGGAAGGACCGTGATTAGCATATTGATAACCGGCAAAAGCAGCAAAACCTATGGCCAAAAATAAAACGATTGAGGCAGCCAAACCAGAAAATGATTTTGTGAACTTAGTCGCAGAAGATAAGGCAATACTCTCTGGGGTTTTGTTATCAATTGGACGATTAGCATAAGAGACTTTAAGCATTTCTTTTAGAACCCGTAATTCGCAAACCTGCTCCGATAAGCTTGGATTTTTCCGCAATGCGTCCATAACTTCAGCTTGATCATCAGCCGATAATTCGCCATCAACATAGGCGTTTAATAACTCATCAGAAATCATATTGTTATTTTTCATTTTATTCTCCTCAATGGAACAGTCTCATTCATTGAGCGATTTGACGCTTTAATTGTGCTTGAGTTTTGCCCTGGTTCAGTTTTTAGTAAATCATCCTCAAGAATTTCAGTTTTTAACAGCTGGGCTTTTAATAAGTTTCTAGCTCGATTTAATCGGCTCATTACTGTGCCAATTGGAATATCAAGAATTTCAGAAACCTCTTGATAGGATAGTCCTTCCAAATCAATTAAGGTGACGACTTGACGTTGTCCAATAGGCAATAAAGACACGCTATTTTGTACCTGCTTGATCAATTGATGCTGTTGTAATTGTTCTTCGGGAGAATGCTTATCCACTAAAACAATATTTTCAATTTGTTCATAAGGTCTTTTTTGACGTAAGAAATCATACCAACAGTTCGATAGAATTTTATATAACCAACTATCAAGACTTTTTTTGTCACGTAATTTGGTCTTAGTTTTAAATGCTTTTAATAAAGCTTCATTAACCAGATCATCGGCAATAGCCGGATCATTACACCAAGAATATGCAAGCCGATATAAACTTTCTCGTTTGGCTTTAATTTCCCTCGACTTTGAAGATGCAAATAGTTGGAAGATCATTGACACACTTTTTTAACTGAATTTATTTAATAGACGCTAGAAATAAAAAAATATTCCAAATAAATGGAATAAAAATGAAAGTATCACGTCTATGCTTATAAGTGACTAAATTAGTAAACTATTTTTTTACTAGGGACTAATGGCCAAAATCAATCAATAGATAACCCGTTAATTAACCCTAAAAATACCTAAGCCACCTGAAAATGCAAGATTCAGGTAGTTTGAGGATAAATATAAAAAAACCATCTAAAAGGAGAACAACATGATCCAAACTTATAAAAATATATTATTGAGCCTTTTTGCTCTAGTATTAATAACTGGATTCATTCAACAATCATTTGCGGCAGATTCCCATAAAATTGTCATTCAAGTCAGTACCGATGATCCCCGTACTCAAAAAATTGCTCTAAATAACGCTGTTAATTTGCAAAAATATTATGGTATGGATAATATCGAAATTGAAATTGTGGCTTATGGCCCCGGTCTAGGTCTATTAACCAGTAAAAGCCAACAAGGCAAGCGTGTTTCAAGTCTGGCCATGCAAGATATTACCTTTAGCGCTTGTGGGAATACGATGAAAAAAGTTGCCAAAAAAACTGGAGCAATGCCAACTTTATTAGAAGGTGTCGGCCAAGTACCCGCTGGAGTGGCTCGTATTATGGAGCTTCAAGAGCAAGGATATAGCTATATTCGACCATAGATAAATCGTTTGATTATGAAATAGTTAAAAAATATTTTGACCCAGCTATGAATAGAAATTTAACTTTTTAAGGTCTATCTTAATTACGGCCAAGCGGCGAGTTCTCTCCCCCGCAAATTATTCTCCCCGTTTGCGCCGTTCCGTTATTTGTTCCCCTGCAACACCCCAATTATCCGTATCATATTCGTCAATCACCACCACCGTAGTCGCTGGATTTTTGCCTAACACGGTTTGTAATAATTCCGTTGCTCCCTTAATTAATTGCTGTTTTTGTTCTTTATTGATACCTTCACGAGTAATTTTTATATTGACATAGGGCATTAGTTTTCCTCTTATTTGAATACTATTATTTTACATACTACAGGAATAAATTGAATAATGTTAAAATAAGTTTTTTTAATGTATGGATAGTTTTGAACCGAATTGATATGAAAATTTCAAATAAAATTTTGGGACCTAAGCTTTTGGCCTTAGGTACTTTTATATTTTTATTATTGGCCAATATGTGTTTTGCAGCTGAGGAAGGGTCAGAAAGTACCTTGTTACCTATTTACGATACTCAGACTCAAAAACTAAGTATCCCAAAATTAGGCGTTCCTTCTGGACAATCGGGTTATGCCTATAAAGTGGAAATGGCATTGTATACAAATGAACCGTTAGGCTTTATTGTTACCAGTATGGGTCAACCGGTAAGCATAACTGCAGACGAGAGTATTTCGGCGATTTACAGGGCCGAGACCCATTCAATTTATTTTCCTCGCGTATATATTATTGATGAAAACAGCAACATTAGCGAAATTACCCAAGTAAGTCTAGCAATAAGCGGCGATCCCTTTGTCTGGTTTTATTCAGCTCAATAGCGGTATTTTCAAGCCATCAGTTTCTTTTTTCAATTGGTACATAATCCCGGGCGGTATATCCGGTATATAATTGTCTGGGGCGACCAATGCGGGGATTTTCTTCTTCCATCATTTCTTTCCATTGCGAAACCCAACCCACTGTCCGAGCAATGGAAAAAATTACGGTAAACATATTTAAAGGAATACCTAAGGCCTTTAATATAATGCCCGAATAAAAATCCACATTGGGATAAAGCTTTTTCTCTTTAAAATAATCATCATTTAATGCCGCGTTTTCCAATTCGCAAGCCACTTCGACCAATGGTTGATTATGAACATCCAATTCATTAAGCAATTCATGGCACATTTCTCGAATAATTTTAGCGCGTGGGTCGTGGTTTTTATAAACTCGATGACCAAAGCCCATTAAACGGAAAGGATCATTTTTATCTTTTGCTCGCTCTAATAAAGCTGGAATTTCTTTGGTTGATTCAATTTTTTCCAACATATTAATCACAGCTTCGTTGGCTCCGCCGTGCGCAGGGCCCCATAAAGAAGCAATACCAGCAGCAATACAGGCAAAAGGATTAGCACCAGAACTACTGGCTAATCGAACCGTTGAAGTACTGGCATTCTGTTCATGATCAGCATGTAAAATCATCATTAATTCGAGGGCTCGAGCACCGATTGGATTGATCTCATAATCTTGTGCCGGAATAGCAAACATCATACGCAAAAAGTTTTCACAAAATCCTAACTTATTGTCGGGATACACAAAAGGCTGTCCAATCGAAAACTTATAACTAAATGCCGCTATTGTGGGTAATTTGGCAATCAAACGATGTGCTGAAATTTCTCGATGACGAGGATTACTAATATCCAGAGAGTCATGATAGAAAGAGGAAAGAGCCCCCACTACCGCACATAATATAGCCATTGGATGGGAATCATAGCGAAAACCGGAATAAAATCGGCTGATTCCTTCGTTTATCATGGTATGTTGAGTAATAATCCCTTCAAAATCATCTAATTTTGTTTGATTCGGTAATTCACCATATAGAAGCAAATAACAAACTTCCAAATAACTACTTTGTTGTGCTAATTGTTCGATAGGATAGCCTCGATACAAAAGTTCCCCTTTTTCACCATCAATATAGGTAATGGTACTATTACAGGCAGCCGTGGCAGAAAAGCCAGGGTCAAAGGTATAGAGTCCTAGTCCACTTTGTAATTTTCCAATATCAATCACTGCCGAGCCACGAGTGCCCTGAATTTTTGGCAGTTCGATACTTTCTCCCGTGCTGTTATCTGTGATTGTGACCGTTTCCATAATAATGACTCCCTGCTTAAACTCTATATACAAAAAATATAGAAGATTTTTTTTTTTTTACAAGAATTTAACATTTTTCCTAGAAATCAATTAAAACTTCTTCTATACATTAATATCAGTATATTGCGAGATATACCGTTGATATTAGACCTCAGACCATTTTATAAATTCGGTTATAAGCCTCTTTTTTATTATGAATGTCGATATATTCTGAGCAATATGACAGCGGTTTTTTTGACAAACACTGCCATCCAAGGAATGATTTCAATGAATCAGAAAAAGCCGCTGAATATACAGCAAAAAAAACGCAAAAATAATAAGGAAATGATTGAAAATTCTTATCTCTTTGGAGGCAATGCTCCTTTTATCGAGATGCTTTTTGAACAATATTGTGAAGATCCCACCTCAATCGCCCCGCAGTGGAAAGAATATTTTGATCAAATGTATATTGGAGCCACAGCGGTTTATCAACCAGCAGTTACCCTGACAAGAAGCAACTATTCTCAACAGCTGGATACGGGGTCTTTGCCTATTACTGAAAAAAAACAAAGTGCCGTTTTACGTCTACTCAATGCTTATCGGGTCCGAGGCCATCAAATTGCCAACTTAGATCCTATTGGCCTTTATGATCTCCCCCAAATTCAAGATCTATCTACAGATTTTCACCAATTGTATGCAGCCGATATGCAACAAGAATTTGATACTGGCTCTTTAGTGGCAGCCAATCGATTGCCACTTCAAGAAATTGTTAACATTGCCAGACGAACTTATTGCTCCAGTATTGGTTATGAGTATATGCATATCACCGAAACCAGCACCAAACGCTGGTTCCAACAACGAATAGAACCAATCAGAGCCCCCCTATCTTTAGAAACCAAAAAACGAATTTTGGAACGGATAACTGCTGCAGAAGGGTTAGAACGCTATTTGCACAATAAATATGTTGGTCAAAAACGGTTTTCTCTTGAAGGTGGTGATGCGCTTATTCCCATGATGGATGATATTATCCAACAAGCCGGTAGCCAGGGTACTCAAGAAGTAGTGGTCGGTATGGCGCATCGAGGGCGCCTCAATGTGTTAATCAACATTTTAGGAAAGTCCTCCCAAGACTTATTTTTGGAATTTGAAGGTAAAGCTGAAATCAAAGGAGCTGGCGATGTTAAGTATCACAAGGGTTATTCATCTAATATTGACACTCCCGGGGGACCCGTCCATTTAGTCCTGGCCTTTAATCCTTCACATTTGGAAATTGTCAGTCCAGTAGTACAAGGCTCGGTACGAGCACGTCAGCAGCGCTATGAAGACAGAATGGGGGCTCAGGTCATGCCCATCATTATTCACGGTGATTCTGCCTTTGGTGGCCAAGGAGTAGTGATGGAAACATTCCAAATGTCACAGGTTAGAGGTTTTAAAACGGGAGGAACGTTACATATAGTCGTCAATAATCAAGTAGGCTTTACTACTAGTAATCCAAATGATATGCGTTCCACTCCATATTGTACTGACGTCGCCAAAATGGTCCAAGCTCCAATATTACACGTCAACGGAGATGATCCCGAAGCAGTGATTTTTGCCACCAGATTAGCTTTGGAATACCGAAATACATTTCATCGAGATGTAGTTATCGATCTTATTTGTTATCGACGCCATGGACACAATGAAGCCGATGAACCCGCAGTTACCCAACCCATAATGTATAAAAAGGTTCGTAGCCACCCAACTTTGCGAGAAATATATGCCGATGAGTTAGTGGAAAATGGTGAGTTAACCCGTGAACAAGCAGAATCCTTTTTGCAAGAATATCGTAATCGCTTGGAAGCAGGTGAAGTGGTTGCTTTAAATATCGGTGCCGAACACACTGACAATGAGTATTTGGTAAATTGGCGTCCTTATTTAAATCATCAATGGGACATGGAATATAAAAGCGGTGTTTCATTAGATCATTTACGTTTAGTTGATGAACGTCTACAAATATTGCCACCTGGTTTCGAACTTCATAGCCGGGTTGCTCGAATAGTTGATGATCGCCGAAAAATGGCCGCCGGTGCCTTACCGTTTAACTGGGGAGCCGCAGAAGTTTTAGCTTATGGTACCTTAATCATGGAGGGTTATGAAATTCGTCTTTCTGGACAAGATGCGGGACGCGGCACTTTTTTCCATCGCCATGCGGTGCTGCACAATCAAAAGGACGGGCATACTTATACACCCTTACAACACGTTGCCCAAGCTCAACCCCATTTTGTGGTTATTGATTCTTTACTCTCAGAAGAAGCAGTATTGGGTTACGAGTATGGTTACGCTACGGGAGAACCACAAGCGTTAGTTATTTGGGAAGCCCAATTTGGTGACTTTGCCAATGGTGCCCAAGTTGTAATCGATCAGTTTATCAGCTCTGGAGAAGCCAAATGGGATCGCTTATGTGGTCTGGTAATGTACCTCCCTCATGGTTACGAAGGCCAAGGTGCTGAACATTCTTCGGCTCGTCTGGAACGTTATCTACAGCTTTGTGCAGAATATAATATTCAGGTTTGTATTCCCAGTACACCAGCGCAGCTCTTTCATATGATACGTCGCCAAATGGTCCGTCCTTACCGGAAACCATTAATTGTTATGATGCCAAAATCCTTATTACGTCATAAATTATCAGTTTCTAGTTTAGAAGATCTCTATAAAGGACAGTTTCATTGCGTTATTGACGAAATCGATGCTATCGATAAACAGCAGGTAAAACGCGTTATATTCTGCAGTGGTAAAGTTTACTTTGACTTACTCGAAAAACGCAGAGAACTGGATATTCAGGAAATCGCCATTGTACGAATTGAGCAACTATATCCCTTCCCACATAAGGAGTTGAATAAAATATTACGTCATTATAGCAAGGTTAAAGATTTTGTCTGGTGTCAGGAAGAACCACAAAATCAAGGTGCTTGGTATTCCAGCCAACATCATTTCCATGCCTCATTGCATGAAAATCAAATCTTGCGCTATGTAGGACGCCCCCATTCTGCCGCTCCTGCAGTGGGTTTATTTAAATTGCACGTCATGCAACAGACCCAATTAGTCAACGAAGCTTTGGCTGGCTTTAAAGCAGCATAGAAAACAAGAGCAATCATAGAAAGGATTATGAATTATGACCATTGAATTAAAACTTACCACATTACCTGAGTCTGTGACTGAAGCCACCATCATTTCCTGGTATAAAAAACCTGGCGAGCAGGTAAAACAAGACGATAAGCTTGCAGATATTGAAACAGATAAAGTGATTCTAGATATTCCTGCGCCAGCCAACGGAGTATTGACCAAAATCATTACCCCAGAAGGTACAACCATAGAAGCTGACACATTATTGGGATTAATGGAAGAAGGCGACAATGCAGCGATGGATGACGTACCTGATACAGGGCAAAATCCAGTCACAGCTCCTGATCCAGAAAAAGATATTGCACTCAGTCCAGCCGTCAGGAATATGATCAATGAGTTTAATTTAGACCCTAGTTTGATACCGGCAACAGGCAAAGGCGGACGTTTACTAAAAGGGGATGTTTTGGATTATTTAGAAAAACGCCCAGCTCAAATAGAATCGCAGACTCCGGTAGCAACTCCTGCCGAAACACCTAGTGCCCCACCGCCAAGCAAAGCCCCTGTCTCAATACCAGCAGAGGGAAATAGAGAACCCCGTCGTGTACCAATGAGTCGTCTTCGCGCTCGAGTGGCCGAACGTTTAATTGAAGCCCAGCAAAATGCTGCTATTTTAACCACCTTTAATGAAGTTGACCTCACCGAAGTCATGGCTATACGTTCAGAATTTGGCGAAAATTTCTTAAAACGCCATGAAGTTAAATTGGGATTTATGTCCTTTTTTGTCAAGGCGGTCACTGATTCATTAAAACAGTTTCCTATCATCAATGCATCAACTGAGGCAAACGATATTCTCTATCATGATTTTTATGATATTGGGATAGCGGTGGGTTCTGACCGTGGTTTAGTGGTACCAATTTTACGCGATGCCGATATGATGAGTTTTGCCGATATCGAGTCCAATATTTCAAACTTTGCCAAAAAGGCTCGGGATGGAAGTATCGCGATAGAAGATATTACCGGTGGTAGCTTTACGATTACTAATGGAGGTGTGTTTGGCTCATTACTATCAACCCCTATCTTAAATCCTCCTCAAAGTGCTATTCTCGGATTACATAAAATTCAACGACGTCCTATGGCAGTAGGAGATGAAATTGCCATACGTCCTATGATGAACCTTGCTCTTTCCTATGACCATCGGATTATTGATGGAAGTGATGCAGTACGATTTTTAGTTTCTGTAAAAAATAAAATGGAAAAACCTGCCAGCATGTTACTCGAAATATAAGGAGGAAAATATAAAATGTCTAATAATAAAAAATATGATGTAGTAGTGATAGGTGCTGGTCCAGCAGGTTATGTTTCAGCCATTCGATGCTCTCAACTCGGTCTGAAAACAGCTTGTGTGGATAATTGGTTAGATGAGGATGGTGAACATCGTCTTGGTGGTACCTGCTTGAATGTTGGGTGCATTCCTTCCAAAGCTCTTCTAGACTCCTCTGAGCATTTTCACCAAGTTAATCAGGAGTTTGCCGATCATGGAATTACAGTTAAAAATGTGAGTCTAGACATTAGTCAAATGATGGCTCGTAAGAACAACATCAGTAATCAATTAACTTCAGGTATTAATGCCTTATTTAAAGCCAATAAAGTGGATTTACATACCGGTTCAGGACAATTAAAAATCAATAATCAAATAGCAGTAACCCCATTGGATAAATCCAAAAAAAGTTATCGATTAGATGCAGACAATGTGATTTTGGCAACCGGTTCAAATCCCTTAAATATACCAGTTGCTCCCATCGACGGCGATAAAATTGTCGACTCTACTGGAGCCCTCAGCTTCACTGAAGTTCCCAAACGTTTAGGAGTAATAGGTGCTGGCGTTATCGGCTTAGAATTGGGTAGTGTGTGGAGCCGTTTGGGCTCCAAAGTTATTTTATTGGAAGCCCAAGAGGAATTTTTACCTTTTGCTGATCGATTAGTTGCATCCGAAGCCTTACGCCATTTTGGTAATCAAGGTCTGGATATTCGTTTAGGTGCCCGAGTTACCTCGAGCAGCATTGGAAAAAAACAGATAACGGTTAGTTATCAAGATGGTAAGGAACAAAAACGCATAGTCGTTGATAAATTATTGGTTTCCGTCGGACGTACTCCACATACTCAAAATCTATTTGCACCTGATGTGGATTTAATTATTGACGAATCTGGTTTCATTGATGTCGATGAACATTGTCGTACCAATTTACCGGGTGTGTATGCTATCGGTGATGTTGTCCGTGGGCCAATGTTAGCTCACAAAGGCTCAGAAGAAGGTGTGGCGGTTGCTGAAACTATCGTGGGTAATAATGCTCATATTAATATGGATCTGATCCCTTCAGTTGTTTATACCGTTCCTGAAATTGCCTGGGCTGGAAAAACCGAACAAGCTCTTTTAAAAGAAGAAATTCCTTTTAATTCAGGGGTATTTCCTTTCGCAGCAAATGGGCGCGCCAAGGCGATGAATGCTGATATCGGTCAAGTAAAAGTCCTTAGTCATGCTAAAACTGATAAGATTTTAGGCGTACATATAATTGGCCCCTTTGCTTCAGAGATTTTACAAGCAGCCGTGGTTGCAATGGAGTTTGAGGGTAGTGCTGAAGACTTGGCGAGAACCATATTTTCACACCCCAGTTTATCGGAAGCTTTGCATGAAGCTGCATTAGCAGTGGACAACCGGGCAATCCATGCGATTAATCGAAAAAGAAAGTAGGAGGACAGTGGACAGTGGACAGTGGACAGTGGACAGTGGACAGTGGACAGTGGACAGTGGACAGTGGACAGTGGACAGTGGACAGAAAATTGTACCCAATCCTTTAGCCGATGCAAGTTAATTAAGGAGCAAGAGTCCAAATCGTAGTCAATAGGGGCGGAGTCAAAATCGTATTTTACATCCCGACAAAAACAACACAATTAAATGATAATTATCATTTAACCTAGCAAACAACCCGTAAAAATTAATTAAAGTCTTGCAAATAAGAGGGATTTACTCTATTTTTTTAACCTAAAAAACTCAGTTGACTTCGTAGCGAGGTTCACTGAAGCGCTTGAGATTAAGGATTTTATGGGTTATTTGGGTTTTATTCGTAGTCACCCTACGGGTGAAGCCCAAATGTTCCAGAAAATTCTTAAGATTGAGTGCTTAAGGGGACCGCAGTAGATGGCAACTGCGTTTTTTAGGTTTAATGAGGTCCATCAGCAAATCATGTACATACGAATTGAAATGGAAGAGTGATGAAAAACATTTTGGTCTATAATGGGTATACATCCCGAATTGATTTTAACCCTGAAACAGGCGCTTTTTCAGGGCATATAGGCGGTATCCCCTATGAAATTCCTTTTTATGGTGATACCATTGCTGAATTAAGTTCATCTTTTGAAAAAGCCGTTGATAATTATGTGACTACCTGCACTCAACTTGGCTATAAACCTTCACAACCCTATTCTGGGGAGCTTAAAGTTAAAATTCCTGCCGAATTACATGCTGCAATTGCCGTAGCAGCCGAAAAAAACAACCAAACCGTTGATGAATGGATTGCCGAAGCATTGGATAAAGCAAGCAACATCTAAAAACAATCTTGCAATTGTTGGTTTTATCTGACATACTTTTCTGTAAATATGTTTCAATATTGTATCGATTCAAATCAATACGGCTAAACATGCAAACAGAAATAGATAAATCACTGCTCATTGTAACCCAAACGATTCCAGCAACTAAGCTTGGTCTTTGGTTTATATATATTTCGCTTTCAATAGCGATTTTATTACAACTTTATTTTTTACCCTTTACAGCCAATAAAGTCTTTAGTTGGGGATTTGGAGGTTGGCTAATTGATATTGTCCTTTCTCTAACTCTATTAATCTTTTTAACCGGATTGTTGTTCAAGGCTGATTGGGCGAGAAGGGGGCTTTTAAAATTTGCTTGGATGTCAATATCTACAACCCTGATCGGTTTACTAGTTGCTATTGGTTATTATGATGTTTCCAATTTAGACATATGGCATTATCTAATTATAACCAGCGTTTTTATTTGGAATGTTTGGGCAATTTTATTTCTAACTAAAAATGAAGTATTAGCGTTTTTCAATGACAATGCCAAAAAGGTGTGAGAAATGAAATTAAGTTGACTCCTATCGAATTTTCGCACAGCTTAGCTGTCTATAAAATTAAAAATCTGCGTTCTTTTACTTACAATATTTCCATAACCATGGTCACCATTTGTGTCAACAAAGGTTTTAGCCCGGGGTAATTTTTCTATCGCATCGCGATAGTTAAGCACTTCATCATGTTTTTGGAGTAATAATAATAAGTTTTCTTGTCCTTGTGGCTCATCAATTTCAAATTTTTTTAAAGCACTAAGATGTTCTTCAGTACATAAAAAAGTACTCTGATCATAATAATTTAAACTATAACCTAGAGCGACTTTAAGTTCTCTATAGGGATAGATAGCTGGATTAATTAATACAGCCTTAAGTTGATATCGTTCTGCTAAATACAAAGCATAATAGCCCCCCAAAGAGGACCCAATTAACCGAATGGATTGCTGATTTTTTTGCAACAATTCGACTAATTGAATCAAGGTGTCCATTGCCAGTTCAGGAATATACGACAAACTTGGAGCTAAAATATTTTCGTCACCGAACCATTGCTTCATTTCATTAACTTTGAAACCACGTCCGCTACTCCCAAACCCATGTATGTATAAAATCATATATTACTCTCCACGACACCCTACCAGATTGAAATCACACTATTCTATCTTATACTTAGGCTATATCGTATGATTATGAAGATTATTAAACATGGATATGCTGCTATTTGTACTTTTGGGGGTATTATTGGCCATGCAATCTGTTCAAAAAAGCTGGCCAAGGGTAGTTATGACGATTATTGTCATTGGGTATAGTGCAATCTTAATTATCGATTATCAATATGATATTTATATAGGAAAAATTGAGCAAGACGAAATTGCGGTGTTTATTCATAATAATGATATGAGTAACAATAATATTGCTAACAGAAATAACTGGTTAATCAATGCAACCGAAAATTATTTACGCGATCAGAAAAAAGAATTTCCATTTCCAGGAAGTTTTTACCAGTATTTAAGTCAGCAAAATCAACAGCAAACACAGCCATAAGAAAGGCTTTTTAGAATCGCTCGAACTCCTCTGCTTGATCAAAAATCTCAGTTGAAGTATTGGTACTTGTTTTGCTTTTTTTGGATTCGAAACGTTCTTTAGGTTTTGTCTCAAGGATTTTATTTACCGAGAAAAAACCCATTAGGTCTTCCAATAATGTGGCCTGTGAATTCATTTCTTCTGCAGTTGACGCCAATTCCTCTGACAAAGCAGCATTATTTTGAGTCACTGTATCCAATTGAGTCATGGCACCATTAATCTCATTAATACCACTGGCCTGTTCTTCACTGGAAGCAGTAATTTCTTGGACCAGATCTGCTGTTTTCTGAATATTGGGTACAATCTGCTCCAATAAACCGCCCGCTTTTTCAGAAACCGACACACTGTCTTTGGCTAGTGAGCTTATTTGACCTGCTGCTTCTTCGCTTCGGCCAGCTAATTTTCTTACTTCAGCAGCAACTACAGCGAATCCTTTACCATGTTCTCCTGCGCGAGCCGCTTCAATCGCCGCATTTAAAGCCAATAAATTAGTTTGATAAGCAATATCTTCAATAATTGCTATTTTGTCCGCAATTTCTTTCATGGCTTTTACCGTTTCTTGGACCGCATCACCACCGTTACTTGCTTGTTGAGCCACGGCTTCAGCCATTTTCTCAGTTTGTTTAGCATTATCTGCATTTTGAGTAACATTGGCACTCATTTGTTCTAATGAGGAAGATGTTTCTTCTACACTAGCAGCTTGTTCTGACGATCCCGTGGAAAGATCTTGGATACTTTCACTCAATTGTGATGAACTTTGAGAAATATTTCCGGCTGCATTTTGTACTTCTTCAACCACCTCACTCAACTTGCCTTGCATTTCGGTCAACGCGTTGGCCAAATCTCCAATTTCATCTCTTTGTTGTATGGTTATCTTATCGCTTAAATCACCCTCTGCTATTTTTTTTGCTTGCCCCACAACTTGTTTTAAAGGACTCGCTATCAAATGACTAATATACAGTGAAATTGCCAGCCCTAATACAATTGACAAAGCAGTACCTATAAGTAAGACCGTTAATAACCACTGGCTATTTTTTTCCAATAACTGCCCATCTTGTTGGGCCAAATTATCTTGAGAACTACGGATTTCCTGCAGTAATTTTTTTATTTTACCCGAGATTGGAGCAGCTTGGGTAGCCAACAAAAAATTCGCTTTATTCCAATCTTTAGCCTGCCGAGAAGAGAACATTTGCGGTGGCAATGGCGCGAATTGTTCTCGCACGTTTGCATAGTTTTCCCAAGCTTTTTTCTGGGAAGGAGTGAACCAATTACTCAAATGTTTTATCTGCTCGTATAACTGTGTATTAAGCTGCCATTGAGTATTAAAAATAGTTTTAAATTGTTCTTCTCCAGAGAGCAAATAAGCCCTAATGTTTGCCTCGCCAGCAGCGAATGAGCTATTGCTTTCCGCCAATAATTGCAATAATTTCTTTCTCTCTTGGGTAGCGGGTAACTTGGCTTCTTCTGCGATAATAGCATCAAGATACTGTACAATTTCTTTTACTTTGGGTGCTGCTTGAGTTAATAGCATATTAAATGAAGGAATATTTTCAGGCTTATGGGAAATATCTTCGACTTCCTGCTGTGCTTTTTTAAACTCCTCTAACAAAAGTTTCATGGCATTTAATCGTTTAATATCATCGGGACGCCAAGTTTTAGATTGTCGCTCAAACGCTTGGACCTGTTTATCAATTTCAACCCAAGCCTTAGTTCTTCCATCTTTTAAAGCTTTGGCCTTTTGGGGGTCTTTTCCTAAAATCATATAACCTCGTAACTCGGCCAAAGATATGTTAATAGCACTTTGCAAACTTAAGCCTGCTACCACACTGGGATGACGCTTTTCAAGCAGAACTTTTTGTGTTTCACGCGTGGTTTGTACTTCAAAATAGGTATTAATAGCAACCAATAAAACGATGACTAAAACACTTGTAAAACCGAGTAGGAGTTTACCGCGAATTTTAATTGTCATTTCCTTATTTCTCCATTTACTTGACAGCGTTCCAAATACGCTACCATGACTTAAAGTTAGTATGTCTTGATATGTTTTTTATCGAGCTACTTTTGCTTTGATTGGGCGACAATTGCTGTAAGCGAGCTGATTTGTTTCATTAAATAGTCAATTTGACTAACTTTTTGATGCACATTGGTTGGTTTTTTACCTGAAACGGGTATAGGAACGGGAGTGATATTAAACGTATTTGTTGCCAGTTTAATAATATTCAATTCTGCAATAATTATTTGACTTTGAATAAAAACATCTCGAGGAGATTTCTTATCACCATCGAAAGCTGGAATCGGGATTATGGGTAATTGATAAAATTTTCGAACAGCATTTATGGTTTGACGGACTTGGAGCGCCCTTTGATATACATCCGTAGGAGTCAAACCTGCAGCACTAATAGGAGCATCATTCCGATAGCGACTATAGGCATCAATATTAACTAATATGTATTCAGCATCAGTAACAGCCCTTGCCATTTGAGAATAGGCAACATTTGGAGAGATATTTTTGGCCCCTGATAATTTCATCAACTTTACAAAGACATTTAGCGCTTTTTCAAACACATCGGTTGGTGTCTTTTGATTATAACTATAAAGGCTGCCTGAAGTTTCAATCTGAGAATGTTCAGCCACTCGCTCAATTTGATTTTCTATAATTTCGGCCAATAACAATACATCCGCAGGAGTATACTTCATCGGAGCAACCGCCATAATTGGAAATGGCCGCAAACCTTCTTTGAGCTGAATGTTTCGCAGTAAATCTGAACAAGCCATAATCATTTGATAAACATGCATTGGTTCTAGGCCTTTTTCAATGGTTTCCAGTTCCCCATTTTTTATATTACGTTCAAATAATATTTTATCTAAATGTTGATCTGCTAGAGCTAAACGAGCAAAAACATCACTAGGAGTAACTTTAGCGACGGATACTGAGGAGCTTAAAACAAAAAACAATAAGGCAATCCAACACGATATTTTTTTTACTGTCATAATCAATCTCTGGTTTCTAATCATAAATGAATCCTATTCAAGATATTAGGTTATAACGACAGGCAATACAAGAATATATACAAGAATTATTTATCTGTGAAAAGTGACTGAATTATGCCCCATTTGTTTAGAAAAAAACTGAAATAAAAACTCAAAGCTGTCGTTTTTCCGACAATTATTTTATTAAAATAATATATGATGAATTGGCCACGTTAAGCACTAATTGAAATGCAAGATTTTTTCTAAAGCCATGAATGAGAATGAGCACTATGGATACTACAAGTGACTTACCCGAAAATAACTCGACAATACTTATCAGCCACTCCTTACGGGTTACCTACCATAAAACTAGTAATACTATGTTTTTTAAAGGCCGTCTTGATAATAGTGACGAACACAAGTTAAGTTTTTTATTTCGAAAAATGAAAAAGATTATTATTATTCGCAGAAAACTCACGTTAAACTTAGAACAATTAGAGTTTTTGCCTCATACAGGCATTTCCCTATTTTATCAATTAGTAAAAATACGCCTCGATCAGACACTATATTTTTCTTTTATTACATCACATAAAATGCAATGGCAGCACAATTGGTTAAATAATATAAAGAAATTATCAATGAGTGTTGGCAACCAATCATGTATCGATTATAAAAATTGACTATGGACAAATATCATACCAAGCAAAAATCAAAATCTAGCAGATTTAGTGGGCAAATATTTCAGGACATGACAGAGCAAGAAATTGAACTATTAACCCAATCAGCACTAACTCGCCATTTTAAGAAAGGAGATTATATTATTCAGGCCGGAGAACACGGCGATAGTTTATATATTATTCTTTCAGGTAAAGTTAAAGTATTAATACCTACTCGTGATGGAAACGCACATAAATTACTAACCTTTCTAGGCAGTGGCGACTGCTTTGGTGAAATCGCGATAGTCTTACAAACAAATCGCTCTGCTGACGTGGTTGCGGTGCAAAATACTCATGTCATCATGATACCCGAAAAAAAAGCTTTAGATTTTATGTCTGAACATAAACAAATGATGTTTAATTTATTGAAGTATTCACTGAAACGAATTTATCAACTTTCCTTAGATTCCGAAATTAGCGCACTAAAATCCCAAGAAAAGGTTTATTATTTTTTAAAATGGAGACTAGCACAAAAAGATAAACAACAACGTTATTTTATCCCAGACAACGAATTTCCCAGTATTCAAGAAATTGCGGATTATATTGGCCTACACCGCTCCACCGTGCATGAAAATGTTAAATTGCTTATCTCTGAAGAGCATATCACCCTAGAAAATAAAACCTATTTTTTTAATCGCTAAAATCCTTTTTCATGATAAAAAAGAATAGATCTTAAAAAAAAATAAGATTATCATTAATAAGTTCAACAATTAAAAAATTTAAATATATCAATCAATTAATTAGTTGATTAAAAATAACAAAAATAATACCTAAAATAGCGAGTTCTATCGTACCAAAAGTTTGCCAATAAAAAAAATAATAATGAATTATTTTCTGCGGCCGATAGCTAAGCTAAATATCGCTACCAAAACAAGGGGATAAAAATGCGGTGGATAAAGAATCTATCAATTAAAACTAGCCTTCTGGCTAATATACTTATATTAGGTGGCTTATTAATCGCCAATCTATTGTATTCCATTTTCTATATTTATCAGCCCCAAGTTTCCCGCTCCGATGGTTTAAACATGGCTAATCAAATGGCCGATAATATTATTGCCGCAACTGCTGAAGAGGCCAAAGAAAGAGGCTTTACAGCCAATTATGTAGCCATGCTGGAAAAAGGCCTCTCCCCCAAAAGCAATATTCGTAACAAAATTGACCAATTTCGTAATAGTGGTGATAAAAATGTTCAACTAGCATTTGAACTGGCTAAAAACCTCGTTGAAAAATCATGGGGCGGTGCTGAATTTGAAGCCGCACTAAGGGAATCAGAGAGTTTGTGGGAGAAAGTACGAAATTTAAGACAGCGCGTTGATAGCAATAATGGCGTTAAACCCAATGAATGGGTGAGCCAAATGTCCCAATTTATTTTATCTTTTAGCCGCTTACGACAAATGGCATTTGTACCTGCCAATCATCAGGAAGGAGCTATTTATAACAATAGTATGATAAAACATGCCATTTGGACTATCGGTGAATATGCAGGACGAGAACGCGCCATATTGGCGGCATCAATCGCTTCTTCAGAACCATTCAGCAATGAGAAGTTACAAACCTTATCCAAATATCGTGGGATTGTGGAATTTCAATTAGACTACTTAAAATCATCTGCCCTAGCACTGATGACTAATTCTAAACATGAACAATTTTCTACAGCAATCAATAATGATTGGCAAAGTATTCAAAGCAACTTTTTGGGCAGTTATCAACAATTACGCGAAAAGGTTTATCAAGCTGCAGCAACCGGTAAGTATCCGGTTTCATCCAGCGAATGGTTGAGTCAGGCAACCAGTGCTATCAATGGTATTTTAAAATTTAATCAACAAATTACTTTGGACGCGAGTAGACATAGCGAAGAGTTTGGAGCCTCCGCCCACCAATCTTTCTGGAAAGCATCACTTATGGCCATATTAGCGGTCATGCTCTTAGTCGTTGGGTTAATTGTCGTTAATACCATTATTCAGCGTATTTCAGATTTAAAAGATACTTTTATTAAAGTCATTGATAGCAAAGATGTCAGCATTCGTGCTGATGATTCAGGTAATAATGAAATAGCCGAGCTTGCCGGTTCATTTAATACCTTAATTCAATGTCTCGAAGAATTGATTGTGAGTATCACGCATTCATCAAAGCAAGTAAGCTCACAGGTAGAAAAATCAATCCACGCATCTCATTCGACCAATACGGGAATCAACAAGCAGGAACAAGATATAGAACAGCTTGCTACTGCCATGAACGAAATGGTTACTTCAATTCAAAACATTGGTGAGAGCACTCATAATACCGCTAATAGTTCTGCTAAAATTAATGATGATGTTAAAAAGAGTGGCCAAGTAATGCGAGACACGGCTTCCTCAATTCATGATTTGGGAGGAATGATGGAACAAGCCTCTGAAGTGATTACACTGCTTGCCAATGAGAGTCAGGAAATCGGACAGGTTTTGGAAGTTATTAAAGGAATTGCCGAACAGACCAACTTACTCGCCTTAAATGCCGCCATTGAGGCCGCTAGAGCAGGAGAGCAAGGACGAGGATTTGCCGTAGTTGCTGATGAGGTTCGCACCCTAGCAGGTAGAACCCATGAATCTACGGAAGAAATTCAGCGAATGATTGAACGTCTACAATCTCAAAGTCAAAAAGCAACCAATGTTATGCAATCCAGCGTTGATTATTCTAAATCTGCCATATCTCAGGTCAATTCAGCCGATGAAACCTTAACCAGTGTAATTAACTCCATGAACCAAATTATGGAAATGAACACTCAAATTGCCATCGCTACCGAACAACAGGGTACGGTAGCTGATGAAATTAATAGTAATGTTTCTTCCTTACAAATGGTTGCCGAAGATAACCGTGGACTATCACAGAATTCTGTTGATGCGATGGCACATATTTCTCATGAAATTAAGGATTTGGTTGAATTAGTTCATCAATATACCAGTAATAAAGCCGTATAAGAAAAAAACAAATAAAGTCGGCCCATTATACCCAATCCACCTAAAAATGCAGGTTTCAGGATTTTCAGGTGGCTTGGATATATATCTTTACTAATATAAATAAAACTTATTTTTTTGCTGAAATAAGGTCCCCGTCTTCTTGTTTCTCATCAAACTTATGCATTTCATGATGTTTAATTTCTGAATATTTTTCCATACTCTGTAAAACTAAGGCATTAATAGTATTCTCGGGATAGTTACCCTCACTATCTTTACGACCAGCATTCATATCCATTAGCAAACTCATGGCTTCATCTATATGGTTGATCGAATAAATACTAAACTGATTGTCTTCGCAAGCTTTAACCACATCTTCTCTTAACATCAAACTTTTGAGATTACTCGAAGGTATGACAACACCATGTTTACCATTTAAACCTCGAGCTTTACAAATATCAAAAAAGCCTTCAATTTTTTCATTTACACCGCCAATGGCTTGGACTTCACCGAGTTGATTGACCGATCCCGTGACAGCTAAAGATTGTTTGATCGGTAATTCAGATATTGCAGAAATAAGAGCGCATAATTCGGCAATAGAAGCACTATCCCCTTCGACGACTCCATAATTTTGCTCAAAGGTTAAAGTAGCATCTAGGGATAAAATTCGTCGCTGAGCATAATGATGGCCTAAATAGGCCGATAGAATCATAACGCCTTTGCTATGTAACTCACCCCCTAAGGCCACTTCACGTTCAATATCAACAATCCCCCCGTCACCTAATCGAACCGTCGCAGTAATCCGGGAAGGTTGCCCAAAGGCAAATTCACCAATCTGTAATACCGAAAGTGCATTAACTTGACCAACTTGAGCACCCTCGGTATCGATTAAAATAATGTCTTGTAAAATTTCTTCATAGAGGCTTTCACGTACTTGGTCATCCCTGAAGATTCGAGCATCCAAAGCGGCCTGTACATCAGACCTGATAATTAAATCTTGGTTTTTGCATATTTCAGTACCCTGAATTCGCTTGGAGGCGTAAAATTCCGACTCAAGGATTAAATCTCGTAAATCACCAATATGCAATGAAATTTTTTGATTGTCACCAACAATACGCGAACCATGTTCAATAATTCGTGCAATAGCATCTGCGGATATGGGTTTTGCTTCTTCTTGCCGTTGGATATCGGCAACTAATCGCGCATAACGAACCGTATTCGCTTCCACACGATCAAATTCCTCGGCAAAATCCACATTGACCTTAAACAATTTATCAAATTCTGAGTCATTTTGCTTGAGCAAATGATAGGTATAATGATCGCCGATTAATAATACTTTTATTTTAAGCGGAATGGCCTGCGGCTCCAATGTAAGGTTTCGCGAAAAACCTTGTAATTCATCTAACGGCTCTATGTTTAATCGAGTCGATTTAAGAGCCCGTTTTAACCCCTCCCAAGCAAATGGATTTAATAAGATTTTTTCTGCATCCAACAATAAATAGCCATTATTTGCTCTGTGTAAAGAACCGGGTTTAATTAAGGTAAAAGCAGTTAACAAGTTACCCAATCCCAAACTATTGTCACCCGACTGATGTTCCCCTTCTTTGGCATTATAATTACTTAAATATTCGATTCGTCCCAATAGATTTGAGTAAGTCGGATTGTCTTCAAAAATAATCGGACCGCCTTTGGTTTCGCTATTATCGACCAGAACATTAACTAAGTAACGGTGAAAATTAGCCGTTTTAGAAATATGTTTACGTTTTGCTTTGTCCGAATCAGAAGAAGAAAGTTCTTCTTCATAAAACTCGTCCAAGTGATTGATCATATCTTCTTTTACTTCGTCCAGAAAGTGAATAACTTGCTCTAACTCAGAATAGGTTTCATATAATTCAGCCATGCTCTGTTCAACCAATTGGGTAGCAATGCTTTTATCCAATTTGTCTAATTCTTCTCGACCGCGTTGCTCCAATAATGGGACTTGTGCTAAGGTTTCTCTTAAGCGATCTTGGTATTGTTCAATAATGTTATTACGTTTTTTCTGATCATCATCGTCTAATTTTTTAAAATTTTCCAAATCGACAATTTTATCGTCAATTAATGCCGATAAGGTATATCCACTAGGTGTCCGAACCACTGCCACTTGATCTTTCTTCGCATCATCAATCAAATCATTAAGGGCATTATCACTTTCATCATTGATAATTTTCTCAATTTCTGAAACCTTGGCACTGTATTCATCACTTTGAAAGGTAATCGATATTAATTCAGATAATTTTTTGACCAGTTTTTCCATGGAATCGCTAAGCTGTCTAGCCGTTCCAGCTGGCATTTTTAAGAAACGCGGATGTTGAGGATATTCAAAATTGTGTAAATAACACCAATCATAGGAAGTTTTATCATCGATATAATGCTTTTTTAACAGCTTTTTAATTAACGCCGTTTTACCAATACCTTCAGATCCCATAACAAAAAGATTATAGCCCTTATGAGCCATTTTTAGTCCAAATTCCAAGGCTTCTAAGGCCCGAGCTTGGCCAATAATTTCTTCAAGATTTTCTAACTCGTCACTGCTATCAAAATTGAGTTTGCTGAGATCACATTTTTTATACAATTGATCGGCAGACAGACGGTATTTATTTTTATCATTCATGGTTTTAAAGGTACTTTTAAATGCGGTAAATAGGTTTAGACGGTATTACTCAGGGGAATAAAAGGTTTACGATTAAAGTATAGATTAAGGTTAAAGAAAATTACTTTTCTTTATTGCCAGAAAAGAACGAATCAATAATCAGCAGAACAGCGCCAATACTAATAGCAGAATCAGCAATATTGAAAGCAGGCCAGTGCCAGGTTTTGTAATAGACATCCAGAAAATCCACCACATACCCCAGAGTTATTCGATCCCAGAGATTACCTAAAGCCCCCCCGAGCACCAGCGCTAGTGCAATAGCAAGCATTTTTTCCTGTTCCTTTAGCCGCTTTAACCAAACCAATAGCACCACACTGATGATAATCGAGGTAATGGTAAAAAACCATCGCTGCCAACCCGGCTGGTCAGCTAAAAAGCTAAACGCAGCACCATAGTTGTGTAACAAGGTCAGATTAAACAAACCAGGCACTATTGACATTGACTCATAAAGGCTAAAGCTATTACTAACAACGGACTTAGTGGCCAGGTCAATCATAAAAACCACTAAACTAAGCCATAGCCATTTAAGCATAAAGCCGTTCTTCACCTTTTCTTACGACATTATCCACACAACGCCCACATAGCTCAGGATGCTGTTCATCAACCTGTCCCACATCTTCTCGATGATGCCAACAACGAGTGCATTTAGGATGTTCTGAAGCAAGCGCCAAAAGTTCTAAGCCCTCAACGCTAGTATTGATGACATTGTCAGGTTTTTCACCTAGAGCATGTAAATGTACATAGGAAACAATTAAAACAAATCGTAACTCATCGCCTAGTTTTTCCAACGTTGCTTTTAGCTCTGGACTACAATATAAATGGAGTTCGGCATCCAAAGAACCGCCAATCGTTTTGTCAGCTCGTAGACCTTCCAATTCTTTACTACAAGCCATACGAACCTGAAGCACCTGTTGCCAAAACTCAGCTGGCATATCCTCTTCTACTTTAAAGGCAGGAAATTCATACCAGCTATCAAAGAATACGGATTCTTCACGTTGACCAGGAATTGCCGACCAAATTTCTTCAGCCGTAAATGATAATACCGGTGCAATCCAACGACTAAAGGCTTCCACAATATGATATAAAGCCGTTTGTGCTGAACGTCGCGCTAAACTGTCTGCCTGGGTAGTATATTGACGATCTTTGATCACATCGAGATAAAATGCACCTAAATCCTCTGAACAGAAGTTATGGACTTTTTGATAAATATAATGGAATTCATACTCTTCATAAGCTTCAATAATTTCGGATTGTAAATTCTGAGCTCGCTGCACGATCCAACGATCCAAAGGTAACATATCATCAGTTGAAACCATATTTTTAGCCGGCTCGAAACCATCCATATTCGCCAACATAAAACGGGCCGTATTTCGAATCCGCCGATAAGCATCCGAAGTCCGTTTTAAAATTTCATCCGAAACCGATACCTCACCGGTATAGTCAGTGGATGAGACCCATAGTCTTAAAATATCGGCCCCTAAAGTATTGACAATTTTTTGTGGCGCCACCACGTTACCACGTGATTTAGACATTTTCTTGCCTTGTGCATCCACCACAAAACCATGCGTTAAGACTTCTTTATAGGGTGCTGCATCATTAATAGCAATGGAACTTAATAATGAGGATTGGAACCAACCTCGATGTTGATCGGAACCTTCTAAATACAAATCTGCAGGATAGGTTAAATAATCCCGTTGGCTCAAGACACAGGCATGGGTGACTCCCGAATCAAACCAGACATCCAAAGTATCTGTAACCTTGATATAATCATCGGCTTCCGCACCTAAAATATCTTCTACCGCTAATTCAAACCAGGCATCGATTCCCTCATTTTCAACCTTTTCACAAATTTTTTCGAAAAGTGCTTGAGTTTGGGGATGTAATTCTGAAGTTTCTTTATGCACAAACACTGTAATGGGCACACCCCAGGTTCGTTGTCTGGAAATGCACCAATCGGGACGGTTTTCAATCATGCCATGGATACGCGCTTGTCCCCAATCTGGAATCCAGGTGGTATGTTTAACCGCTTCTAAGGCACTACTGCGCAAATCTCTCTGGTCCATACTGATGAACCATTGCGGGGTAGCACGAAAAATAATTGGAGTTTTATGTCGCCAACAATGCGGATATGAGTGCTGCATTTTTTCATGATGTAAAAGTGCACCACGTTCTTCCAAGGCTTCTAATACTTTAGGGTTTGCCTTGAAGACGTGCATACCGGCAAATAATTCTGTATCTGGCACAAAGCAGCCGTTTGCCGCAACCGGATTATCAACCAAGAGATTATATTGTTGACCCACCACATAGTCTTCTTGACCGTGGCCTGGAGCTGTATGCACGGCTCCAGTGCCGGATTCAGTTGTGACATGTTCACCTAGAATAACCGGAACCTGACGCTGATAAAATGGATGGTTTAGTTGAACATGCTCTAGAGCTTGACCTTTACAACGCCCAAGAATGCTATAGTCGTCAATTCCATAACGCTTTAAAGCTTCTTCATATAAAGCTTCCGCTAGTAGTAAACGCTCACTTCCAGCCTGAACAAGAAGGTAATCAAATTCAGCGTGCAGAGCAACGGCCTGGTTCGCAGGCAGGGTCCAGGGGGTCGTGGTCCAAATCACTAAGGAAATAGTACCTTCACCCTGAGCATCGGCATCCCAATTTAGGCGACTTATAAAGTCATTGGTATCAACCACAGCAAACCGAACGTCGATAGCGGGCGATTGCTTATCTTCATATTCCACTTCGGCTTCTGCTAAAGCAGAACCACAGTCCGTACACCAGTGAACCGGCTTGGAACCTTTATGTAAATGGCCATTTTCAATGATCTTGCCAAGTGCGCGGATAATATCCGACTCCATTTTAAAGTCCATGGTCAAATAAGGATTATCCCATTCTCCCATCACGCCCAAACGTTTAAAATCTTCCATCTGACCGTCAACCTGTTTTTTGGCATAAACACGGCAGGCATCACGAAATTCTTTGACAGAAACTTTATTTCCGGGTTTACCCAGCTTTTTCTCGACATTTAATTCGATTGGTAAACCATGGCAATCCCAACCGGGAACATAAGGTGCATCATAACCACTTAAGGTCATGGATTTAACAATAATATCTTTAAGAATTTTATTAACGGCGTGACCAATGTGGATATCACCATTAGCATAGGGAGGACCATCATGTAAGATGAACTTAGGACGGCCTGCCGATTTTTTACGCAACTTCTGATAAATATCTGCTTGCTCCCAATCGGCCAACATTTTTGGCTCGCGATTGGCAAGATTTCCACGCATGGGAAAATCAGTTTTAGGCAGATTTAAGGTATCCTTATAGATATTTTGCTTGCTCACTCCGTTCTCACTCTATTCTATGGGATTACTCCCTGCTATCACTCAATTGTTTTTTGTTCAAAATCTTTTTGCTTAATAAGCGGATGGATCATTTAAGACTGTATTTGTTTAAAGTATTGTTTCGCCACTTTAACATCTTCTAGGATTTGCAGTTTTAATAATTCAAATGATTCAAATTTCTTTTCTTCTCGGATTTTATGTAAAAAATCAACATGCACCAATTTACCGTAAAGGTCCCCATCGAAGTCAAACAAATGGACTTCTAAGAGTCCCTTAGTACCATCAACCGTTGGCCGATAGCCGATATTGGCAATCCCATTAATACCACAACAATTATCATTATCTTGAATGTGTTGCGCACAACCATCTATATCCTTACCCCATAAACGGACCGCAAAGACTCCGCTTACCGCAGGCGTATCTCGATGCAAAGGTACATTGGCAGTCGGAAATCCAATGGTACGCCCACGTTTATGACCGTGTTGAATATGACCGGACATCCAATAAGCTCGTCCCAATAAAGCTGCGGTTAATTCCATGTCGCCACTTTCCAGAGCTTGTCGAACCCGAGTGCTGCTGACTCGTTGTGATTTATATTCAAAAGTAGGAGTATTGGCAATTTCAAAGCCAAATTGCTGACTTTGCATTTTTAAGGTTTCAAAATTACCCTGACGATTCTTGCCATAGCAGAAATCATCGCCTACCAATAAAAATTTGATCCCCAATTTCCCAACCAGAAATTTAACCACAAAATCATCGGCACTTAACTGAGAAAATTTTTCATTAAAGCGAATTACCTGTAAACGCTCAATTCCCTGAGCTTTAATTACTTCAGCTTTATCCCGAAAACGGGTAAGCCGAGCCGGATGGTTATCTTTACCAAAAAACTCCATGGGTTGGGGTTCAAAAGTAATAACCACAGCGGGTAATTGATATTCTTCAGACTTCTCTTTTAGTTGCCTCAAAATATTTTGATGGCCTATATGCACCCCATCAAAATTGCCAATCGTCGCCACACAACCATGGTGCTTGGCACGTAAGTTATGCAATCCACGAATTATTTCCATTCAGCTCCAACCATTTCCTGAACATTTCAAAAGTATAAACACACTCTTTCCAAGTAACCTGTTATTTTACTACTAATTTAACGAAAAAGAATACTCTAATACTAGTTTTAATTGGATATTTAACGCTTAAAGAATGATTTTAGTCGAACCCCCATTATGGCAAGACAGGTAAAATAGATCCCCATGGCAATAACAATCAGAAAAACCAGTTGTATGACCTTTTCAGATAAACTCCAATTTAACCAAAGCGTTAAACTGGACATATTTGAATAGAGAAATAAGCCCATTAAAAAATTAGCCGTTACTAATTGTCCCGCAACTTTTAACCAACCTGCCGATGGTTGATAAATACCCTTAACACGCAACTGACGATATAGTAAAAAAGCATTAGTCAATGCCGAAATGGAGGTTGCGATAGCCAGACCTGCATGAGCTCCGGCAAAACCACCTAGATACCAGGGCAGTACGATAATAATATTGAAAAACATATTCACCAATAGCGCCACAATACCAATCCGTACCGGAGTTTTAGTATCTTTGCGCGAATAAAAGCCCGGTAACAAGACTTTAACCAAGATAAATCCAACCAGCCCCACACTATAAGCCATTAAGCTATAGGACGACATTTGAATATCATGGCTCTGAAATTTTTCACTACCAAATAAGGTCACAATAATCGGTTCCGCAAGAAAAAATAAACCGATAGCTGCAGGCGTTCCGAGATAGACCGCCCAACGGATTGCACTATCTAAGGTTGCCGAAAATTGCAGGCTCGATTGACTGGCATGATCACGACTTAAACTGGGTAAAATTACCGTAGCCAAAGCAACACCAAGAACACCCAGTGGAAATTCCATTAAACGATCCGAATAATACAACCATGAAATACTGCCACTGACAAGTAAAGAGGCAATCACGGTATCCAATAATAAATTAATCTGTGCGACTGAAGCACCGAAAATCGCTGGTAACATCAGTTGTAGGATCTGTTTAATACCAGGGTGATTAGGATTCCACTTCGGTCGAACTAAAAGATTTAAACGCCATAAAAAAGGTATCTGAAATAATAATTGCAATAGACCTGCGAGAAATACGCCTATCGCCAACGCGGTGACAGGTTCAGAAAAATAAGGAGCTAGAAAGAACACTGCTGAAATCAACACCAAATTTAAAATCACCGGGGTAAAAGCAGGACCTGCAAAGTGATTATAAGTATTTAATATACCGCCAGCGAATGCGACCAAGGAGATAAAAAAGATATAGGGGAAAGTAATTTGCAGTAAACTGACGGTTAAATCAAATCGATTGGAATTTAAATTAAGGGCACTTTCATCAGAAAGATAACCAGGAGCAAATAGCATAACTAAAACAGGTGCAGCAATCATACCCACGAAGGTGATTAAAAATAGCCACCCTCCCATAGTACCAGAAACATGCGCAATTAAATCTTTAACTACTGCTTTATCATTATTGGCCTTGGTTTCTCCCAACGTGGGGACAAATGCCTGATTAAAAGCCCCTTCGGCAAATAAGCGGCGCATAAAATTGGGAATTTTAAAGGCAATTAAAAAAGCATCCATTTGCGCAGACGCAGCAAACTCTCGGGCAAATACCACATCACGCACAAAGCCGAGTATGCGTGATAACATGGTCATTGCTGCCACAACCATTCCGGATTTTAAGAGTTTTTTATTCAACCTTACTATCCCTCAAAACTGCGCTGAATGTTTAGATTTTGCCATTGGACGAGGCATTTTCGCACGGAGAATGTGAGCGTATAATTAATACGTGACCATTCGAGTACGAAAATAACGAAGTAATATGGCAAAAGATGAATACTCAGGGAAGTTTTGGCAAAAAAAAAGCCAGCCTGAATAAGGCTGGCTTTTTTTATCTTTATTTAGCCTAAACGTTCGTTATGCGATAGCACGAATACGTTTGTTTAAACGGCTCTTATGTCTGGCTGCTTTATTCTTATGAATAATGCCTTTACTTACCATTCCATCAATAACTGGCACTGCATTTTTATATGCTTCTGCAGCTTTATCTTTATCACCATCTTCAATTGCGTAAACAGTCTGTTTAATCACTGTACGAAACTTGGATTTTAATGCAATATTATGCTCACGACGTTTAACTGCTTGACGAGCACGCTTTCTGGCTTGTGGTGAATTGGCCAAAGTTTTTCTCCTGAAATAGTATTAAAAGGCTAAATTTTTTAAGGTCGAGAATTATACATAATGTGAAACGTTAATTCAATAGGTTGGGAAGAATAATTTCTGTCCACTGTCCACTGTCCACTGTCCACTGCATTTAGCATTGTTCCCAAGGCAACCCTTCATATCGCCAGCCATTTTGAGTACTACGCTGATGATTTTCATCCAAATCACCTTCAAATCCCGTATCAATATTATAAACTTTGACGATATTATCTTCGACTAACACCCGCCCTGCCTCCAAAGAACGTTTGCCACTACGACAAATCAATAAAATCGAGGGTTGGCTATCTAATTCACCGCAAGCACCACCTAAAATCAATTGGCGAACTTCTTTAACAAAATTTGGGTTAATATCCCAATTTGGCTCATCAATCCAGGGAATACTGACAGCTCCCTTAGGGTGTCCCACAAATAAGAATTCCATTGACGAGCGAACATCAATTAATAAGGCACTAGGCTCATCTTGGATCAATTTATAGGCATCTTTAGGAGATATTTGCTTTGGCATGTTCAATTCACTTTTCTATTCGTTAATAAATTCTAGCTCGGGAAATCAGTTGCTCTAGGCTTAATATATATACAATGATGTAGATTTCAAGGTCTTTTGATATCCCAATAGAGATATATTATAAAAAGTTAATCGGAATAACTATTAGGGTTAATGAATTATTTGTATTGCTTTTTACAATACCTATCAATTACTTATTTATTTTTTTTAGGTTTAAGCACTTCCGAAAACCTTTTCAGGTAACCAAGTGGCTAGTTCTGGCCAATAAGCTAATGCAATCAGCATTAGGAGTTGAATAAAAATAAAAGGCATAACGCCCACATAAATCTGTGATGTTTTAACTGATTCAGGCGCGACCCCTCGCAAATAAAAAAGCGCAAACCCAAATGGTGGCGTGAGAAACGAGGTTTGGAGATTAATCGCAATCATAATTCCTAGCCAAATCGGGTCAATATTCATGGCTAAGATGACAGGCGCAATAATGGGAACCACTACAAACGTAATTTCAATAAAATCTAGAATAAAGCCCAAAAAAAACATCACCAGCATAACAATTAAAATAGGGACAAAAGGACCTTCCGGTAAGCTTTCATGTAGTTGACCATCCGCTATACTATGTAAAAATTCAGAAACTAATTCATCACCGGAAAAACCACGAAACACCAACGAAAAAATTGCAGCACCAATAAAAATAAGAAAAATCATACTGGTCACACGAGTCGTGGAACGCATTACTTCATTGAGTACCCCCCAATTTAATTGTTTTTTTTCAAAAGCTAGAATAATTGCTCCGAAGGCTCCTACTGATGCCGCTTCAGAAGGAGTGGCTATACCCGCGATTATAGAACCTAAAACAGCAACGATAAGCAGAAGCGGTGGAAGTAAAGCTTTAAGAATCGAAAAGAGAGTGACCTGAGCCGGTTTCGATTTATTAGAACTTGGCAATGTTTCCGTAACATTTTCCGCTACATAGGAAAAACACTGCTTTTTAAACAGTCCGACCAAAAGCAAATAAATAATATAGAATAGAACCAGAATTAATCCCGGAATTAAAGCGCCGACAAATAAATCCCCAACCGATAAGGTTTCTGGAGCATAGATGCCCATATCCAATTGCGCTTGCTGATAAGCGGCAGAAAGGACTTCTCCTAATAGAATCAATATAATTGAAGGTGGTATAATTTGCCCGAGAGTTCCCGCCGCACAAATAGTACCGGTTGCAATGGAGGGATGATAACCACGCTTTAACATAATGGGTAAAGATAATAAACCCATCGTCACCACCGTAGCTCCAATAATTCCTGTACTGGCAGCCAAAAGCATCCCTACCAAAACAACAGAGATCCCTAGTCCACTTGATAATTTGCCAAATAAACCTGCCATCGTACCTAATAGATCTTCGGCTATTTTGGCCCGCTCCAACATCACTCCCATAAAAATAAATAAGGGTACGGCAATGAGGGTTTGATTGGTCATAATGCCATATAGACGATTCGGTAAAGCACCTAAAAAGGCGGCATCAAACGTATCAGTTAAAGTACCAATTAAGGCAAAGATTAATGCTGTTCCGGCTAGTGAAAAGGCCACAGGGAAACCAAACAACAGGACAATACAAACACTGGCAAATAAAGCCAACGGCATTAAAATTTCCAGCATAAAAATCCTTTATTTTTCAAGGGGGAATAAAATAACATTAGCTAGAATTAGAGAAAAAAAGAATTCGAATATTTCGGGCAATATAACTGACTGCTTGTATTAAAAGCAGTAGAGTCATCAGGAGAATAGTACTTTTGAGTAAATAGACAAAGGGCAAGCCGCCGGGTTCTCCTGATTCTTCCAGCATTTGCCAGGAGGCCGTGACGTAATCCCAGCTGGTATAGAAAATAAAACCAAGTACGGGAATTAATAATATCAATATTCCCGCTAAATTGACCCAAGCCTTATTTCTTTCCGACATTTTATTATAAAAAATATCGACTCGGACATGCGCATCATGCTTTAGGGTATAGGGAATACCAACTAAAAAAATAAGGGCGTGCATATAGGTAATGGATTCTTGCATAGCAATCCACCCTAAATTAAAACCATAGCGTAAAACGACCACAGCAAAGGTCACCAGAACCAGAATCAAAGTGAGCCAGGAAACCAGCCGCCCACCCCATTCATTAATATTTTCCAGGCTTTCTAAGCGTTGCAATAATTTTATACGGGATATCATTGAGCCATTATAAAGTATCCCAAAACGAATAAGAACAAGTGGATTAGCGCATTTTATTTTTTGCAGTAATACAGCCTAAACCGAAAGAGATAATTGACGACGACGACGACGTTCTAATAAAGCTTCCGTGCGTTTCCGGATATGTTTAACTGATTCTAAAAAGGCGTTACTCTCTTTACCGCTAAGCGAGATTTCAACAATTTCCTCAACTCCCTTTTTACCTAATTTCGCTGGAATTCCCACATATAAATCATCAATCTCATATTCTCCCTCTAATAAAACCGCACAGGGAAGCATTTTATGACTATCATTTAATATCGCTTTAACCATTTCCACCACAGAAATACCCGGCGCATAATAAGCTGAACTATGTTTCATAAGTTTGACAATTTCAGAACCACCATGCTGAACCTTATTCACAATCTTATCAATGGTTGATTCTTCCAGGAGATTACGGATGGGTTTGCCTTTGACTGTGCAATGGTCCACTAATGGCACCATTAAGGCACCATGATCGCCCAACACCATGGTCTCAACTTGACTGGAACCAATTTGCAGTTCCTGGGCAATAAACATTTTAAAGCGTGAGCTATCCAATACCCCGGCCATACCAATCACTTGATTTTTAGGCAATCCGCTGACCTCATAGGCCAATTGCACCATAGTATTAATGGGGTTGGTAACAATAATCAAAATACATTCAGGCGAATATTTAACCGCTTGATTGACTACAGATTCAATGATGGTGGCATTAATATCCAAGAGATCATCACGCGACATACCTGGTTTTCGGGCTACCCCGGCGGTTACAATAACCACATCCGAATTCGCCGTTTCTTTGTAGTCCCCAGTGCCAATAACCACATTGTCAAATTCACTTAACGACATGGATTGGGTAATATCTAATGCCTTACCTTTGGCTAGATCGACATTTTGATCCAAGAGGACTACGTCGGCTAATCCAGTAGAAACAGTACAAACGGCTGCATGACTGCCGACATTACCGGCACCAACAATGGTAACTTTTGATTTTGTTTTTAATATCATTCTAAATTCTTAGCTTTTTCAATGTTTCTCTCTAGTCACGCGACTAAATTTAAAACAAGAAAAAAAGCGTAGAATTTAGAAATTCATTTCGCCACTTCCTTATGACGACTACCCTTTTAAAGAGTATTAACGCAATTATTGTTAAAATTAATCGTTTGCTTAAGAGCTAGTTTGTAGTTTAACTTTCCATTCTTTGGGGCCAATCTTATGTACTGATTCACCCAAATAGTCCACTCCAACCGTTACAGGCATATCCACAATATCAAATTCATAGATAGCCTCCATACCCAGTTCAGGGAAAGCCACCACACGAGATTTTTTAATCGCTTGAGATATTAATAAGGCCGCACCACCGACTGCAATTAAATAGGCTGATTGATGTTTCTTAATTGCTTCAATGGCTGCATCACCGCGTTCTGCTTTACCTACCATGCCTAATAAACCGGTTTCAGCCAACATGGTTTCGGTATATTTATCCATCCGAGTCGAAGTCGTAGGACCAGCAGGACCAACAATCTCATCACGAACAGGATCCACAGGCCCAACGTAATAAATAAAACGATTGGTAAAGTCCAAACCTTCCGGAAAAGACTCCCCCTTGGCTAATAAATCAACAATTTTCTTGTGTGCCGCATCACGACCTGTTAATAATTTACCACTGAGTAAAATGCGTTCCCCATGTTTCCAAGTTTTAATATCTTCGGCGGTTACTTCATCTAAGTTCACTCGTCGAGCTTGTTCGTCTGCCTTCCAAGTGACGGCTGGCCAACTATCTAGAGATGGCGGAGTAAATTCCGCTGCGCCACTGCCATCCAAGGTAAAATGCGTGTGTCGAGTCGCAGCACAATTTGGAATAATCGCCACCGGCAAAGACGCCGCATGAGTCGGATAATCCAATACTTTGACATCCAAAACGGTAGCAATACCACCAAGCCCTTGAGCACCAATACCTAATGCATTTATTTTTTCATACAATTCAATACGTAATTCTTCGGCGCGGTTTTCCGGACCTCTGGCAACCAATTCATGGAAATTAAGCGGTGCCATAAGAGATTCTTTAGCTAATAACATGGCTTTTTCCGGTGTACCACCAATTCCAACGCCTAAGATTCCTGGAGGACACCAGCCCGCCCCCATCGATTCGACACTGTCTAAAATCCAACCAACTAAATCAGCACTGGGGTTTAACATGGCAAATTTAGCTTTATTTTCTGAACCACCACCCTTTGCCGCAATTTTAACGTCTACGGTGTTGCCAGGAACCATTCGGTAATGAATAACTGCTGGCGTATTATCACGGGTATTTTTACGTGAACCTGCCGGATCGGCTAATACAGATGCTCGTAATACATTATCAGAATTAGTATAAGCCCGACGCACTCCTTCATTAATCATTTCATCAATACTCATACTGCTATCCCATAGCACATTCATACCAATTTCGAGAAAAACGACCACAATCCCCGTATCCTGGCAGATAGGTCGATGCCCTTCTGCACATAAACGCGAATTGTACAAAATCTGTGCTATGGCATCCTTAGCGGCTTGCGACTGCTCATTTTCATAGGCCTTGCCCATTGCTTCAACAAAGTCTAAGGGATGATAATAAGAGATAAACTGTAGAGCATCCTCCACACTTTGAATCAGATCATCTTGTTTAATCGTATTGGTACTATTGTTAGCCATTTAAATCACCTTTATGTTTTTGTGCACAACAACATTATTCAGATCTGCATGTTAACCTATCTATACCAGAAGCATCAAACAGTACTTTATAACGTATTAATCCTTTAATGCTTGTGCATACTCTCCCATAAAATGATATAAGGAGCTATCCAATACCTTGACAGCGCCATCAATGAGGCCGCAACGCCCCGACCCCGGTAAGATTTCACATAAATTTAAAAGCTGTTCTAAATCCGCCTGGCGTCCCTGCCCTGTGTCAATTTTGTCCAATAACATAGCAATATAATAAGTTCCCGTCTTACACGGAGGACACTGACCACAGGAAGAATGGGCAAAAAAATTCACATACTCAGCGACTTTTTTCACAATTCCAGTTCCTTCGGAAACAACAATCATGGCGCCCGTACCTAAACTAGAACGACGCTGCTTAACCGATTCAAAATCCATAGGTACATCCAGATCTCGTTTAGTCAATAAGGTATTAGAGGGGCCTCCAGTAAATACCGCTTTAAATTCTTTACCCTGTAACATACCACCGCCATATTCAAAAATAAGTTCTTCTAACGGAGTTCCCATGGGTAGTTCATAGATTCCTGGCGATAATACGTCGCCACTTAAGGAAAACAATTTAGTTCCTGCCGCTTCCCCCAAACCGAGTTGTTGATACCAAGAAGGCCCATTTTTAACAATGTGCGACACATTGGCAATGGTTTCAACATTATTAACTAGCGTGGGACAACCGTGGACACCAAATTCAAAAGGAAAAGGAGGTCGTCCGCGTGGAAAGGGAAATTTTCCTTCCACCGTTTCAATCGCAGCCGTTTCTTCACCACCAATGTAATGACCGGAACTTGCAAGCACTTCTATTTCTACTGGCTGATGCATAAGTTGAGTGAATTTAAAGTACAGCTCAGATTTTTCCCATTGACTGACCGCTTTGCTGACCACATTGATAGAACGTTTTTGATCGGGGTTAATATAAAAAACAATATGGTTAATATGACAAGCCAACGCCGTAATTAGAGCCCCTTCGATCACCTGATGCGGAGTTTCTTCTAATAAGACAATATCTTTGAAGGTGCCTGGTTCATCTTCATTACCATTACATATTAAATATTTATCTTTATTGGCCCGTCCACTCATATCTTGTTCAGCGACGGCTGCCCACTTTACATGAGTCGGAAAACCACTTCCCCCCAACCCGCGCAGACCGGATTCTTGAATGGTGGCAATAATTCCAGTGGGATCATCAAAGGCTTTTTTTAAACCTTCTCCACCGCCTGCGGCCAGATATTTTTTAAAGTTGGCACCAATACGGTGGTCTTCATTGAGCAATACCTTATTGAGTAATTCAGGGTTAAGTGCTTGCATAGTATTTAAATTTTCTCATTTTCCAGGCTAAAGTGAGCACATTCGGGAAAGAGTAACGGGCTTTTTCGCTCCATACTTAAACCTGCCTTGACAATTTCACGCCGAATATTGCTTATATGTTCAAGACTGGTTTTTTTATGACCACGTCCATGAACATATTTGGCAGCATCTTCTCCCGCCCGCCGACCAAAACTAATAATTTCCAGCAAAGCATTACCCATGATCCGGTTACGTCCATGAATTCCACCACTCAGTTCCCCCACACAATACAAACCGGGAATCGAGGTTTGACCATTTTTATCAATCACCACTCCGCCATTCTGATAATGCAGGCCTGGATACACCAACATAGGTGTAACGCGAGGATCGATATTGGCTCTGCCAGCCATATGAAATAATTTAGGGAAACGTTTTTGTAATAGACCGGGTTGTCTTAATTCCATACCTGGAGTATCTAACCACACACCTGATTGCTGTTCACTTACTTGAATGCCCCGCCCTTCTTGACATTCACGCAAAATAGCAGCGGACACACAATCTCGTGGTTTGAGTTCATCGACAAAACGTTCACCCAGTCCATTTAATAAATAAACCCCCGAAGAACGGACACCTTCGGTAATCAGTGAACCGGATAAATGTTCGGGATAAGCCACGGTGGTGGGATGATATTGAAAAGAATCAAGTTCCCGAAGTTTAGCTCCCAAGCGATAGGCCATCACCAAACCATCACCTGTGGCACCAAAATGATTGGTGGTGGGAAAATCATTTAAATGCATCCGTCCGATACCACCAGTCGCCAATATGACTTGTTGAGCTTTAATAATGGAAAAGAAATGTTTGGTGGTCGAATAGAAAACTGCACCGGCACAATGTCCCGATTCATTCCCCATGAGTTCCAATGCTGGAGCATTATCCATTACGGTTATATTACGACAATTACGTACCGCTTCACGCAATACACGCATCATTTCCAAACCGGTATAGTCACGATAATAAACCACTCGATTGGCTGTGGCTCCGCCGGGTCGGCGAGTCATCAAATCACCAAATTCATTCAGATCAAAATTCATCCCCTGTTGAATTAACCAGCGGATCACATCTGGTCCATCCATAGCCATTTCGGCGACCAGATCGCGATCCGATTGATAGTGACCGGCTTTCATCGTATCTTGATAATGCGCTTGGGGACTGTCCTCGCGTTCAACAGAAGCCTGTATTCCGCCTTCAGCCATAATGGTATTACTATCGCCCAAGCGTAATTTAGTGGCCAAAATTACCTGAGCACCTTTCCGGGCAGCCGTTAATGCTGCCGCTGCACCGGCACCACCTCCTCCTACCACCAGTACATCCACTTCAGTCACTTTGGCCGCGGCTAAATCTGCCTCATCGATCAAGGCATCAGCTTGTAGCACATCAGCTAATTGGCGATGACAACGTCCTCCTTTATTGGGTCCAATTTGTAGAGTTGTTAAAGAATCTTGATAATGATCCGGATGAAACTGTTTAAGTAATTCATCCATGGACAGTGCTGCCTCAGGCAAAGGTAGTTCATGTTTTGCCTGATATTGACGCAGTGCCTCTTGATAAGAAATTCTGGAATTCATTCGATTCGCTGGCTTTAGATTTTATTAACAGATAATTTGCCTTGACGAATTTCTTCAAGACGATTGATTAAATTGGCCGGACGAATATGAAAATAAGCATTGACCCGACGGCTAAATAGTCCGACATGGTTGGGGGCAATTCGTTCTGGACAATTAGTCATACACAAATTGCACATCACACATTCAATAAATAAATCTCCGGCTTCTTGAAACTTCCCCAAAGAAGCTAATTTAACGCCCTTTTCTACTGAAATGCCTTTCGGACAGGAACGATTACAACCACCACAAGCCCGGCAATTACTTGCTTCTGGGAAAATCTGATGGAACTGTCCCTGAACCTCCCAAGAAGTCTGTATTTCTGTCAATTGATAGGTATGATGAGTTGGCGTTGGAAAACCAAGAAATATGATTTTCATACCTTCTTCGATAAAAGTTTGGCACCCCAGCTCCGTATTCACTTCTTTGTCATCTTTACGACGTACCATAACACTACAAGAGCCACAGACGCCTTCTAGACAGCCGACCCCTTCAACTCGAGAGTAACCGGCATACCAGACGGCCTGGATGGCCGAAAGTGATGCCGGAGCTATAATTTTTTTACCATTAATGGTAACTTCTACTTCCGCTTCATTTTGCCTTTCAATCATTGGAATTATATTTACGTCTCAAGTATAAAATTTTTTAATAATCACTATTATAACAGGGGTATTTTTAGATTGCATTTTGCACTGCAGGGTAAACCCTCAAAAATACCCTAGTTCTCCCTTCGGTAGTTGTTGCTCCAAAGCACCTCTGTTAAAATTTAACAACATTTTCGCCAATAGTAATTTTACCCGGAGATTTTTCAAATGAGTTTTGACAAGGTAGCTCTACAAATACCAGAAATTTTATTACCCAATACTGATATTGATCTGCACAAATGGTCAGTAGTCGCATGTGATCAATACACCTCTCAACCTGACTATTGGCAAAAAGTCGCTGAAATTAGCAAGGACAGTCCATCCACCTTAAATACTATTTTCCCGGAAGTGTTTTTAGAAGATGACGATGGTGAACAGCGCATACAAAACATCAATCAAACCATGAGCGAATATCTCCAACAGGGAATTTTAAAGCCCATGCCAAAACCGGGCTTTGTATTGGTTGATCGAAAAACTTCGCAAGCTCCTTCGCGCAAAGGTTTGATCGTCTCAATTGATTTAGAAGAATATGACTACAATAAAGGCTCAACCTCATTAATTCGGGCCACTGAGGGTACAATTGTCGATCGCTTACCACCACGGATAAAAGTCCGTCAAGATGCTGCAATTGAACTACCGCATATTATGGTTTTAATCGATGATCCCGAGAATACAGTTATCGAACCTTTGTTTGAGCAAAACCCTGAATTGTTGTATGACTTTGAACTCATGATGAATAGTGGCCATATCAAAGGTTATGCCATTGACCAAGCGGAAATGTTGGAGCAAGTCTCAGAGGCATTAAGCCAATTGGCCGATCCAAAGGTTTTTGCGAATAAATACAATGCACCTGATCAAGACGTACTATTGTATGCCATGGGTGATGGTAACCATTCTTTAGCGACAGCCAAAGCCATCTGGGAAAAGCTTAAAGAAGAAGCCGGCGATAAAGCAGCGATTATGGATAATCCAGCCCGCTATGCTTTGGTGGAATTAGTTAATATTCATGACCAAGGCCTTCAGTTTGAACCCATTCACCGAGTCGTATTTGAAATCGATTCACAAGCTCTCATTGCCGATATGGAAAAGCATTTTGGGAGTGATTGTATTATTAAGCGTTGTAACAATGAACAAGAGATGCGTACTCAAGTAAGCCATGCAGCAGATGATACTAAGCACATAGTCCCATTTGTCGATCCACAGGGTTATGGTTATATCACAATTAGCAATCCCCAATTCACTTTAGAATTAGCAACTATTCAAACTTTCTTAGATGAATACCTAGAAAAAAATGGCGGAAAAGTGGATTATATTCATGGTGATGACGTTGTAAACGATTTAGGTAAACAAGCTGGAAATATGGGCTTTTTCTTCCCTCCTATTTCCAAAAGTGGCCTATTTAAAACCATCATTTTTGATGGCGCTTTACCCCGCAAAACCTTCTCGATGGGGGAAGCTGATGAAAAACGTTTTTATTTAGAAGCTCGAAAAATTAAATAATCTGCCATACGGTTAAATAGGTCGCCAAGGGCTGTTTATCTTTACTATAATTAAATTAGATAAAAGATTAAACAGCTCTGGGATAAATAAAAAAAAAGCCAAGGATTTTTACACACATAGGATAGATATTACACCCCTCGGCCAGTATATCGAAGCTCACATAAAACTGGGATATTTCATGTGTATACCGATACAAAAACAACTTTTTAAGTCTGATTAAACCCTGTATATTAAAAATGTAATTTTCAACTACCTGTTTTTTATCTTAATTTTTCTTAGCATCTAATTAAAATCCGGTTCTGAGTATCAAACGATTTCTTATGAACCCTTGAATTGTCTATTCATAGTCTTGGGCCAAACGAAACCCATCCATTATTCCGCGATAGTCTAAATTATTGTAATCGCGATCAGCTGAACGCATATAGCTTGGAAAATAATTCCAAGAACCTCCACGTAGTACCCGGCGCGTACAATTGCCTTTTTCCCAAGCAGAACCATCATTAGGTGCACCTTCGTAATTATTATTCCAACAATCTTGTACCCATTCATACACATTACCGGCAGTATCCATTAAACCAAAAGGATTAGGATTAAAGGAACCAACAGGAGCAGAACTTTTATCATCCCATAAACTGCCACACCCATCACAGTTTCCATTGTTTTTACCGGTATTATCACCCCACCAAAAATGGGTATCAGTCCCTGCTCTTGCAGCATATTCCCACTCCGCTTCAGAGGGAAGCCGAAAGGCTTTATCAACCCCACTTACTTTATTCAACCAGGTTATAAAGTTCTGGGCATCTTCCCAAGAAACATTGATTACCGGACGACTACCTCGTCCCCAACCATTATCTCCGGGTAGTTCCTTGGCTGTATCTAAAACATATAGGTCATATAAATTAAACGTGGTTTCATATTTTGCCATTTTAAAACTGGCTACATTAACCGTATGCGGCGGTTTTTCATCATTACTCTCTTGACTACCCATTGTGAAACTACCTGCTGGTATTGTAATCATTTCCAACCGAAGTAGTAATTCATCAATAACCGCCTTTTGGTTATCTCCCCAACGTTCCGCTCCGACTTTGCTAAAACCATAAGATAGCGTCAGGTTAAGCTGGTTATAAACCTCAGGGTTTATAACCACTTCTTGATAGGTACGATAGGCAAAAGGACTATTTTTAATCGGTTTCTCTATATAGAGGCTATATTCTCCTTCAGCGAGAATAAGTTTGGCAAAACCATCATCACCAACCATTGCCTTCTTTTGACCATTAAGATAAACCCAGGCCCCTGGTTTATCAGCTACAATGTGCAATCTTCCTTTTTCAGCTGCAAAGCTATTTTGATTGATTAAAATAATAAAAAGCATAATTAGAAGCATGGAAATGACATTATGCCATTGATTCTTGACAATATTTTCTTTTCGCATATGTTTAATACCTTGTTATGACAATAGCTTAAACTTAATGGTTCCTGATTTACTATTAACGATTATAAAAGCTTTAACCTAAAAATCCAGTTGCCGAGTAGATAGCAACTGAGTTTTCTAGGATCAATAGCAATCTACAGGTTTGCCTCTATAAACCGATTTATTTCTCACATGTTGATATATTAAAGAGATTTGATAACTTATAAAAGTCGATTATACTTGCCTATTAATTCGTATATTTCGAACAATTGGAAAATAAATGATTAATTATAAACACCTCTATTATTTCTGGTCAGTGGCAAAAGAGGGAGGCGTTGCACGAGCTAGTGAGAGACTTAACCTGACACCTCAAACCATCAGTGGGCAATTGACCATGCTGGAGAATTATCTTGGCGTAGAATTATTTACTCGAGTTGGACGAAACTTAGAACTTACCGAGACGGGACGATTAATCTTGAGCTATGCTGATGAAATCTTTTCTTTAGGAGGAGAGCTCGAAGAAATCATTCATCAGTTACCGGATGACCGTCCCCTGCTGTTTAGAGTCGGCGTAGTTGATGTTATGCCCAAGTCTATTGCCCATCGTATTATCAAACCAGCTCTACAGATGTCGGAACCTGTGCGCATGATTTGTCGTGAAGCAAGTCTCGATACATTGCTGGCAGACTTGGCAATTCACCGACTAGATTTAGTTCTGGCCGATCGCCCTATCCCCCCGACGGTAAGCACTCGGGGTTTTAGCCATAAATTGGGGGAATGTTCTATCAGTTTCTTTGCCACAAACCAATTGCAAGATAAACTAATCGATAGTTTCCCCAGATGCCTCAATGGAGCACCGCTATTATTGCCTAGTAGAGGCAACCAACTTCGTTCAAGAATAGATCAGTGGCTGGATAAGAAGCGTATCCATCCCCGTTTAGTGGCAGAATTCGATGATAGCGCATTAATGAAGGTATTTGGCCAAGAAGGCGTTGGACTTTTTATTGCCCCGACTGCCATTGAAGCAGAAGTAGAACATCAGTACCAAGTTAAAGCTATTGGTCAACTGGATGAAGTGAAGGAGCATTTTTATGCTATATCTGTTGAACGAAAGGTCACCCACCCGGTCAACTCCATAGTAATGAATGCCGCACGTGAATCACTATTTGGTAACAATTAAACCTAAAAAACGCAGTTGACTTCAGAGTGAGGTCAACTGATTAATTAAGTTCCAAAGGTTATCGATTGTCCCCATTAATCAAACCGCCCAAGCCGCCTAGTACACTACCTTCGCCACCCTGACGGGAGCCAAAGCTTCCTTGCGCGGTCGCAATAATACGTCCTGCCAGTCGCGCAAATGGCAAACTTTGTAACCAGACTTTGCCAGTGCTATTAGCTCTTAAAGTGCCTAAAAACAAACCCTCGCCACCAAATACAGCACTTTTAATGCTGCCGATATAACGAACATCAAAGTCAATATTATTCGTCATAGCAACCAAAGTACCAGTATCAATTTCAAGAACCTGTCCGGCTTTAAGTTCTTTTTCGATAATCGTACCACCGGCATGAACAAAGGATAAAGCATAGGCATCATTGGGATCAGCCGTTAGTTTTTGGAGGATAAATCCTTCTCCACCGAACAAACCCGTCATAATTTTTTTTGAAAAATGAATGCCAATCGCGACGCCTTTTGAGGCGCAAAGAAAGGAATCTTTTTGGCAAATTATGGAACCGCCAAAATCTTTCAGGTGAAAAGGGACAATATTACCGGCATAAGGAGCAGCAAAGCTCACTTGGGCCTTGCCTTGTCCTTTATGGGTGAAGACGGTCGTGAATAAGCTTTCCCCCGTTATTAAGCGCCGTCCCGCTCCTGCCAGCAGGCCTAAAAATCCCGTATCTTTTGATTCGCTACCATCACCAAAGATAGTTTCCATTTCAATCTCCGGATCTTTATACATCAAGCCTCCAGCTTCTGCAACGACGGATTCGTTGGGATCTAGCTCAACTTCTACGAATTGCATTTCGGTACCAAAGATTCGATAGTCAACGCCTTCACTTTCGTAGTCTCGAACCTGTTGCTCGGCAATTTTTGTATTCGATTGGGTCTGAACCTGTGTATTTGATTGAATCTGTGGTGATGCTGACACCGAGGGATTGGGAGCAGGCTCAGGTGATAAGCTTGCACCTGATACGCCTAAAGCGCTAATTGCTTGTACCGCCGTCCAGTCCATAACCCCTTCTTGCATGGCCTCTGCATTCGGATTTTTTTGGGCTTTGGTTTTGATTTGTTCCAAATTATAAGGGCCTGTTTTTGCTCCGCCATTTTTACGAAAGAACCATTCACTCATTTTATATCTCCACTAGCACGTCATCAATTTTATAATAAAATAACTGGTTAAATTGCTGCTTGGTTTGCTTAAACGATTCATGATCAACATTAAAGAATAACAATAAATCGGATTCTTGCTTAGACAGTTTGCTTTGTTTAAACGCTATTAATAAACAAGCGATTTCCGCTAATTTATCTTGTTCAATTCTAGGTAGCCTAGAATAAAGAGCTTGCAGACGTTCGATATCAAATAAATCTGCCAATTCACTGGTTGAAACCACCAGGCTTCGATCCAGTCTCGTAATTAAATAATCAAGATTGATATTATAAGTTCCAAATAATTCGATTCTAACCGCAACTAATCGGATCAAGACTTCTAACCAATCTTGTCTCGGTGATGCTGAGTGCACCGCGTCAAGCAGTCGAACCGCATATAAACGACCAGACAAACGAAAACGCACTTCGGTTAAGACTGCCTTTTGAATCCAAGCATCCCACCAACCGGTGATAAGAGTGGAAATTAATGGGGCATAAGCTCTTAGTCCTACCCGACTCAATACTTTTCGAGCAATAAGTTTAGCAATAAAGTTACTCAAAATGACCTTAGTTTTGTATAAGAGTATTTTCAGCCATGAGTGTTTATTTAAGTGTCTATAGGGGTTGAGCCCAAAACGTTTGATATATGGTTCGTTGAGTTCCAGCACGGCCCGAACCAAGGATTTTTTCAATGTTTGATCCACCGGATAATGCTTTTCTAGAATCAAGATATAGCGAGCTACAATCTGAAATCCAATATGGAAAAGCAGCCAAAACTCGATAACAATAAGACCAATATTTAACAGCACGAAAAACAAGAGTAATCTTGCTGATGCCAACACTTGAGAAAGTTCGGCAAAAAATAGGATATCGGCAATCACCACCATTAAGGTAATCAAAAATCCAACCACAAATGAGATGCCAATGGCTATTTTAGTTACTTGTTGTAGTGATAGCCGGCTGAATAAATGGTTATTGGCATTCAGGTAACGATTTATATGATATAAGCCCCAATTCTCCAGTATCTTCATAAATCATGAATGAGTTGCTATTTTTAATAACACGACTTTTATTAACCCGGCTAAGTTTTTTTTAGTTCAGTCATTTTTTTTCTCTGCTACCCCTTGTCGTTTTAACTCTTCCCAAACGGAATTACCATACAACGGTACGGTTGATAACGAGTGCTCATAGGCTCCTTTGATTTCGGTGGTGGAATAAGAGAGATAAATTAGGGTACTTGATTTTTTATCAAATATTCTTCGAATTTTCAAGGTTTTAAAAAAGATTGATTTTGAGGTCTTAAACACGACTTCTCCAGAATCGGATTTATCAATTTGGTTGATTTGCGCAAGCGTTATCTCCCCCGTTTGACGACAGGCAATTGAAGTATTACTCGGATCAACAAAATCAAGGTCGCCTTTTACATGGGCAATAAAGCAGGTCACTCCCGCAATTTTCGGATCTACCAAGCGTTCGATTTTAACGTCTTTGAGTGTCAACAAGCCCAAAGAGACGTCACCCACTTGATTTTCATTTTTCGAAAATAAGACATAGAGTATAATCAGCACAACTACCCCAATGCTGCCAAAAATTAAGTTTTTCTTCACGCTACAACCTCTTAAGTTATCCTTCTACCATTTGTATATGAAACAATCGATCACCCTGTTTTTTGCCCGTCAATAGTTGTAAGCCATCGCTTATCTTAATTTGCGCCCCAATCGGATAAGCCTGTTTGGTTTGCACATCGATTAACTCTGGAAGCCCCTCATTGACCAAATACCATTGTTTATTATGAAATACAAAGTATCCCTGGCGATGTTTATGGGCATCAGATAAACGTTCATTGGGCTGAATCAGTCTATTGCTGTGCCAGGGAAACAGGGACTGATTAGAATACACCATTAAGCGGTGATTGTCCGATACAAATTTGCCTTTGCTACGTTCCGAATAAAAGTTAATAACGGGTAATAAACCTTTATAGGGAGTCCCACAAAAGGGACATTTGGGGGACATGCTATTATCAAAAATAAACCATTTTTGTCCGCAATCTTGATTTGCACAAGGCTGTATCAGGTCAATTGATTTGATCAGGGTATTTTCCCATTCATCAGCCGTTGGACGCTTTTGTGGATCATGTAAGCCATCTATAAAAGCGCGTTCAAATAATTCACTCAGATAAGGACCGGTAAGCGTATAGGGGAGTTTATTCGTGTCTTTCCAGGGTAATTCACTGGGTTTGACTTTTTTGGCATTTAAACGATTTTCATCATTGCTCGGATGTTCGATGAATAGGGCTTTTTCACCCATAGCCAAGGTTTCATCACGCTGAGGTTCTAAGTCGTGTACTTTATCACCCCGTAACGGGTGGCGTAGTAATAGGTAGTTATAAATCAATACGGCAAGAGCATGGCGATCGGTGACAATACTGGGCAACTTACGATTTGGATCGGTTTTCGATAAATGGGCCGAAGACACGACTTCTGGGGCGATAAAATCGGGGGTTCCAACCACATCAGGAGGGTATTTTCCGGGTACAACCAAACCATCAATATCAATAATGGTGGCATTTCCAGCAACCGGCGAAACTAAAACATTTTTATAACTTAGATCGGAGTGCGCCAAGCCAGCAGCATGCATCCGTCTTACGGCTCTAGCAATCATTAAACAAATACGCAAATAACTCAGCCAATCACCTTTTTCTCGTTTATCTAAAAAGCGATTTTGATTACTTGCCGAGGCAAACCATTTGCCTTGTTTTTCCTTACCTTTTATTTTTAAAAAATCATCATTCACCGAACCATAGTCAAAGAAAAAATGAGGCTGATAGGTCGGTACCACTATTCCGGTTAAACCGTTATGTTCAACAATTTTTTCTGGCCAACAAAATAGGTGCTTCCAGTATTCACCTTGTTCATTATTAAAAATACTTTCGCGATAGCGTCCCGTTATCATTTCCAGGCGTTGTCGGCTGGGCTGGTCAAGCGGTTCACGATAGAATGCGACAACATAGGTTTTGCAGGGGCTGAAATAGACTTCTTTCATGGCTCCAGAACCAATAACTTCATCATCAATAAATTCAACCTCTGAACCATCAAGCGCTTTTATTTTCTGGTGAGCCATAACTACTCCTTGACCCAGCAGACAGCGATGCTACGATCATCATGATTACCGGGTGACCAGAAGTCCATCCATTGGGTTAATTGCGCCTCACCTTTTTTGAGATCTGGCTCGGTCACAAAGCCTTCCAGCTCTAACCATAGGTCGTCCCAAAGTGCGATATTGGTCAATTGTTTCTCGGTTTCGAAACGTGCATCAGTTATACCATCGGTGGCAAGAATTAAGGCCGTCATGGATTCGACTTTGGTGATGCTAACCCGATGATAAACACTGCTATCTTCAAATATTTTGTTGTCCAGAAATCGGGTTTGTCCAGCAAATTCGCCACTATCTGGCTCACCTAATAATTTGACTTGATTGCCTTTATCATAAATAACAGCCCCACCATCACCTATCCAAAAAGCCAGTACAAAGTGGCCCTCTTCGGTAGGTTTGTGTGCCGCGATTAATAAGGTGGTCGAAAAATCTTTAAATTTATCCCCTTCGTCTTTATTTACCTCTTCGTATATGGCTTTTGCGGCATCATAAACGGCTTTAACAATGGTATGCTGAAAAATTTCTTGTAAACGTCGTCCATTTACATCACTTTTGTCAGCCAGGTATTCATCATAGGCGGTTTCCAGTTCTTCGCCATAATGACCATTAAGGGTTTCACGCAAGGTACGTGTTGCGCGTGACGCTGCAACTTCTGCTCCGCGCCGTGAGTATTTGCAGGAACCTGCTCCGTCAGCAACGCAGAGTATATTCCAATCAGAATTTGGAGAGCCACTAATTTTAAAATCATCGTCGCGATGGATACCTTTATGGGCATGAGAACGTCCACGAACGCTAGATGCCATTATTACAACTCGGTTATCCTCGTAGGAATCTGAATGGCTATCGGGTTTATGAAAACGTTCTGATGCATCCGAAGGCAAATTCTTCCATAAGCTGCGTGGATCGGCAATTACTGTAATTTTTAATCGACCCAATACCCGTTGTTTTTCGCCACTAGGTAATAGCAAGAGACAATACAATTCCAGATTGTAGTCCCCTGCTTCGCTTATGTTTCCTGTTATTTGAAAATTGAGGCCATCGAGTATTATTCCCTGAATATTTTCGTGCCCTTTAGCATGGCAAAATTCCAGCTCTCCGTTTAGCTCTTCTAACGGAGTAATCTGTTCCTGGAAGTCTTGCCCAGACATTAAATTTGGAACTCTCATTTTGACTTCAAGAACGGGTAAATTAAAATCTTTATTTCTCTTCCGATTGATTTGTTGGCTTTTCAACTTTTTTTTCCCGGAGCGTTTTAACATTTTTGTCCCTACTTGTTCCAACTCGCACAATAAGGCCGATTCTAGTCCATTGGCATAATGTTGTAGCGTTTCATTTTGAGATAGTTTTTTGGCCAATCGTTGTGCCTGAGGAGAGGATGTATCATAACCGGCACTTTTATCAAGTAAATGTAGAATAGTTTTTGTGCAATTGTCCATTAGCCTTGACCACGGTTAACGTTAAAGTTGTCTTTTGCTCCACTGGCACTCATATCGAACTGTAAGTTCTTTTGGCACCAGGGACATGTCGCTAATCCTGTGCTTCCAAGACACATGAGATGACCACATTCACACATGGCAAAAGCCGTAGGATTACCACAATTAGGACATGGCGGCACCCCATCTAGCACGGAAGTATTGACACTATCGTGTTGTAGTTTTTGGGACGACCATTCAAAATAGCTATCATCTAAAGCAAAGACGCCTTCTAAACCAAAGCGTTCGGTTTTAATAAAATCTTCCAATCCTTCGGTTTTTACCCGCGCATATTTGATCAGATAGGGTTTCTGGGTTTTCGAACATTTACCGGTCAGCACAACGAAGTCAGGATCGGAGGTCGCAAAGCTAGTGATATCCTTTACCACAGTAAGGCCTGCGTTATCCGCTTTTTCTAAAGAAACACCACCCGATTTGCCTTCCACCTCAATTTTTTGGCTTTGCGCTTTAACCGACGCACTGACCCAATCAATAAATTTTTTAAAATCTTCATCTGAGGTATTTTCAAGAGCTAAAATGTTTTCAGTAAGTTGCCCCAAAATTTGAATATCGGCATTAGTACCCAGGGTGATAGCGATCATAGTGGCATGTGAAGCATAGTTTTGTTGCCAACGTTTAACCGATTTTTCCGGATTATCCGTTGGTTTTCCGTCAGTAATTAAAAAAACAATAGGCTCCCAGTCCCCACGTTCTTCATAAGTGGTTTTTACCACTTTGGTATCAATTTCTTCCATTAATACATCAAGTGCTTCTGCTAATGCCGTCCCACCACCAATGGGAATTTTAGGGGGATAAAATGAAATAAGGTCGACTAAGGGAGTAATCGCTTTGGCTTTTCCGGCAAAAGCAATTAGACTGATATATACGGTTTCTAAAGAGTGAGGATCTTGGCGCAAAGTCGTTACAATTTTTTCTATCCCAAGTTCCATCTGATGCAAAGGCTCTCCCACCATCGATTCGGAAACATCCAGCACAAAAAAAATCGGTAAGCGACGCATGGCTCTATCCTTTTATAATACGATTTGAACTTCGGGTGGTGGCGGCGGTAACTTGCTATCCATGGAACCCTCGACACCCGCACTCATTGACCCTGCGGTAATAGAATCACTCACCCATTTAAAAAACTGAGCAAACGCCGAGCTATCCATGCTGTCCAATACTACGACATGATCAGTCAGTTGCTTCAGATAATCCGTATTGGCCTTTGGACCGGCTGCACAGGCTATAATCTCAGCAAAATTACAGGTTTTAACTTTTGGGAGCACCTCTTTAAAAACCATCAGATCAGATGGTGAGCCATCGGTCATAATAAATAGCATGGGACGAAAATCACCTTTGCTTTCATCTGACGATTTACGGACATTTTTTTGCACTTTTTCAACCAGAAACTCTAGCCCTTCCCCCATGTGGGTCGCACCCGATTTCGGTAATTGAATGTCAGTGATTTGGGCTTTATCAAGGGGCGTTAAAGGCAAAATTTCTTTAACCTCCCGGTCGAAGGTAATTAAAGACAGGTGCACTGATTCTAAGGCATAGGGATCTTGTCTTAATGCGGTGAGCATTGCACTAATCCCAACATTAACAGCATGAATGGGTTCTCCATGCATAGAGCCAGAACTATCAATCAATAAATAAACCGGTAAACGTCTGCTCATCCGAGCTCTCCTATTTAGCGCTTGGTTAAATCGACCACATTAATTTCAGGCGGTGGTGGTGGCAATTCCGATAATTCAGACACCTCACCATCTCCTGATTCCACTTTTTGAGAATTGGTAGAAATACTGGCTGAAACCCATTCAAAGAAAGCGGTAATGGCTTTGGAATCGGCGTTATCCAACTTAACCACTGATTCGGTAATTTTTCGTAATTCTTCTTCTTTAGCATGTTGCCCCGCAGCACAGGCCACCACAATCCCGGTCTTGGTTTGCTTTAATGCATCGATCCCCTTTTGCAAATCATCTGTCGCACCTCCGTCACTGAAAATAAAAACCAGAGGACGCCAATCACCTTTTTCTTCCAGGGTTGTTTTTTTTACTTCCGTATTCACTTTATCAGCTAAAACCGTTAATGCTTCACCTAAGGCAGTGACCCCTTGAGGTTTAAGTTCTGGTGCTTGGAAACTCATTAAATCGGTTAAGGCGACGAGTTGATTGGCCTGAGTATTAAATTCGATTACTGACAAAAAAGCAGTTTCTAAGGCATAAGGATCTTGTCTTAAAGAAGACAACAAGGTTTGTAAACCATTTTTGACCGACTCAATGGGTTCACCATACATTGAACCCGAGGTATCGATGAGAAGATAAACAGGTAAACGTCTCATTCAGGACTCCTGTGAAAGTATTAAGATAGCTAGGAGCGTGCTCGAGAATGTCTTTTGGCACCATGGCTACGTTAAAATCAGGCTCAAAATGCTCATTTATTCCTATAAACTCCGCTTTTTCGCCTGATTTTGCCTTGCCCTGGCACAAAAATCCTATTCTCGGACATGCTCCTAGTTAGAGCAAATTGTTTTAATCCAATCCTTTTTTATAAAAAAATAAGGTTTAAGAACCTTTTTGCTCACCTTTAATTAGACCAATAAAAGGTCTATTATGATGCTGCTCAATATCATAAAACCACTAAAATTTAAATCGGTCTATCATATTGAGCATACCTAAGTTTTTTACAAATACTGAGCTTTTACCGTATCTACGGTTTGCTCTAGTTTTCTGTCTGACGTGGCATCACCAATAGCGGTGAATTTCCAGCTTCCGTCTTTTTTGTACAACTTACCCATTACCATCGAGACAGAACCTGCAAACTTTGGATCATTGGCGATATCAAAGGTTGCATGAATATTATCTACTCGAGACGGAGTCCCTTCATAAAGCCGAATGGACGCAAAGGGAATATCTTTAAAGTCTTGTCCCTGAAAAGAATTCAGAACAAAAACAATCTGTTCTACTTTAGGGTTTACCTGGCTGAGATTAACAACAATAACTTCATTATCTAAACCATCATCACCGTCCATATCACCGGTCAGATCGTCCCCTGAATGTTGAATACCTTGTCCCCGAAGTTGGCCAAAATAAACCACTTCCAACGAGTTTTTATCTCCGTCAAAAGTGGCACAACTGGCATCCAAATCAACAGCTTGTTTCTTTTTACCACCAAAAAAACCTTTTTTTTCCATTGCTCCCCAGTTTACACCGACACACATTTGCGTCAATTGACCACCACCATCTTTTTCTAAACTGATCCGTTGCCCCTTTTTCAGTGATATAGCCATATGTTTTCTCCTTCAATATAATATTAGTCGATTATCTAAAACGAGTCAGGACTCGTTACTTTTTCTAGCTTTAATGCCTACCAGCAAATGCGTATTATTAGTTATAGCATTCCGCAAGTTTTATTGTTCGAGTTGCCCACCTGTCATGGCATTTTTTTTCCATCATTTGACCATTAAACTTAAATACTGCCGAAGCATTTTTATTTAGAACCGACTTAGCCTGGCCAATATGATTTTCACTGAAGCTCGAAAAGGCATTTTCTATCACCTCAATTTGAGAGGGATGAATGGCTGTTTTTGCGTAAAAACCATATGCTAAGTCCATCATGACTTCTTCTTTTAGAGTTTCCAAATCTTCAATCAGATCAAAAACCGGGGCCGATAGCTCAAACCCCTGAGGCCGAAAAGTGATGACTAATTGATCGATCACACTTCTCAGTGGCGTATCGTAAGTCGTCATGCCTTTCATCCGCTTAATTCCTAATAGATTCATCAGATCGTTGCCGCCAATTCGGAGACAAATTACTTTATCACCCCATTTTTTTAGGGACTGACACAATTGCACCATGGCTTTAGGCTCAAATGCTTGCGCTGTTTCAATAATCGGCATATACGAAAAATGATCATGCTCATAATCTTTGATGACTTTTTCATATAAATTAATGTTATGCAGGTCAAATTTAGGTAAAACGAAACCGTCAATTTTATCAATATTTTTATATCTTAAAATTTCAGCCAAAACAAGAGGGTTCCGAGGCCTAATAAACCGTTTTACCTTGTCCTTGCGATTAAAATCCTGTAGTGATGTTTTTAAATTATTCAGTGCCAAAGGTAACTCGTCCTCATGCACAGCATCTTCAAGACAAAGTACCGTTGAACGTATCATCGGCGAACTGTTTTGCATAAGCAACGATAATTTGCCGTGGGTACAAGGTGTATAAAGCGTTGCACCTAAATTAAAATAACTCACATATTTTGACATATACTTTCCCTATTGAGTCCTTATTTTAGTACATCTTTAATTAACGCACAGGCACCGAAGGGCATTTCAGGTATTTGTGTAACTCCTACCCCTTTTTCAAGTGCTAATCGTTCCAAGTGCCGTGTGTCTATGTGTCGAGTTTGACGGATTAATAATTGATCGGGAATTCGTCTCAATAAGACCCGTGTTGCTTCAGCGATACCTGGCTTAATACGATTAATATCTGAGACTTTATATTCTGATTTCACCTGACCAAGAAATTTTTCAGTTATTTTTTTACGATTTTTCTTTAATTTTTCTTCAATGACAGGGGATATATTATTATGGCTCATTTCAGCACTGATTTCATCAACAAACCAGTTTGATCGGTCATAGTCACGGAGATGTTCATAGGAAACACAGCCATGAAAATCCCCTTGCCCAATCGTCTCATTTAAAATCGAGCGAGATACTAATCCCGATACAGTGGAGTTCATTAAAGCACTGGGTATGGTGTAATCATCAAATGTTGCTTGTACATCAGCGGTGCCCCCGATATCGGAGATAACAAATAGCTCTGAAGGTATATCAACACCACGGGATCGGTTGTAATGCAGAATTGACTGACGCAGTTCTCGGGTAATGACGCCTTTAGCGGTCCAACCGTCAATGAAAACAATACTTTTTGGGGAATAGCCTTGTTCGAGGATATAATCTAATGCAGTGGTATCAATTCCTTTGTCTCGAATAATCGACATCGAGTAGTGATTGGTATCACGATGATAAAACTGGGTTAGGGCTCTTTGCAATAATACGCCAATGGGAGTACCTGCTCTAGCTAATGATAATAAGGTAATCTGATCACCTCGTTTTTCAATAATTAGACTGGCAAGGCGCATCACTTCGGCAGCCAGTCGTTTTTTATATTGCTGGGTCATTTGCAAGAAAAGCTCCGTATATTCCTGGCTAGGAGGCAATTCTTTGTGGATCATTTCCGAATAGTGCAGCTGTCCTGATTGGATCAATTGTTCTTTGTTCTCAATGCTGCGGTAATTTGCTTGAATAGGCTTTAGTAGAAACAGGCAATCATCGGGTATATAGCTACCAATAAAGGGTTCATTAAATGAACGAGTCTGTTGACTTTTAAGCATAAACCAATTCCTTTGCGATTTGGCTATTCGAGGGCATCATCGAAAACTGACAACTGCTCATAAAATCTAAATCCGATAAACTATCACCAATACCTATAACTAAATCATTGATGTCTAGTTGCATTTGTTTTTTTAGGTATTCAACGGCTTTCTTTTTACTGGCGTAGGGTGGCAATAACGCATGGTTACGCCCATTCTCATGATGATTAAACTCTCCATGCAAAGGATTCAGTTGTTTAATTTGCTGTAAAGCAGCAAGCTGTCCTTTTACTGAAATATAGGCGGGGATCTCTTTATCAATAATCACCCGTGATCTCGCATCCAGATTGTTTTTATTGATAATTCGATTAATTTCCAGATTACAAGTCTCTAGTAATTTAGGCCAATCCTTTAAATGAGGATCTATTTCACTCAACCATTTCTCGCACACCGTGTGCTTATCTTTTAGTACAACAGCGCCATGTGATACTACCCTAAAGTTATTAAACTCATATTCAACTCGATTTAATGCATCGGTATTACGACCAGTAACGGGGATAATAATCGCATTGTTTTTCGCAAACAAATCTAACATTATCTTTTGCGATTGGGTAAAAAATGACAATGGGGTCCCGACACGATCGGTCGCTCCTAATAAAAATTGAGCATCGTCAGGTAATTTGCCTTTAGTCTGAATTAAGGTGTCATCAAGATCGGTAAAGATCACTATTTTTGCAGAATGTTTATGGGCTACACTCATGATTTTTTATTTCTTCTTTTTGTCCATTAATCAAACCATTATGCTGTGCTAAGCTATGGCTTTCACAGAGCACAATCATTTCTCTTTCAGCTGGTAAGTTATAAATAAAATTAACTTTGTTATTTGCAATGTTGAAACGAATTTTTCGTTTAATGGCATCTCCATTTAAGATGGGAGAGCGGGTGGTCGACTGAAATACGACGTCAGCCTCTTTTTCCAATTTCTCTGCCAATAAAAATGGATAATATAAATGTTCTCCCGTACCAACAATTGCGAGAGGTTCTTTAGTTTGCAATGCTAACACAGCATCTTGTTCTTCCAATTCATAGGGCATTTTTAAGCCGGTTCGTCCCAAGTCATCACGAGATTCTTCATCACAGACTCCATCATCCACATTTTCAGGTAAAGCTGCTGTAAAATCAGGATTAGGAGCAAAGGTAAAATCTCCTTTTAGCAATTGTACAAATCGGACTGGCACCGAAAAATCTTCAAAAATTTGCATCTTATCTTCTTTAAGCCAGCTCACCAGAGTAACAATGACCAACTCTTTGATAGCTGGAATTCGTTCAAGAACACCTGCAGCCAGTTGCAGTAGCGTCCTTCCTGTGGTCATTTCATCATCGACGAGTATTAGCCGTTGACAAGATTGTACATCGTTATATATGTCCTCATGAGGTCGATACATTATATGATCTACCGCGTGCGAATGAACTTCATCAACAGTAAACCAGACAGGATGCCCAAGCTTATGTCGGGTAGTATGTTGATAAAACACATTCAATTCAGGATATTTTTTCGACAAGCTATCGGCTATGCCAGCTCCAAGCCCGGTGGCCGTTTCTGCCATACCAATTACATAAGTATGGCTGTCTATTGAACATAAGCCAGCCAGTTCATCATAGATACTACGCATAACCGAGGGTTTCACAGGAATGTGCTTACCCAACACTTTGCTAACAAATAAAAAACCTCGTTTTTGGTTTTCTCGACTAGCAAAGTCAATTAACTCGTCCAATCGTTCTTCACCATGAGAGAAGTTTATTTTCAACTCTCCTGCTTGAATGTGTTTTATCATTTTTATATTTTTTTGCGTAACTGATTAGCCAATATTAATACCAAATCCAGTCGCTAATGCACTCAGGCCACCTTCATAACCTTGTCCAACGGCTTTAAATTTCCACTCACCACTATGACGATAGATTTCACCAAAGATCATGGCCGTTTCAATGGAATAATCTTCTGACAAGTCATAACGTGCGACTTCCTCATTAGTCTCGTCGTTAACTACACGAATAAACGCATTCGCTACTTGACCAAAATTTTGATTTCTAGCGGCTGCATCGTGAATGGTCACAGTGACTGAAATTTTATGGACATCCGCTGGAACTTTTGCTAAATCAACTTTAACGGCCTCATCATCACCTTCTCCAGCTCCGGTTCGATTGTCACCCTGATGAACAACTGAACCACAAGCTGATGACAAATTGTTATAAAAGATGAAATCGCCATCACTACGAGCTTTTCCACCTTCATTAAGTAGAAAAACACTGGCGTCCAAGTCAAATTCTGAACCATCAGTCGCACGTTCATCCCAACCAAGACCAATCAATATTTTAGTCATGCCTGGTGCTGCTTTCTCCAGACTAACATTTCCACCTTTTTGTAAAGATACTCCCATGACTTACTCCTTCAATATTAGTTAGTTAATTATTTTGCTATTTGTTTAGCTCTTTGTTTATCGCTTTGTTTAGCTCTTTGTTTAGTTATGATTCAATGCCGTATGTTGCCAGATAGGCTTTAAGACCACCAGCAAAGCCATCACCTTTTGCGGCAAAACGCCAATCACCATCTTTTCGATACAGTTCACCAAAAATCAACGATGTTTCTGCTGAATAATCTTCGGTCAAATCATAACGCGCAATATCTTCATTATTGTCATTGTTAGCAACGCGAATAAAGGCATTGTCAACCTGACCAAAATTTTGACCACGGTTTTCTGCATCATGAATCGTAACTGCTATGGTCATTTTTTGAACATTTTCCGGGACTTTTTGTAATGCCACCGTAATGACTTCATCATCTCCTTCACCTGCCCCAGTGCGGTTATCACCCTCATGGGTCACTGATCCACAGGCACTGGTTTTATTATTGTAGAAAATAAAAGCGGTCTCTCCGATTGCCTTATCATTAGCATCCAACATGAGCAGTGATGCATCCAAATCAAAGTCCGCACCATCCGTTTTTTTAACATCCCAGCCCAACCCCAATAGTATATTTTGCAAACCGGGGGCTTCTTTTTCTAAATTAACTCGTCCACCTTTGCTCAGGTTTACTGCCATTTTGTATCCTCCTAATCAATTAAAGATAACACCAAGTAATTTATCCTCTAGTCACTTTTTTAAAGTGGTGACCTAGAGCATTTTTAATTATTAATATTTTATCAAAGACTAACTTAGACCGAATTCACTAGGATTCAAGCCTAACTCTGTCGCAACTTGAGCTGCGACTCGCTTTTCATCCGCATCAAAATCACCATCTGCCGCACCAATTGCGCACACCATGCGTAAAACCAATCGTGCCTGCTCATCTTTACCTTTGATTTTGCCAATTGCGGACATCGCTTTCGCACTACCTATATCCAAGTCCATCTCCATCGTATCAATAAAATCTTTCCAGGTTTTTACCACTTCTGATGTGGTGTATATGGACAATGCTTCGTGGTTTTCGATAAAGGCCATCATTTTGACTTTTTCTTGAGGATCGATTTTTCCATCGGCCATAATGACTAAGGCGCTTCCTCCTAAAGCTGCATTAAGAAAATCTTTCGATTTATATTTTAATGCTTCATTTTTTAGGTCATTTATTTTATTACGAGCTTGCTGCAAAAAATTAGATAACATAGTCGTTCCTTAAATTTAAAAGTATGGATCTTTTTAATAAATTAGTTACTTTATTAAAGTTATACCTGTTTAATACGAATAGCAAATACTCATTATTTGCTTCCAGTAGTCCATTTAAAACCAAAACCATAATGTTGGTCAGCTTCTTTGTGTCCATTTAAAAAATATTTTTCTTCTTTGATCAAGTCTAGATGATTACCGGTATTTCGAAAAGATGCCGCCGCACAAAAACATATCCGCGGGTCAGGAGCATTCAATGGAATCAACACTTCATTTCCTTTAGGATCTATAATTGTTAAGCGCCCGTTTACCGACGAAAAATCGGGAGCACCTTCATATATCATCGCAATAATAACCACTAACTCAACTAAGTCGGGCCTATAAATCGTCAAATTTTCACCATCACTGGCGTTACCGCTTCGATCATCTTTATCCAATTGAATAAAGGGGAATTGTGTTTTACTACCAAAGCTATTGCCCAAAGGTTGGATCACACCTATCCGTCCATCCTTCATTTTAAAGAAACACCCTAAATCTAAATCCGCTTTAGACTTCTTAAAACCAAAAAGGCCTTTTTTATTGCTGGCATCCCAGTTTAAATTCACTCGAATCGGTTGTAACTCGGTATTTTTTTCTAGAGAAATAGTTTTTCTATCACCTTTTTTCTCTAGCGTCACTTTACTTAAACTCACCTTTGGAGTCCCAGGTAAGGGAGAATCCGCAGGGGCAGGAGTAGGTGTAGGTGTAGGAGCAGCATCAATCTCTTCACCACCAAAGTGTTTCAATAAGGCACTAAGTCCACCATTAAAACCTTGTCCTACTGCCCCGACTCGCCATACATCTTTAAAGTACAATTCTCCAATAATAATCGCTTTTTCTTGGTTAAACTGGCTACCATCAAAAGCAAAACGCATCACATCATTGGTTCCATCTGATATTCTTAAGTAGCCGCTACTGACCTGATTCATTACCGCAGTACCATCAATTGCGGCGGTAAAAACCAGTTTCTTAATCGTCGTCGGCAAGTTTGACAAAGTCACCATAAAAGTTTCAGTATCCATGCCTTGCTTATTAACGATTGCAATCGAGTTACAGGGTGATGATTTTTGATTAAAAAAAATCATATAGCGGTCGTCCGACAATTGATTATCTTGATCAACGCCAAAACAGCTAATATCCGCAATTACTGATGAGGGAAAATTAACCTGAATTCCAATGGTTAACTGGATACTTTGAGTCAACTGAGCTAGCTGTATTTTCTGTCCACCGATAAATTCTTTCATATCAATTTTCCCCTAATCATAATCCCAATAAAGGTAACCAAAAATTTATTTTACACAATCCACCATGTTGTTTATACATGGTGGATTGTTCAGTTATTGCAAATAACTCTCTATTGCAAATAACTTTGTATCGAATGTAACACATCGACTACCGGTTGAATCCATGAAACCTCATACGCTCGAGCAACAATATAAATTGTAAATCCCGCATACATAGCTAACAAACCATAGGCTTTCTTCTTACCCATAGCGCGTCCAAAATAGAAAATTAAGAAAGCACCAATGGTTAAGAATAAGAGTAAAATTCGCAGTTCCGAGACATGGTCGACCATCTCGGCAGGCATAGTAATCGCACCATATATAATTGTATATAAGAATAAAGGCAAGCCCAGCGCAAAACAAATATCAAAAATATTGCTTCCCAGCGCATTGGAAACCGCATCATCATAATTTCCCTTTTTAGCGTCCTTAATCGATAAAATGGTGTCCGGCACACTACTCGCTGCTGCAGCTAAAATAACCGCCACAAAATAACCATGGATACCTACACTATGCCCAAATAACTCACATCCATAAACAAGGATGAAGCAGGCAACGGCGATATAGACAGTCGATACGGATAAAAGTACCCAGGAGTTGTTAGTTTGGAGCTTATTATCAGCAATTATTGCCTGTTCAAAGTCTAATTTAAGAAATGACACCAAACGACTCGGTGAGTCACCACTTTCCTTCTTTTCGAAAGAGTCATCGTCAGAGTCATCATGACTCTGACCATCTTCTGGGTCACTATTATCTTTAGAATCATCGCTTACCGTTACTGGCTGTTCCGAATTTTTTTTCATTGAGGTAAACATGTATCCAGCATAACCCAAATACAATAACATCAACATCATTCCGTGCCACCATTGCAATGTCTCACCGATGGTTATAATTAAAATAAACTCAACAGCAATCAACATTAAGCCATCGCGCAATATGACCTTCTTGGACACATTAATGGCATTAATTTGAAACATTTTAATCGCAGCGATGATAGCCATAGCTGGAATAATCATCGTATTGAAAACGGCGCTACCGGCAGTAGTTCCTATTCCTCCAGCAAAGCCACTGGTATCAGCGAACATAAACAAAAAGACGAAAGTAGCGAACAATTCAGGCATAGAGCTACCAATCGCATTGATTGAGGCTCCTTTTACACCTTCAGACATATTCCGCCCAAGGTAATCTGCGGCGGTTTCAAAACCATCACAGGCTTTTGCAATAATTACTGTCGAAATTAAAACCAGGGCAAGTGATATTAAAATATCCAATATAAACTCCTTCACTTATTTTATTAGCTATTGACCATTATTAGTTGGTGGTATTTATTATTTCTTCAAGCAGTTCCTTCCCTTTATTTCATTGCAGTTATTATATTGAGATTTATTGCTCAGTATAAGGCAGATGATTAAAGCTCATAATTAACTTTAACCTAAAAACACTGTAAACAATATAGAATAAAAAACCGAGACTGTTTAGTTTTAATTTTTGTGACTAAAAATGAGAAGCCGAAATAACCAGTACATGTCAACAGTATACCGGGATGGTAAAGAGGTTTAACAACTTATAAAAGTCGATTATACTTACCTATTAATTCGTATATTTCGAACAATTGGAAAATTAATTATAAACACTTCTATTATTTCTGGTCAGTGGCAAAAGAGGGGGGCGTTGCGTGAGCTAGTGATTTAGCATCTTCAACCTAGAAAACGCAGTTGCCATCTACTATGGCCCCCTTAAGCACTAAATCTTAAGGATTTTCTGGAACATTTTGGATTCACCAGTAGGCTGACTACAAGTAAAGCCTGGCCGGCCGCACCAAAATAACCCATAAAATCCTTAATCTTCAGCACTTATGGGGGCCGCCCAGGCTGAGCCTCGCTACGAAGTCAACTGCGTTTTCTAGGTTCAAATAAAGATTGTACATAGACCGTTTGTTTATCCATACTCCAACGCAAATCATAATCATAAACTCGACTATTATAAGATTTTTTAATATTCTTCATATAGTGTGGCCGGTGATCAATGTGTAGTAACTCTTCAATAAACAGATCAATATCAGGATACTTTTCCTTAGCTAGGTTTATTTCACTTCTTACTTGTTTTGAATAAATTATTTGAAATTCCGGTTCTCCAATATCAGTAATAAAGCCAGAACGGGTGTTTTCCTGGCTATCGGAATAACTAATATAAGGTTTAATATCCAGAACCGGTGTTTTATCCAAAAAATCAACGCCACTAATCTGGAGGAATATGGTGTCCACAGCATATTCAATCGATTCTAATTTCACCACCGAAAGTCCCATTGGATTAGGACGAAACGATGAGCGAGTGGCAAATACTCCATAACGTGCTTGTCCCTCAACACGAGGCGGATTCACTAGATTTTTCCAGCCTTTTTGGACATGCTGATGAAATACAAAACTAATCCAAAGATGGGAAAAGCCATCCAGTCCTCTTACAGTATCGGGATGATTATACGGAGCTATTAATTCGATGGATGCCGTTGCATGTTTAACCAACCCCGCTTGACGCGGGATGGCAAACTTTTCTTTGTAACAGGAATGAACTATTCCTATACGATCAAAGCAATATTTCACAGGACTTTCACAAGACAAGTATAAAAAGTTACTGAGAAGAGTTCGGAGCAGGTAAACCGTTAGCCAGATTACGAGTCTCTTTCAGCAAATCAGCAGTTGAATTACCTAAGCAGGTAAAATGCCCCATTTTTCTTCCTACGCGAGCTTCTCGCTTCCCATAAAGGTGCAATTTTACATTAGGGTTAGATAATAAGGAATTCCAATCAGGCTCTCCATTCTCCCAAACATCACCAAGTATATTAAACATGACCACTGGAGAATGTAATTTTACGCTGCCTGCAGGTAGACCACAAAGCATTCTCACTTGTTGCTCAAATTGTGAGGTAGGACAACCATCTATGGTATAATGACCACTATTATGAGGTCTTGGAGCAACTTCATTAATCAATAATTGCTTATTTTTAGTGAAGAAAAATTCTACCGCCATTACACCACAATAATCTAATTTATCAGCAAATTGTTTTGCATCAGCAAGCGCTTGTTGTTGGATCTGTTCACTCAGATTACTCGGAACCACGGTATATTCTAAGATGCCATTCACATGGTGATTTTCACCAATGGGATAGCATTGTACCTGACCATCAAAAGATCGAGCCAAAACCACCGAGACTTCACCCTGCAAATCAACTTTTTGTTCCAAAACGCAGGCGACTTTGCCCATATCTTCAAAGGCGGTTATTGCTTCTTCGGTATTATTTACGATAGCCTGACCTTTTCCATCATAACCAAAAGTAGCGACTTTCAAAATTGCCGTTCCACCCAATTGCTGCATCGCAAATTCGATATCCTCACTATTATAAATAGGGAAAAAATCAGCAGTTTGAAAACCATTATCAGCTAAAAAGGTTTTTTCCACGATTCGATTTTGAGCAACTTCGACGGCTCGCGAAGAAGGCCTGACCAGAATTTCTTTTTCCAGTCTTTTTAAAGTCTCGGCTGGTATATTTTCAAATTCTGTTGTAACCGCTGCACAATTATTTTGCAATTGCTCGATGGCCCAGCGATCAGAATAGGAAGCATGAATATGCTCATCGGCAATTCGACCCGCCGGACTATCTGGATCTGGGTCCAAAACAATGACATGATAACCCAAGCTATGAGCAGCCATAACAAACATGCGACCAAGTTGACCGCCACCTAACATTCCAATCGTAGCACCGGGTAAAATCATGATTACGCCTCATCCAAATCGTCGGGCAATTCCATTTGATAAACCATTTCTTCCTGATTTTTACGGAAAGTTTCCAGTTTTTGTGCACTTTCATTATCTGTAGTAGCAATCAATGCCGCTGCAAACAATCCGGCATTGGTTGCCCCTGCTTCACCAATAGCAAAAGTTGCTACCGGAATACCTTTAGGCATCTGTACTATCGAAAGTAACGAATCCATGCCTTTTAAATAGCGAGAATTGACGGGAACACCCAAAATCGGCAGGGTCGTTTTAGCTGCCAACATCCCTGGTAAATGAGCAGCGCCACCAGCACCGGCTATAATACATCTTAAGCCACGTTCACGAGCTTGTTCCGCGTATTGAAATAATAAATCAGGAGTGCGGTGAGCAGACACCACTTTTTTCTCATAAGCAATTCCCATCGCTTCTAATTGTTGACAGGCATTTTTCATTACCGGCCAATCGCTATTACTTCCCATAACCACGCCCACTAAAGGGGCATCTGCTGAGTTTGACATTGTTTACCCTAAAAAAAGTTACTGACTACCTAAAATAGAAAAAGGACGGCAAAACCGTCCTTTGTATCGTTAAAACAACGGGCGAGTATAACATACTAGCCCGTTATTTCCCAAGCAAGAAGATTAAAATCTTAAGAGACTTTAGGATCTAACTCGCCGGAAGCATAACGACCAATCATATTTTCCAAACTTAGCACTTTAATTTTTGATGCATGACCCGCACATCCAAAGGCTTCGTAACGTGCCTTACAAATTTCCATCATACCCTTAGTGGATTCTTTTAAGAATTTACGTGGGTCAAAGTTAGATGGGTTTTCTTGTAAATGCTTGCGAACAGAACCAGTAGACGCCATACGTAAATCTGTATCGATATTTACTTTACGCACACCATTTTTAATTCCTTCTTGAATTTCTTCAACCGGTACACCATAGGTTTGGCCCATATCACCACCATAATCATTGATGACTTTTAACCAATCCTGAGGAACTGAGGAAGAACCGTGCATTACCAGGTGAGTATCAGGAATACGTTTGTGAATTTCAACAATACGATCAATACGTAAAATATCGCCTTCAGGTTCTTTGGTAAATTTATACGCACCATGTGAAGTACCAATAGCAATAGCCAAAGCATCAACACCAGTTTCACGAACAAACTGAGCGGCTTCTTCAGGATCCGTTAATAACTGATCCATGTCTAGCTTGCCTTCCGCGCCATGGCCATCTTCTTCGCCCATTTCACCAGTTTCTAAAGAACCCAAGCAACCTAATTCACCTTCAACAGACACACCACCGGCATGTGCCATTTTCACGACTTCACGAGTTGTTTCAACATTGTATTCAAAACTTGAAGGAGTCTTCATATCAGCCATTAATGAACCGTCCATCATTACCGAACTAAAACCAGACTGAATAGAACGTAAACAAACAGCAGGCTCGGAACCATGATCTTGGTGCATAACGATAGGAATATGCGGATACATTTCAATCGCTGCAGAAATTAAATGGCGTAAGAACGGTTCACCCGCATAGGAACGAGCACCAGCCGAACCTTGCATAATAACGGGGGAATCAGTTGCTTCAGCCGCTTGCATAATAGCGTGAACTTGTTCCATATTGTTTACATTAAAGGCAGGTAAACCAAAATCATTTTCTGCCGCATAGTCCAGCAATTGGCGCATAGAAATTAATGCCATTGTTATTTCTCCTAGATTATCTTCTTTTGTAACTAATAATTATTTGTTTTATTCCAATTCAGGTTCAAGCATATTGCCGACCTGAACAATTTTCATTGCGTTAGTGCCACCCATAACACCCGCTAAATCACCTTTACTTATGATCACCATATCACCATCTCTTACGACACCCCGCCGTTTAAGTTCGTCTATGATTTCAACATTAAGATGAGCATGATCTGTGGTAACCACATCAAAGCTAACAGGCATCACTCCCCGATACAAAGTTACCTTACGACGGGTATCAACATGTCCCGTAAAAGCAAAAATAGGTATAGATGAACCGATTCGTGACATCCATAAAGCAGTCGCCCCTGATTCTGTTAATGCAACAATTGCCTGAACTTTTAAATGGTTAGCGGTATACATCACCGACATGGCAATAGCTTCGTCAACAAACTTGAACTCACTATGCATCCGATGGCCTGATTCGGAAACTTCTTTTTGTTTTTCAGCTTCTCGACAAATCCGATCCATTGCTGCAATTGCTTTCTCGGGATATTTTCCCATGGCGGTTTCAGCAGATAACATCACCGCATCAGTACCGTCCAATACGGCATTGGCAACGTCAAAGACCTCCGCGCGAGTTGGAATCTGATTTTCAATCATGGATTCCATCATTTGTGTCGCAGTAATTACCACACGATTTAAAGAACGGGCACGACTAATCAACTTCTTTTGAATCGGGGGCAGTGAAGCATCACCAATTTCAACGCCGAGATCTCCTCGGGCCACCATAATAGCATCGGAGGCTTCAATTATCTCATCAGCCACCGCTAGAGCTTCCGCTCGTTCTATTTTGGCAATTATTCCACCATGACCACCAGCATCTCTAAGTAATCGTCTCGCTAAATGAATATCATCAGCACAAACAGGAAAAGATACTGCTAAATAGTCAGCTCCCATTTCAGCTGCCGTAACAATATCTTCCTTATCTTTATCACTTAAAGCGGCAGCAGATAGTCCGCCACCCTGTAGGTTAATTCCTTTACGATTGGATAAAGTTCCTCCTACTACGACCCGGGTGACGATTTCATGATCAGTAACATGATCGACCCAAAACACCAAACGACCATCATCTAATAATAGCGTATCACCACGCTTGACATCATTGATCAGTTCCTTATAACTGATACCGACACGTTCCTTATCACCAGCACCTTGTGCCAATTTGGAATCAAAGATGAATTGTTCTCCCTCAAGCAGACTAATTTCACCTTTCAGAAAACATTCAATACGAATTTTAGGGCCTTGCAAATCAGCTAAGACACCAATTTGTCGACCATGGGCTCTTGCTCTGGTACGAAGCTTTTCAGCTCTAGTTTTATGTTCTTCGGCATTTCCATGCGAAAAGTTGATTCGCACCACATCCACACCAGCTTCGATTATTTTATCTAATACTTTGGGATCATCTGTAGCTGGTCCTAGCGTTGCTAGAATCTTAGTTCTTCTAAACATTCGTTCTCCGAATACACGACAGGCCATAACAGGCCTGTCTATTATTTATTTTATAAGTCTCTGCCCGGATAATTTTCCTCTTTAAAATTTTACAACTTAAATAATTTAAGCAGTATGACAAGATACTTTTAATTAGTGCTTTTATCGCTAATTGTTTAGCCCTTAGCACGTTGTTCTAAAATTTCAACCGCAGGAAGTTTTTTGCCTTCTAAAAATTCAAGAAAAGCACCACCACCCGTAGAGATATAGGAAACACGATCAGCAATATCATATTTGTCCACAGCCGCTAAGGTATCACCACCACCTGCAATAGAAAAGGCTTTGGACTCGGCAATTGCCATTGAAATCGTTTTAGTTCCTTCACCAAACTGGTCGAATTCAAATACGCCAACTGGACCGTTCCAAACCACAGTGCCAGCATTCTGAATAACTTCAGCCAAGGCTTTTGCACTATCTGGCCCAATATCAAAAATCATGTCATCGTCGGTTACGTCAGCAACGGCTTTTAATTCAGCTGCCGCACTTTCGGAGAACTCTTTAGCACAAACAACATCGGTTGGAACAGGGATATTGCCGCCACGCGCTTTAGCATCAGCAGACAATTTCTTAGCGGTATCGACTAAGTCTTCTTCATATAGTGATTTACCTACCGCATGTCCATCAGCAGCAATAAAAGTATTAGCAATACCACCACCAACAATCAGCTGGTCAACAATTTTAGATAAAGATTCTAATACGGTCAGTTTGGTCGATACTTTTGAGCCACCAACAATAGCAACCATTGGACGAGCAGGATTATCCAATGCTTTTCCTAGAGCATCTAATTCACCGGCTAATAGTGGACCAGCGCAGGCAGTTGGTGCAAATTGGGCTGCCCCATAGGTTGAGCCTTGGGCACGATGAGCTGTTCCAAAAGCATCCATTACAAAAATATCACATAATGCTGCATATTTTTTGGCTAAATCTTCAGCATTTTTCTTCTCACCAACATTGAAACGAACATTTTCCAATAAAACCACTTCCCCGGCATTAGCCTCACAGCCATTCAGATAATCTTTCTCTAAACGAACTTCTTTGCCTAATAAGCCAGACATATGTTCAGCAACAGGAGCCATGGAAAATTCATCAGCATATTCCCCTTCTGTAGGACGTCCTAAATGAGACATTACTAATACTTTGGCGCCTGCATTTAATGCATGTTCAATGGTAGGAAGCGAAGCACGAATTCGCTTATCTGAGGTCACTTTACCATCTTTAAGAGGTACATTAAGGTCCTGGCGAATAAGTACACGTTTTCCGGCCAGGTCAAGATCGGTCATTTTTATTACTGACATGGAGGATCCTTTATTAATAGTTATAAGTTTAAAATTATTATTTTTATATGAGTGTTTTTAGCAAACTGTTTTTAGAAAATAATAGGTTTAAAATTACAAAGACTTGAACGAGCATAGAAAAAGAACCGCCAGTAAATACAACTGACGATTCTTATAATAACTAAAAAAACTTAGTTAGCCGCTACGTGCTCAACAAAACGTAACATATTGCAAGTGTAGCCATACTCATTATCGTACCAAGTCACTACCTTAACAAAAGTTCCATCTAACGCAATACCAGCACCGGCATCAAAGATAGATGAAAAACCAACACCACGGAAATCAGTTGAAACAACTTTTTCGTCGGTGTAGCCCAAAGTTTTGCTCATGTCACCATTTTCTGAAGCATCTTTCATTGCCGCACAAATTTCGTCATATCCAGCATCGTTATCCAACTCTACCGTTAAGTCAACAACTGAAACATCAGAAGTAGGAACACGGAAAGCCATACCGGTTAACTTACCATTTAATTCTGGTAAAACAACACCAACAGCCTTAGCAGCACCAGTAGATGATGGAATGATATTTTCTAAAATACCACGACCACCGCGCCAGTCTTTCATTGAAGGACCGTCTACCGTTTTTTGAGTTGCAGTAGCCGCATGAACCGTAGTCATTAGACCACGTTTAATGCCCCACTTATCATTTAAGACCTTGGCAACAGGCGCTAAACAGTTAGTGGTGCAAGAAGCAGCAGAAACAATTTTCTGTCCGGCATAAGTATCATGGTTAACACCATAAACAAACATGGGAGTGCCGTCTTTAGAAGGAGCACTTTGAACCACTTTCTTAGCACCTGCATCGATATGCTTTTGACAACTTTCTTCAGTTAAGAAGAAACCAGTACAGTCAATAACGATATCTGCATCGACTTCATCCCATTTTAGGTCAGCAGGATCACGTTCAGCAGTCAAACGGATTGACTTACCGTTAACGATCATTGCACCATCTTCTGAACTTACTTCACCATCAAAACGGCCATGAACTGAATCATACTTAAGCATATAAGCTAAATATTCTGCGTCTAAAAGATCGTTAATACCGACAATTTCGATATCATCAAATTCTTTATAAACTGCACGAAAAACCATACGCCCAATACGGCCGAAACCGTTAATTCCGATTTTTATTGCCATTCTTTTCTCCTAAAAATTTAATAAATCTTTTGCTCTGATGGGGAGTCCCATCAGATAAATAGTTATTTTTTATACAATTATTTCATTACCGATTCTGCAGTAGCGACCACATTCTCAACAGTAAATCCAAACTCTTTGAATAATAAACCTGCAGGTGCTGATTCACCAAAACGATCCAAGCCAATTACCGCACCGTCAAATCCGACATATTTACCCCAAGCAGCAGTTACGCCAGCTTCAACCACAACACGAGCACGCACTGCAGCAGGTAAGACAGATTCTTGATAAGCAGCATCTTGCGCTTCAAAAGCATTGGTACAAGGCATTGATACGACTCGTACATTTTTTCCTTTAGCACTAAGTTCGTTAGCCGCTTGCATAGTGATACCGACTTCCGAACCAGTAGCAATTAAGATCAAGTCAGGTGTACCAGTACAATCAGATAAGACATAGCCACCTTTAGCGATGTTGGCTAATGCTTCATCAGAGCGTTCTTGATGATCAAGGTTCTGGCGAGAAAAAATTAAACAGCTAGGTCCATCTTTCTTCTCAACCGCAGCTCTCCAGGCAACCGCAGATTCTACAGCATCAGCAGGACGCCATACAGACATATTTGGGATCATTCTCAATGTGGCAATTTGTTCTACAGGTTGATGGGTAGGTCCATCTTCACCCAAACCAATTGAATCATGGGTATAAACAAAAATTGAGCGTTGTTTCATCAACGCCGCCATTCGTAAGGCATTACGGGCATATTCTGAGAACATTAAGAAAGTGGCGCCAAATGGAATAAAGCCACCATGCAAGGCCATACCATTCATCATCGCGGACATACCAAATTCACGTACACCGTAGCTAATATAGTTACCAGCCGCATCATCAACAACAGATTTACTATTTGACCAAGTCGTTAGGTTCGAAGGAGACAAGTCAGCTGAACCGCCAAAGAACTCCGGTAGAGCGCCCGCAAAACCTTCAATAGATTGTTGTGAAGCTTTACGAGAAGGAATAGAAGCCGCATTATCTACTACTTGTTTAATAAATGCATCCGCAGTTTCTGCCCAATTAGCAGGTAAGTCTCCAGCATTACGACGTTCAAACTCAGCTGCCAACTCCGGATAGGCCGCTTTATACGCTGCAAAATTATCATTCCAACTATTTTCAGCTGCACCACCTTTTTCTTTGGCATCCCAATTGGCATAAACATCATCAGGAATAACGAATGGTTCATGACTCCAACCGATATTTTCGCGAGTTGCAGCAATTTCATCATTACCTAAAGGAGCACCATGACAATCATGAGTTCCCGCTAGGTTAGGTGAACCTTGACCAATCACCGTTTTACAACAAATTAAAGTTGGACGAGAAGTTTCTGCTCTAGCTGCATCAGTTGCTGCACGAATAGCATCCGCATCATGGCCGTCAACATCGGCAATAACCTGCCATCCATAAGCTTCAAAACGCTTCGGCGTATCATCTGTAAACCAACCTTCAACTTCACCATCAATGGAAATCCCATTGTCATCATAATAAGCAACTAATTTACCCAGTCCCAAAGTTCCAGCTAAAGAACAGGCTTCGTGAGAAATACCTTCCATCATACAGCCATCGCCAAGGAAGACATAAGTAAAGTGATCAACAATACTATGACCATCTTTATTAAACTGCGCTGCCAAGGTTTTTTCAGCAAGTGCCATACCTACAGCATTGGTAATACCCTGGCCTAAAGGTCCAGTTGTGGTTTCAACACCTGGTGCGTACCCATATTCAGGATGACCAGGAGTTCTTGAATGCAGTTGACGGAAATTTTTCAAGTCATCTATGGAGAGGTCATAGCCTGTCAAATGCAAGAGGGAATAAATAAGCATGGAGCCGTGACCATTGGATAAAATAAAGCGGTCACGATCTGCCCAGTCAGGATTAGCTGGGTTGTGTTTCATAAAGTCATTCCAGAGCACTTCTGCAATGTCTGCCATTCCCATTGGTGCACCTGGATGTCCTGAATTTGCTTGCTGTACAGCATCCATACTTAGTGCGCGAATAGCATTTGCTAGGTCCTTACGTTCTGGCATATGAGTCTCCTAATAAGCTCAAGGATAATAATTTTTTATATAAATTCTTTTGTTTCTAAATCGAATAACCAATACATAGTATTAGTATAAATAATACATACAAAATATTTTGAACCTGGTATTTTCACCGAAAAATCCATGAACAGCAACTTTTTCGAGGTTTTTTTATTAAAAACCTTGCTGATTTCGAGAGTTTACCAAAGACAAAATGACCGCCATTATGTCTCATTTTTCCATTTAATGGAGCACCCCATACTGGGTATTTGTTGACGAGGGCCGCTACCCGTTTTGGCTATATTCAGCATTGCAAGAAAAAGCTCGCGAGGTACATCATCATCCGCTGTCTCTTTACGAGAGGCATCTAGACGTCCACGATATTGTAACTTCAAGTCTTGGTTGTAACCAAAAAAATCCGGAGTGCAAACAGCTCCATAAGATTTAGCAACTTGTTGTGATTCATCAACCAAATATGGAAAAGGAAAATCATATTGTTTTGCAATCTGTGCCATGTTTTCAGTCGAATCTTCAGCATATAAGCTTTGTTCGTTGGACATAATTGCCACGCTATAGATTCCATGCTCTCTTAGCTCTTTAGTATCTCTTACTAATCGTTCCCGAATAGCTTTGACATAAGGACAATGATTACAGATAAACATGACGAGTATACCATTTGGCCCCTGACATTGTTCCAAGGTCCATAATTTACCACTTGGATCAGGCAACTTAAAATCAATGGCTGGAGCATTAAAATCACAAACTGGAGTTTCCAAACTAACCATAATTGTTCCTTTTTTTATATCTATGAATAAAATAGTACTTGTAAAAAAAAATATTGGGCCTATCTTAGTATTTTAGTATTATTATTACGCATTATTATAAAAATAAAATATTTCGTCCAATCCAGCAGAGTTGATTTATATCATAAATAAAAGATGTAAATATTTAGACCAAACACTCGTACGAAGACTGACTTGGCCAGTTATATATTTATTCCAGGAACTTAGACTTTAATCCCTGCTTCGATTAAAATTACCCACAATTTTTATATTTTTAAGGAAAAACAATGTCCGGCAATTACCTATTTACTTCTGAATCCGTTTCTGAAGGCCATCCTGACAAAGTAGCCGACCAGATATCTGATGCCATATTAGATGCTATTTTTGAACAGGACAACCGCTCTCGTGTTGCTTGCGAAACCATGGTTAACACTGGGATGGTTGTTGTGTCGGGAGAAATTACCACTTCGGCCTATGTTGATATTCAAGATGTTGTACGAAAAACAGTAAATGAAATCGGTTATACCAGTTCGGATATGGGATTCGACGGCAATTCCTGCGCCGTATTGACATCCATTGACAAACAATCCGCTGATATTGCCATGGGTGTTGACGAAACTAATGACCACGAACAAGGCGCAGGAGATCAGGGGTTAATGTTTGGTTATGCAAGCAACGAGACTGATGTTCTTATGCCAGCACCGATTACTTATGCACACGAATTAGTTAAACGTCAAGCCAAAGTCAGAAAAAATGGAATGTTAACCTGGCTACGTCCTGATGCTAAAAGTCAAGTCACTTTTAGATATGAAAATAATCAACCGGTAGGAATTGATGCCGTCGTTTTATCTACCCAACATGATCCTGAGATTTCTCTAGACATGCTACGCGAAGGCGTTATGGATGAAATTATCAAACCCATCTTACCGGAAAAATGGATTACCAAAGATACCCTATTCCATATTAACCCAACCGGACGATTTGTTATTGGCGGGCCCGTCGGTGACTGCGGTCTAACGGGACGTAAAATTATTGTTGATACATACGGTGGTATGGCCCGTCATGGTGGTGGTGCATTTTCTGGTAAAGATCCATCAAAGGTTGATCGTTCCGCAGCTTATGCTGGACGTTATGTGGCCAAAAACATCGTTGCAGCAGGATTAGCAGATAGATGCGAAATTCAAGTATCCTATGCTATTGGAGTTGCAGAGCCTACCTCCATCTCAGTAGAAACATTTGGTACTGGAAAAATCGACAATCAAACATTAATCATGCTGATTAAAGAACATTTTGATCTGCGCCCTAAAGGATTAATCAAGATGTTAGATCTACTCAAACCAATTTATAAGAACACTGCAGCGTACGGACACTTTGGACGCGAAGAAGACACTTTTAGCTGGGAACGCACCGACAAAGCTGAGACTCTTCGCTCTGCTGCAAAAATTTAATTAAAGGTTAGAAAAAATAATGACTCAATTTAACGATTATAAAATTGCCGATATCAGTTTGGCTGAATGGGGCAGAAAAGAAGTTACTATCGCAGAAGGCGAAATGCCTGGTTTGATGGCACTGCGCGAAGAGTACAAAGACTCTCAGCCATTAAAAGATGCTCGAATTGCTGGTTGTTTACATATGACCATTCAAACAGCTGTTTTAATGGAAACATTAATTGCATTAGGAGCCGAAGTTCGTTGGTCCTCATGCAATATTTTTTCAACTCAAGATCAAGCTGCCGCTGCTATGGCTGCGGTTAATATTCCAACTTTTGCCTGGAAAGGCGAAAGTGAAGAGGAATTTTGGTGGTGTATTGAGCAAACGATAACTGGGCCAGACGGCTGGACTCCGAATATGATTTTGGATGATGGCGGTGATCTCACTCAAATTATGCATGAAAAATATCCAGAAATGCTAGCAGACGTTAAAGGTATTTCTGAAGAAACCACTACCGGTGTTCATCGCTTATATGAAATGGCTAATAATGGGGAGTTAAAAGTCCCGGCATTTAACGTCAATGATTCGGTTACTAAATCAAAATTTGACAACTTATATGGTTGCCGTGAATCTTTACTTGATGGAATCAAACGCGCCACTGATGTAATGGTAGCTGGAAAAATTGCAGTCGTATGTGGTTATGGTGACGTTGGCAAGGGCTGTGCCCAAGCCTTTAGAGGGATGGGATCAACAGTATGGGTCACTGAAATCGATCCCATTTGTGCCTTACAAGCAGCAATGGAAGGCTATCGTGTTGTAACCGTTGATGAAGCCGCAAGTCAGGGTGATATCTTTGTGACTTGTACAGGTAATGTCGATATTATTACTCATGATCATATGGCTGCAATGAAGAATGATGCAATCGTCTGCAATATTGGGCATTTTGATTCCGAAATCCAAGTTGAAGCATTACGTCAATATCAATGGGATAATATTAAACCACAAGTGGATCATATTATTTTCCCCGATGGTAAACGTATTATTTTATTGGCCGAAGGACGCTTGGTTAACTTGGGTTGTGCCACAGGCCACCCCAGTTTTGTTATGTCAGCTTCCTTTGCCAACCAAGTAATAGCACAAATTGAATTATGGAACAATCATAGTCAATACGAGAACAAGGTTTATGTACTTCCTAAGCATCTGGATGAAAAAGTTGCCCATTTACACTTACAAAAAATTGGTGCGAACCTCACCCAATTAAGTGAAAAACAAGCGACGTATATCAATGTTCCGCAAGATGGTCCATATAAGCCTGAGCATTATCGTTACTAGATAAGTAATCTCACACCAACTGCTTTTGCAGTTGGTGTGACGTTAACCGTCAAAACCGTCAAAACCGTCAAAACCGTCAAAACCGTCAAAACCGTCAAAACCGTCAAAACCGTCAAAACCGTCAAAACCGTCAAAACCGTCAAAACCGTCAAAACAAGTGTAGCTTTGGCTATGCATCTGTCAAGGTTTAATCAACTTATTTTCAACTCCAGAATATTTTTCAGGCTCTCTCACCCTTCCTGCTTTTCAAGTTCTTCACGCCTTTCACGTTCTGCACGCTCTTCTTGTTCTTGACGCTCTTCTTGTTCTTGACGCTCTTCACGCTCTTCACGCTCTTCACGCTCTTCACGCTCTTCACGCTCTTCACGCTCTTAAATAGTATATACTATTTGACGAAACCGACTATTCTCAAATAAAATGAAAGAAAAAACGGAATTTCCACCATGAAAAAATGCTTAAACATATTTCTTCCCCTTTTCTTGGTATTGCCAATATCAAGCTATACTGCTAGTTTTAAATGTTGGACAAATGACGAAGGAATTAGGGAGTGTGGTAATGCCATTCCCCCCAAATACATCAAACAAAAAATTGAATATCTCGATCCCAAGAGTGGAAAACTGCAAAAAGTAAAATCTGCTGCCAAAACAGGCGATGAACTTGCCGCGGAAAAAAAGCGAAAAAAAGAAGAACAAAAAAGATTAAAAGAAATTAGGAAACAAGACGCCTATGACGATGTTTTATTAAAAACTTATTTAACGGTAGATGACTTACTGCTATCGTTGCACTGGAAAATTACTACTTTGGACTCGAGAATTAAAGTTGCAGAAAATTCAATCCAATCTCAACAAAGTCTTTTTGCTAGTTACACAAAAAAAGCGGCCAATATTGAACGCTCAGGAAAGCCACTGCCCAAAGCATTAAAAGAGCAAATTGCAGCCAATCGCAATAAAGTGAAAATGTTAAAAGAAAGAATCAAGTCATTAGAGAATGACAAAAAAGAAATCCACAAAAAATTTAGTCATGATACCGATCGTTTTACGGTTCGAAAGGTTAGAAATTTGACGATGACTCTTGCTAACCAAGAAAAAGCAAGGAAATTGAACTCGATACAAGTTACCTGTAACAATCAAAAAGAATGCAATCAAATGTGGCAAAAAGCAATAAATTTTTCACGTAAAAAAACTGATTTACCGGTGATTTTCCATACTAAAAATGTTCATACTACGATTTCCCCTAAAAAAGAAAGTGATATTGCTATAATTATTTCTCGAGTTGAAAATCAGGCTAACAATGCAAAAGGAGAAAAAATCACCTTTCAGGCTCGCTGTTATCCATCTCGCAAAGGTGAAACATTGTGCAATAGTAAAATAATTACCAACTTGCTAGAAAGCTTTCCAAAACAGGTAAAAATGTAGTTTTATGTCCCAATCTCCAATCAACATTGTTTTATATGAACCAGAGATTCCACCTAATACGGGAAATATTATTCGCTTATGTGCCAATTCCGGAATGCAATTACATTTAATTGAACCGATTGCTTTTGATTTAGATGACAAAAAATTACGCCGGGCCGGACTCGATTATCATGAGTTTGCTGACTTAAAAGTATATGCAAATTATCCTGAATTTATACAGCAAACAAAGCCACAAAGAATGTATGCTTGTACCACCAAAACAACACTTTCGTATAGTGAAATAAAGTTTAAAGCCGGAGATTATCTATTATTTGGACCGGAAACTCGAGGATTACCAAAAGAAATTCGTCATGATAAAGAAGCAACTACAGCTATAACCATCCCTATGAAAAGTAATAGTCGTAGTATTAATTTATCTAATGCTGTTGCAATTATCGCCTTTGAAGCTTGGCGACAAATAGGGTTTAAATAGATAACTAAAATGCCTTGATTAGGCATTTAATTTAGGGTGTATTAGAAAATAGTTTAAGCAGACCATCCATGTCATATTTCATGACCATTTCACAAATGTGATTACCTAAGTCATGCCATTGTTCATTTCCTTTTAACTTATTAGCCTGATTCCGAATTTGTTTAACATTTCCGTGAGTAGCATATTGCATTAAAAGTTCCTGTTGCTGTTTGGGCAGCTCCTTAAAACTACTCTTCATATCTTCTATACAAGAAACACTTTGTTGCTTTTGTTCTTCCGGTTGTTCTGCATAATTATATTCTAAACCCGTACATTTCTCGATAACTTGAAATAATTTATCGACATTAATTGGTTTAGCGATAAAAGCATCAGCATTAAGGGATAATAATTTGTTTTCATCCGCTCCAAGTACAAAAGCCGAGGTAAATATAAAGGGTAATTCGGGAGAAATCTGTTTGACTTCCCGAATAAATTGTTCCCCATTCATTATAGGCATTTTCACGCCGCTAATAATTAAATCAAAAGTATACTGGCTAAGCCGCTCTAAACCATCGCGACCATTTTCTGCTCGTACGATACTAAAGCCAACTTTCTCTAATAACGTCGACAGAAAGTTTCGACTCAAATCATCACTATCAACAATCAAGGCAGACCACTTTTTTTCACCAACAATAGAAATAACTTTTTGACTACCTTCATGGGCCAAAACTAAGTCATCCAAGACTATAAGATCAATACTAAAAAAGAAGCTACTTCCTTTACCTAAACGGCTTTCAACCTCTAGTTGACCACCCAAGAGTTGCACGAAGTTATAACAAATATTTAATCCTAAACCAGTCCCTGCTTCACCAGTTGTCGTCACTGACTGCTGAAAAGGTTTAAATATTTTTTCCAAATCTTCTTTTGGAATACCTTGTCCTGTGTCAGAAACAGTAAATTTAACTTTTTGACCATCCCGGCTAACCGCTAAAGTAATTTGGCCAACTGAGGTAAACTTAACTGAATTACCCAACAAATTAATTAATATTTGCCTTAGTTTCCTTTCGTCACCTTTGACAGCTTCCGGTACATCTGAGTCAAATTCTACGCTTAGAGTTAAATTATGCCGATGACAGCGCGGTAATAACATTTGCTTAACATCTTGGATTAAGGTCCTCAAGTTGAAGCTAGATTCAGTTTTTTCCATTAAGCCTGCTTCAATCTTACTCAAATCTAATACATTATTGATTAAGCTAAGCAGATGGTTTCCACTTCTTTGAACTATCCCTAGGTGATGTTCCTGAACATGAGTTAAGTCACTTTCTCGCGCCATTAATTCAGCATATCCCAAGATAGCATTTAACGGTGTTCTTAATTCATGACTCATATTAGCCAAAAAGGTCGATTTTGCACGATTGGCTATTTCAGCACTAACTTTGGCTTCTTCTAATTCTTTAGTTCGGTTTTTAACAGCTCGTTCTAATTCACTAATATTTTCTTGATATTTTTTATAATACTTAGATTTAACCGTTAAAGAGAGCGCTAACTGTTTCACTTCCATTCGATCAAATGGCTTTTTTAACATTAATAAGCGATGTGAACTACCAAGTGTTTGATTGATTTCTTCCCAACTAAAATCAGAATAGGCGGTACATATAACCATTTCAATATCTGGGAATTTTTTCCATATTTGGCGAATAGTTTCAATTCCATTCCAACCTGGAGGCATACGAACATCCATAAAAACAACAGTATAGGGACGCCCACTATTGTGCGCATCTTCGACTAACTGTAAGGCCTCGCGTCCTTGAAATGCGGAATCTAGTTCAAAATTACATTCATTTGTACTACGCAGGGATTTTTCATCAAGAATATGTTCGAGAAGTTCATCAAGATCGTCAAGATCGTCATTTTTATCATTATGAGTAGCGCCAAGAATTAGCTTGAAGTCGTCATGAATATCTTTGTTGTCATCGACAATTAGTATTCTTGCATTTTTTTCATTATCGATAACATCATTGTCAGAAGGCATAATCTAATTCTCAAAGGCTTGTCTAGAGTAGCTATAAATGGTCCTGCGTTTCTCGCATTCGTTCGAATATCTCATCAAAGTCTTGGTGATACTTTATAAAAATATCTAAAACCTGCGGATCAAAATGTTCAGGTTTTGTTCTTCTATCACCATTGACAATTATATCGAAGGATTGTTCATGTGAAAAACTCTTTTTATAGGGTCTTTCAGATCGTAAGGCGTCATATATATCACATAAGGAAGTTATACGAGCTGCGAGAGGAATATCGTCTCCCGCTAAGCCATGAGGATAACCACTACCATCGTATGCTTCATGGTGTCCTTCAGCTATATCTGCAGCCATTAACAGCACCCGATTATTATTAATAGAACGCAAAATCCGACGTCCAATAATGGGATGTGTTTTCATCGTTTCCCATTGTTCCGGCTCTAAAGGACCTTGTTTATGCAAAATGCTATCAGGAATACCGATTTTTCCTACATCGTGCAGCGGAGCAGCCATAACAATCAAATCAGCAATTTCATTAGGCAAACCCATTTGTTGAGCAATTAACTTAGCATATTCACCCAAACGCTTATTGTGTAAGCTCGTTTCATAATCTCGAAATTCTGAAACCATCGAAAGTAAGTGCAATGAATCCTCGTAAAAACGAGTCAACTCTTCCGTTTTTCGTGCCACTTGCTGAGATAAATTATTCCTTAATTTACCTAATTCCAGATGAGTTTTTATACGCGCTAATAATTCTTGTTGCTGAAATGGTTTGGCAACATAATCCACCCCTCCAGCATCAAACCCCTTTACTTTACTACCAGTATCATCCAAAGCGGATAAAAAAAGGATAGGAATACTTGCTAACTCTTGTACTTTTTTTATTCTACGTGCAGTTTCAAACCCATCCCAACCAGGCATCATCACATCAAGCAGAATAATATCTGGTTGTTGCTTACGAGCAATTTCCAAACCACGCTCACCATTAGTAGCAACTAGAACCAAATAGTGTTGTTTTTCTAATAAGGTTTCTAATAAGCCCAAGTTTTCCGCAGTATCATCAATAGCCAGTACTGTGTAATTTTTTTTTTCCATCATTATTGATATTTACCAAGAAAGACCATAACACGACAATTATAAAAGGCTACAAATTTTCTAACCTTTAAGCCCTTGTGTTCCCTGGTCTAATCCCTCGCTTTTCTTCTCAATTAAAAAAAGAGTATATTTACTAAAAAAATACTCGCTTTTAGAGTATCATTCCCCTCTTGTAGAACTATTGGCTAGTTTAACAAAAACATTACTTGACATCTATCTTAAATTGTTTATTGTCTCACTTAACCAATAAATATAATAAAGGTTCAAAGAAAAATCCACTTATGACAAGTATCCGCTCTACTTTAATTAAACGATTTACCATAATTTTAATAATCACATTTATATTTTTACTATCGACAATCGCTTATTTGAATATTGAAAATAGTAATGCGACATTAAAAAATTCCGAACAACAAATAAGAAATGCCCTAATTCAAAAAGGAAGTTTACTTACCTTTAACAATTCTCAAGCCTTACAGGGATTAGCTGAAGATAACGCATTTAGTTCAATCCGCGAACTGGTATCGAAAACAGTTAACCATGATGATGATATCATCTACGGCATTTATATGGATAATCAACGCCGAGCATGGACATATGCAGATAAAAATAATCCAGAGGGAAATATAGACGAACTCGAAGAACTCAAAGACGATATGGCAGTTTGGGCTAGCCAGCTTGCAATAGCAAATTATCGACTACATCAAATTGATGGTGTTGAAGCCTATGAATTTTCTGCTCCAATTTTAGTTGATGAAGAACGTCTCGGTACTATTCGTTACGGGATCAGTACCAGCGCCATGAAAGAAACTCTAAATAAAGCGATGGTGTCTTCCAAACGAATCATTGCCCAAGTATTGTTAATCATCTTATTTTTAGGCCTAATAACCATATTAGCCAGTTTTTTTGCCACACGACGACTGGCTAAGAAAATTACTCAACCGTTAGATATACTAACAGAAGCAACCAAACGAATTTCTGATGGCGATTATAATTCAGCCGTAGAGATCCGAACCAATAATGAAATTGGCATTTTGAGTCATAGTTTCGATATTATGCGGGTTAAAACCAAAGATACCCTAAACCAACTTTTGGAAAAACAAAAACAACTGAATGAAAAAAATCAAGCTTTGGTAAAAACTCAAGGTGAACTCAAAGATCTTAACCAGAATCTGGAGCAAAAAGTTTTAGAACGGACTGCAGAACTAAGAGAAGCGCAGGCCAAACTTGTCGAATCAGCTCGTGCAGCGGGTGTGGCCGAAGTTGCGATAAACGTACTTCATAACATTGGTAATGTATTAAATAGTGTAAACGTCATTAATCAAACCAATTTTGAAATTATTAAAACATCAAAAATGACAGCGGTACAGAAAACTGCAGAGCTAATGATGGATAATATTGACCAGATTGGAGATTATTTAAGTAAAGACCCTCGTGGTAAAAGAATACCTGAACTTTTTATAAAACTAGGCAATGTGTTAAAAGAAGAAAACCATGCCCTAGAAGAAAATACTTCTCGAATGCTCAATAGTATTTCAATGATGACTAACATTATTTCAACTCAACAAAAATATGCTAAAACTGATTTATTACAAGAAGATATCCAGCTTAGTATTATTTTAGATGAAACAATCAACACTCAAGCCAACCTCATTGAAGATCACCATGTTCAACTCAATCGACACTACCGAGAAGTACCTGATATCTATGCAGAAAAAGCTAAAGTTTATCAGATTCTTAATAATCTACTAATGAATGCTATTCAAGCCCTGAAAGCTAATGATGAGAGCAATCGAATTATCGAGTTGGATATTTTTCCAGAAGATACCAATATTGTTTTCGAAATTAGTGATAATGGAGTAGGAATTCCAGAAGAACAACTAACACAAATATTTCATCATGGCTTTACCACTAAAAAGAGTGGCCACGGATTTGGTCTGCATTCTTGTGCAAATTTAATGGCAGAAATGCATGGAGAAATTTATGTTGATAGCCAAGGACCAGGGAATGGGGCCTGCTTTAAAGTAGTCTTCCCTTCAGCCGAGTACGCAAATGTAGAACATGCTATTTAATTAAGAGCGTCAAGAGCGTCAAGAGCGTCAAGAGCGTCAAGAGCGTCAAGAAAAGTGTATATTAGGCTGAGTCAATGCCTAGGGTTAAATCAGATTATTTATATATATTCGACAGATATTATTATTGAATTAGATAGTCTAAGGTTTCCAGTTTGGATTCATTAACTTGGATATTTCTTTTTTTCATTAGTTTAAGGTTTAATAATTTTTTCACCGATAAGGGTTCATAGATTTTATTCTTACCAAGTTCCCACATTTGTTCGTCCATAATATCACCAATTAGACCTGCACCTTGTACTCCCAATGCATATTGATCAGGAACAACCGAAAAGGTTCCAAAGTTTAGTGCCGTAGCAGTTAAACCTTCAACCCCTACAACGACAGGTTTATTGAATTGCTTAATATTAGGTACCCAAACATTCTGCATCAAACGTGAACTAAGTAAAGCATTATCATTAACTACCCACAAAGCGTCGATATCTTTATTAAGCAAATGTTTAAGATGGTATTTAACTTTTTGTATGGAAATACTATTGGGAATTTCTACGCCTACCAGTTCAATCCCTTCTTGTCGACAAAATGCTGCATTTAATTCAATATAATCTTTCATCCATTGTCGATACAAAACCCCTACTCTTTTAACTGGCTGCTTAACCAAAGAGCGGATATTCACCAAACTTGTGACCGCAGGGATTTCATGTCTTATACCCAACGAATTTTTAACTTGTGTAATAAGGCGATCAACGTATAAGGCTGACAAAGCTACACTAGGAGGAAACTGTCTTTCTGGGTTTTGCTTTTGATAATTGGTATACAAACGTATGGGCGTGTTTCCGACTAAAACAATTAATTTAGGTTTAATCGTATCGATATAATTTTCAATATCTCTAAGAGTGATTTCTGGTTTTATAACTTTCTCAATCAAGTTAAAGTCGTCCCCAAGATCATCTTTAATACCCTTAGAGGTCTCTGCAAACTTGCCTCCTGAAGCTCTTAATATTAAAATCACGCCACTGTCATTAGCTATCGCCATTATAGGAACAAAGCTAAGCGCAATCCAAACTAGTATCATTGTTTTTAACATTATTTTAGTTGCCATTTATCAACTCCTAATAATGCATTTGTGTCACTATCTAAGCGATTCACACATTTAAAAAACAAATTTTTGGACGCCTCGTTGTTCACCGCTAGTGCGACCAGATCCATTTTAATATTTAAGTCAGTTGCTACTAGTGGTAACTGGGACTCTCGACTATATTTTTCATATCGGTATTGAGAAACAAAAATAGCATCGACAAAACCAAACGTTAATAAATTGAGAATATCTTCAGTTTTGGTTACCCTAGACAATTTAACCTTTGCCCCAAGCATTTTACGAATAAAGTCAGTCATCGGACGACGACCTAGTATATCCAGAACACCAATTTTTTGAGAGTTAAGGTTGCCAACCTCAATTGCTTTATTCATGGAAACCAAAACAAATTTTTCATGCGTCAATTCGTTTCTAATTCCTTGAATATAAGGATTGGAAAAATGTTTATTTTTATTAATTACTGGAGTAAATGATAAAATGGCATCGGGAGGAGCACGGTGAGTTTGTTCCTCGAAATCCTTAACCTTGCCAAAAACAATAGTTTTAATTTCAGGGCAATGTTTAGATATGTGCTTTTCCATTTTTTTTGGCCGTATATCAGTCGGATAAAATACATACATACGGTTTGCCATCACTGCTTGTTGAGCAGATAGCAATACAAAAAATAGACTAATTATTATAGTTCTTATTATCAACGGTTTAAATTTCGTATAATTACTTTATCTCGCCAGTTTATCACAGCGAAGAAGGCACTGAAATGGACTATCGGTAAAATCTTTAATATATTAAACCATCAATAAGAATAATAAAAGAATAAATAAACCTAGGAATACAAAATAATGGCAGTAAAAAACGAAATTGACACAACTTCCGACCAAGGCTCCGGAGGATTAGGGTTTCCGGTTAAAAATCATGAGCGAAATCAAGCCGATATGATTTTGGATTATTTAGAACAAATGGGTGTAGAGTACGTATTCGGGGTACCTGGCGGAGCAATTGAACCATTATACAACGCTCTAGCAAGACGTGCCGCTAAAGGTAAGCAACCTACTGCAGTAATAGCTCGTAATGAAGCAGGAGCCGCATTTATGGCCGATGGATATGCTCGAGAAACAGGCAAACTTGGTGTTTGTTGTGCAACCACTGGTCCCGGCACCACCAATCTAATCACGGGCGTTGCCTCTGCTCTTGCCGATAGTATTCCCATTTTAGTTATAACTCCCCAAACTGCACTGCCTAATTTTGGTAAAAAGGGATTACAAGAATCTTCTTGCGATGCGATTGACACTGTCGCCATGATGGGCTGTTGTACTCGCTACAATACAATGGTTTCCCACTTAGCCCAACTGGAAGGTAAAGTTTATAGTAGTCTTTCTATGGCCTTTCGTCCTCCTGGAGGTCCAAGCCATATTAGCATTCCTATGGATTTATTAGCCTCTCCACTACTCAAAGAAACCCATTCCTATAACGTAGAAAATTTGGCTGTGCAACCCGAAGTTGTTGATGAAAACTCCCTCAATCAGCTTTGTGGTGAATTAATCGATAAAGACAATGTCGTGATTTTTTTAGGCGATGGTGCTAGTGCTGCGATTACTTATATATTGCAATTTGTCGAGCTTATTAGAGCTAAACTCATTACTACTCCAGCTGCAAAAGGCTTGGTCACCAACAATCACCCTTATTTTTGCGGAGTTTTCGGGTTTGCAGGGCATGATCAAGCTCGCGAGACCTTAAACGATCCAGAAACTCAAGTTATATTAGCCGTGGGTACAGCACTGAGCGAGCTGGAAACCGGGGGCTGGGATCAAAGTGCTTTACTAAATGACAAATTGATTCATATTGAGGATAATTTAGAAAATTTTTCCCGCTCCCCCATGGCTCGTCTTCACGTCCACGGGAATTTATGTAGTATTTTCCAAACCATGAATCAGCGCGCATTAAAAGCCATAGAGCTGGGTAAACGATGCCCCGTTTTACACCCTAAATCGTTGCTACTCAATGTACAACCCGTTGAACACATTACCGACTTATTATCAGAAGATGAAAAACCCGGTTATTTAGAAGATACCGTTCCGCTAAAACCCCAAAGATTAATGTATTATTTAAATGAGCTTTTTCCGGAAGATGTTCGTTATGTTATCGATGCAGGAAACTCCTGGTCCTGGGCAACTCATTACCTTAGTATTAAACAAATCTGCCACTATTATATTGGTATGGGCTATGGTTCCATGGGATGGGCAATTGGGGCTTCCACAGGCATGGCAGTTTCCCTTCAAGGCATCCCAGTTTGCTGTATCACCGGTGATGGAAGTTATTTAATGGCAGGCCAAGAAATTACCGTAGCCTTACAACACAAAGTACCATTGATTGTTGTTCTTCTCAATGACAGCCATCTTGGAATGGTTAAACATGGACAACAGCTAGGTGGGGGTGAACGCATAGGTATTGAATTACCCCCAATTGACTACGCGGCAGTCGCAAAAGCAATGGGTATTCAGAGTTTTAGTATCAAAAAAGGAGACGATTTTAGAGCATTGGACATTAATATGATTTGTGACCATCCCGGACCAACTTTACTCGATGTTTATGTTGATGCAGAAGAAGTTCCTCCAATGGGAGTTAGGATGAAAACTCTCGATAGAAGATCAGGTGAAAGACGCCAAAACGAAGATAATGACACTTAAGTGACTATATATAAACTTTCATTCTACCCTTGGTGTTTACGCCTCTTGATTCGTAGTTTGAAAATATTTGAGGAAATTATCTGACACGCGCCTCATCTCTATACTTATTTCCAAATTTGTTCCTAATGGAGTTTAAATTCTATTTTCTGTTTTTTTAATATTTAATGAACTCTTGTCTAGGATGATAAATCTAACAGATTCATACAAAACATTTGTTATATTTCACTTATGATGTAAAATTCGGTAACATGCTCTGTGTCCCCATTCATAAAGCCAATATAAATAAAAAAATTTATGAAAATAAAAATACAAACGATACCCTTTTGCCTTATTGTGACATTTTCATCAAATATTTGTCTTTCTGAGACTAGAGAGGAGCAAGATTTAGATTATTTAAATGAATTATCTCTTGAAGGGCTTTATGCACTGCCATTCGTTGAAATAGCAACCCAAACAGCAGTCCCCTTAGAAAAAGCTCCAGCGGTGGCAAGTTTGATTACAGCAGAAGATATCAAAGCCATGGGAGCGCTAACTATTGAAGAAGTGTTAGAATCAGTTCCCGGACTACACACTTCTCTTTCAACAATTACCTCAGACACTGTTTATTCTATTAGAGGGATAAAAACAGGTCTTACACCCCAAGTATTAATTATGCTCAATGGTCATCGAATTTCGTCAGATGTATTAACCGGCACCTTGCCTTACTTAGCAAAAATTAACATCCAAAATATTTCCCGTATTGAAGTAATCCGAGGCCCCGGCTCAGCAGTTTATGGTGCGGATGCATATTCAGGTGTTATTAACATAATCACCAAATCGGCAAAAGAACTGGATGGACTTACTGTAGGAATGAGGGGTGGAAGCAATAAAACAAAAAATATATGGGGTCAATATGGAGGCGACATAGGTAAAGGCTGGAACTTGGCATTAAACTTTGAGTATGCGCAGCAGAATGCCGACAAGAGTCAAAAAGTAAGCAGTGATCAACAAACACAACTAGATCCTATTGCTAATCAATTCGGATATCCCAATGCATCATTAGCCCCTGGCTATCTCAATTATCGTTATAAGTCTACAAGCTACAATTTACATCTCACAAATAATAATTGGAAAGTTGGCTTGGATGGTTGGAACCAAAGGGATAATGGCACAGGTTCCGGCAACGCTCAAGCATTGGATTACGACGGGCATGTAGATATAGATCAATATCTATTTAGCTTGGAATATGGAAATAAAAGTTGGATTGAAAACTGGGAATTTACTGGTAAATTTAGCTATCAATATATCGATAATCAATATCAATTAAATCTTTATCCGTCTGGTGCCGTAGTTCCAATTGGCTCCGATGGCAATATTTTTACCGCCCCGTCGACGGATTTTACTTATTTCCCAGATGGTGTTATAGGAAATCCAGGAAGAAAATCTAAAATTCCCACGTTAGATCTAACCTTCCTATATACCGGCCTAAATTACCATACTTTACGTTTTAACATGGGTATGAAAAAAGAAATTTTAAAAGCTAATGCAACACAAAACTTTGGCCCCGGCGTTATAGATAATAATCCCTCCATTGTCGATGGAAAATTGACTGATATTACAAATACACCTTATATATATGTCTCAGACGAGAAACGTACTATCAAGCATATTTCAATTCAGGACATCTGGGAATTAAATGTTGATTGGACGCTTACGGCAGGTATTCGGCACGATGAGTATTCCGACTTTGGCAATACAACCAATCCAAGATTGGCACTAGTCTGGAGTACGACCGATGAATTAATAACAAAATTTATGTATGGAAGTGCATTTAGAGCTCCAGCATTTGTTGAGCTATACATGCAAAACAATCCCATTGGGATTGGCAATAAAAATTTAAGGCCAGAAAAAACGGACACATATGAACTTTCATTTTTATGGCAACCGTTAACAAGTTTCTCAACAAATATTAGTTTATACCATTATAAAACTCACGACATGATAGACTTTATCGCCAATGGGCAGGGTGCTAGCATAACCCAAAATTATAAAAGTTTGTATGGAAAAGGATTTGAGTTTGAATTTGACTGGTCAATTAATAAGTACTGGGAACTTAACGCAAATTATGTCTATCAACGTACAAAAAACCAAAACACTGACCAACAAGAACCAAATGTTCCACAACAACAGTTTTATTTGGATACACGCTGGAAATTCTCACCAGATTGGAGCTTAAATAGTCAACTAATTTGGATTGGAGATACTGAACGAGCACAAGGTGATGATAGAAGTGCTATTGATGACTATAATATCGTTAATATAACCTTAAGGCGAGAAAACTTTACTAAAAACTGGGAGCTGGCGGCTAGCATAAAAAATCTATTTAATAATGATGCGAGAGAGCCTAGTAGTGGAGCAATTTCTGATGATTATCGATTAAATTCTAGGCGGGCATATATCGAATTACGCTACCATTTAAAATAAAAATAGTTCATATCAATTAGTCCGTCTTAGGAAGTGAACGCTGTGCTTTCCCTGTGTACAAAACATCGTTGCAACGTAAAGGTAAAAACGAATCAGGAGGACTGTTTTTACTTTCAATATAACATGCTGTAACACCACTAGAAACAACTAGAGCTTTTATTTGATAAACTTCTTCAGGGGTAAAATTTTGATCCGAAAGAAAGGCGGAAGTATAACCCCCAATATTCATTTTAAGTGCATATTTTTGTTCTAAATAGTCACTTATGGCATAAGCAAGAGACAAATGCTCCCCAACATTAAAACCTAGTTTTTTGGTCATGTTTTCATGAGGTTTTATTCTTTCATCATCTTTCGCAACAGGCCTTGCATAACCGACAATCACGGGTTTCTCATTTTTAAACTTTGTTCTTGAAATAATTTTTTCAATTGAAGCATGTTTTTTAAACTCTTTAAGAGCACTTTGGATAAAAGTCATACCCAATAATGATGTTTGGCTACCGCCGTATGCCCTAGAGTCGGCGGCCAAAATCCCAGCCACAGTAGCAGTTACCACCGTTGTTCTTGAAGAACCACATAAGGCTCCAACCTGATTACACCAAATTCGAGAATCAGGGTAACTCATGCCTATAAAGTTTCCCTCAAACCATTTAGCTAAATTCTCTTCAATTAAACGACCTGTAATATTAAGCACGATCATTTGCATATATGATTTTTTCCCTAATAATTCATTCATTAGAGAGTAGCCGTAACTCACAACATCTTTCCCTCCCTGCCAACCACCAATAGAGCTAACTATTTTATTTCGCCTTTGATCCCAAAAAAAGGTATCAGAATAATTATTTTCTTGCTTGAACGACATAATCTTTATCCTCTAATAAAGGCATGGCATAAATTGGTTTGTGATTCTGCTCCAATCCATGGGCTAAAATACCTGGAGCACTGATTAATTGAAAAAGCCCTGCAGCTTCTCTTGCACCAAAACCTAAATCAGCAAGTACCGCAGCAACCACTCCTGTATGCAACCAACCTAAGTTAGCGTGTTCACTTATAGAGGAAACAAAACTAGCTCCCCACTTTAAATGAGGGCCAGTACCTGGAAGTTGCATTAAAACCACGACCAACTCGTTTGCCATTAAATTGATATCGCCATAATAAGAACCAAATCCAGGCGCAATGTGCCAATCGCCTTGCAGCTTTTTTTTATCTTTTAGGAGTTCTGTTCCTAGCTTATTTGGTTTTTTTTGATTATTTTTAGTTAAAAAATCAATTGCTAACTCAACCTCAGATGCTCCATTATAAGCTCCTCCCAAAGTCATCAAGCCAATAGGTAAAATGTGTTCATGGTTTGCTTTACTAACTCCGGCATTCATCGCAGCTCGTGTGGCGGGATGCCTTGGGCCAGGATTGATACAAGCAACCATTAAAGTTTCTAAAATACGCGCTTGGTCAGGTGAAGGTAATTCGGATTGAAACAATAAAAATAAGACATCAATAAAGCTTCTAGACTTTGTTAATTCCATGATATCATAACCATGTAAATAACATTGTTTTGCAATATAAGGGTTTTTATCGGAAGGGGTTTCATTCCATATTTCAGTTGAAGCAGATTCTTGAAATTGTTGATTTTCGTTATTAGCTTTTACTGTCACAAACTCAGACCTGTTAAATTGTTGATTTCATCTATAAACAATGAATAAAAATTATTGCTTGACAATGGGGACGAGCGTTTAAACATGGGATTTAAATATACTTTATCTTTAAAACCAAACATTCTTAACTCTTCTCCAGGCACCCCATCTTGAATATCAATATCGACTATATTGAAATGCTTGTAGCTATTAAAAAATTTATCTAAACTTCCGATATTATTAATTAAAAAAGTAGCGCCCATTTTTTTAATCTGGTTAATCACTTGTCGGTTATAAAGGCTATCAAAACAATTCATGCTTTTATTTATAGACCGAAAATAATTAATTACTTGTAATACACCTTCTTTAGTCATCTTCGAATTACGCTTAAAATAAAAATTTTCCATCCAATATTTATAAGTTTCAGCTTTATAGTCCGACATATCTATTGGGAAAAAAACAGCAGAAGTATTTATATTCTTTTGCTCGTTTTCTTCAGAAAGTAATTGCCGAAAACCAAATGTAGTTAGTAGCGATAATTCAATATCATAATTAGTTTTGTATATTTTATTAACAACATAATATAAAAGGTCGACAACTTTCGCTTGTATTTCATTATCTTCAAGCCAGTTTTTTAGTTGATAATAATCATGAAGATGTAAATAATTTCGTTGATATTGAGAATTTGGCTTTTGCCATTGTTGAGTGGAATCTTTGTGAAATGGAGGAATTTTTAGAGCTTGTATTGAGCTAGCTTGCTGACGCCAGCCATATCGTACTTCATCAAATATCAGACGTTTACACGGTAAAATATGAGTATCATCTCCTGAAATACTCAGATCCAAAAAATTACAAAAATCACCCATTAATATTACCCCACCTTGCAAATCCGTTAGCAAATGTGGACAACATAATTCTATAAGGGTTCTAGAATCACTTTTCCAAATATTAACTTTAATTAACGGTTCTTTACGAGTGTAAAAACGGTAAAAACGCATTTCAGAGATACTGCAAATAATATTATCAATTTGTTTATCATTTACATCTTTAATATTTGAAGTAATATTTAGTGAACGAGTAATAGTTAAACTAAATGGAAAAGCAGTATCACAATGATTTTCTGTGACTTTTCCATTTAAATAAGGATGTTTTAAGATCAAATTATGCAATGCTTCGTTAATGTTGGAATCTAATATAGATTCGTCCAATACAATACGAACAATTATATTTAAGGTATTGTCCTGAGAGTCTTCAACATAAATGAAATGCGCATCAAAGGCATTATCAAGTTTTATTTGCATCTTATTAGTTAACTTAGATTTAAGAAAGCGGTAAACCTTGAATACTATATCCCCCATCTTCATCAATGACAGCCCCAGTCATAAAGCTTGCACTCTCCGACGCTATAAAAGCAACTAATTCGCCAATATCTTTGGGTTGACCAATGCGGCCAATAGGACAATAATCAATATAAAAATCATAATTTTTTGAGGAACCTTCAGCCTTGAGTTGCTCTTCGGTCCTAGTTTGAATGAAGCCAGGGTTTACTGCATTAACACGAATTTTATGTTCTGCCCATTCAGCGGCCAAAGTTTTGCTCATTTGTACCAGCGCCCCCTTCACAATTGCATATAAAGGCAAACCAATCAAATACTTATTTACAATAACCGAGGTAATGTTAACAATATTACCATTACTTCTTTTTAACAACGGAAAACAAGCTTTTGAGAGCAGTAAGGTATTGGTTATATTAACACTTAAAGCCTCCGTTATTTGTTGGTCTGTATAACTATCTAAAGTCCCTATACAATTTTGGCTCAGTGCATTGTTTACTAATATATCTAATTGTCCGAATTTTTCTACTATATTTTCGATTAAAGGACGAATACTTTGTTGTTTTTCAATATCAAATGCTATACCCATAGTATCAACATTATATTTTTCTTTTAAAAAATTTGACGTTTTTTGAGCCCTTTCAAGCTCACGACTGGTAACGATGACGTTTATGTTTTTTTGCAAAAATGATTCCGCGATACCCAAACCAATACCTTGAGTTCCACCAGTGATAAGAGCTATTTTATTACCTTGTCCCATCATCAACCTTAATAATTGTAACTTAATTCTATAAAAGCAGAGCGCTCACTCATTGGATAATCATCAGGTATAGAGCCATTACTGGGCTCACGAATATCTTCATCAAAAAGGTTTTTTATCGATGCTGCGATTTCCCAGTGTTTAGCGATATTTTTTCTTCTTAAGCTAAGATTAACGACAGTATAGTCCTCAATATCTTTTCTCGAATCACCTTCTTCTCGTTGTCGATCACCGACCCAATTTAATTGAGTTGATAAAAGCCATTCAGGCATAAAGGCCCATCGAGCATCTAAATAAAATTGTTGTTTTGGAATAAAGGGCTGTTGTTTATTAGTTTCATCGTTAATTGTTCGTTGATAAGCATAATTACCTATAATAGACCACTGCTTATTAATTTTCCAGTTTACCTCTAACTCAATCCCCTTGCCTTTTACACTATTAATATTTTGTGAAACTTTTGTGCCATCAGCATTTTCTACGCGTTCAATCATATCCTCGGTTTTATAATAATATAAGCTAAGGTTTGTATTTAAATTGTGAATGGGTTCATAGGCAAATGCTAATTCAAATGTGTCTATTGTTTCTGGGTCCAAATCTGGATTTCCTAAAGCTACGGGGTTATTTTGACCGTAAAGTTCAGAAAAAGAGGGTGCTCTAAATGCCCGTCCATATAATAATTTGGTGGTTAAATCAGCTGTTGTACTCCAAACTAATGCAACTCTTGGATTGGTTGTCCCTCCAAAGTCCGAATAATTATCATACCTAACCCCAGCAGTTAACGCCCAATCAGGAGAGATTTCCCACACATTTTGAATAGAAAGATACTTTACAGTACGATTTTCATCAGGTAAATAAATATAAGGAGTCCCTGTGACATCTGTTAACGTTCCATCGACTATTCCTTCCGTTCCGTTAATAACACTGGGTCCAAAATTTTGTGTGGCCTTTGCTTCCAAATCCTCTTTTTTCGCACCAAAATTAAAACGCCATGTATGTTTATTTATACCTGAATATAAAAAAGTGAAATCTAATTGAGGTATTTTCGATACACGGCCTGGGTTACCTTTAACACCTTCCGTGAATAAAACTGCATTAAAAGGCGCTGTAAACAAATTTCCATCAGAACCAATTAAAGAGACATTCCCTGCGGGAAATATATTAAAATTATATTGTTGATCAATGTATTGATAACTAAATTTTCCATTGAATTCTAAGTCTTCGTACCAGTCTTTAGTTTTATATTCAAGAGTGAATAAAATATGATCGATATCTGCGTTTCCCTCATGATCAAGTGCTTGCGCCGTTCCCGCTCCCTGCCCGATATTTCTTTGAGCCCATCCATCTAGGCCAACTTTCCAATTATTATTTTCCACATGGAAATTATAAGTAGTCGATTCATAACGCCTATTTATGTAGGTAGGAGTTAATGAAGCAGATGTTCCAAATAAAGCATCTAACGAACTCTGAGCGTCACTATTAACTACACGACTCGTATCAGCCCCTTGTTTCATATGCTCAAAATTTGCAGCCATTCGCCAACCATTTTTGATTTCACCTCCGTATTGTGCCCAAAAGTTTTTAGTCTTAAAAGAACCACCACGTAAACCAGCATTAAAACCATCCAAATCTCTTGCTTTTTTAGTCACAATATTGATAACTCCAGAATATGCATCCGCGCCATAAACAGCAGAACCAGGTCCTCGAACAACTTCAACTCGCGAGATATTCTTTACATTTATCACACCACTAGCCGGGAAATTTCCACTAGAAATATCAGATGATACGCGATGACCATTTAAGAGTATCAAGACCTGGGGATTACGGCTGGTATACACACCTCGGATTGAAAATACATTAGATGCGCTTAACCCTGATGGTTGAACGTGCATCCCTGGAACGGATTCTAGAACCTCATCTAATGTTAAAGCTCCCATAGCTACAATGTCTTCAGCTGTAATTACAGTTGCAACGGATGGCGCTTTTTCTAATGGCACGGCGTAGCCTGTAGCAATATCAATAATTGGCAATGCATATAACGCTTCTAAAGATAATTCCTCAGCAATAGGATCGTCAAGTGGTAATTCGGCACGGGCCGCAACAGTATTGGAAAATGCAAACAATGTAGCAAAGAATAAAGTGTATACCAAATATTGTTTTTTCATTTATTTCTCCAAACTCTCTTATTATTATTTTGTACGAAACATAATAGGACATATTGATAGAAATGTCCTATTAGCGCACGATAAAAAGGCATATTTATTAATATTCATTAAATTCAATTCGGCGTTTTAAAAATCATTCATTATTTAGTTCTAAATAATGAAAATCCCCTCTACAATCCAACATACATTTTTCACGACTATTCCTATTTCTCACCACTTATAACGCTAAAGTATCCAAAGCTTTGCTGAACTAAAATATTTCTGAAACCAACTTGTTTTAGTAGATCCTCTAATTCCTTACCAGAGTACTGTCGTCCTTCTGTCCATAAAAGCATTGCTATGCTGGCTGCAGTTACGGCGAAAGGCCCATTCTTTTCATTATTTAAAAGTTTTTCATGAAGAACTATCTTCCCTCCTTTCGGTAATGATTCATAGCTTTTTTGTGCTAAAAACTTACATTTTTCCAAAGGCCAGTCATGAAAAATTTGGGAATAAAAATGAATGTCGGCCTTAGGATAAGGTGAATCCCAAATATCGCCAGCATGTACCGATGCTCGGTTAGCAAGCGAATTTTTATCAATAAAGCCCTGTGCAACATCACATACATTCTTTACATCAAATACAATACCAGAAAGATTAGCCCACCGGTGCAGTACACTTATAGTATGAGCCCCAGACCCACCACCGATGTCTAAAAAGGTTTTTACCCCTGAAAAGTCAAATAAATCAGGCCAATAAGTCGCAGGAGCTACACTTATACTATGCATTGCTAATGTAAATGCTTTTGCCTGTTCAGCTTGTTCTTCATGGGAAGCAAATACATCTCCCTCCGCATAAGTCTGCGGCCTATCTGTTAACACAGCCTCCTTCAAGCTATCAATCGAAAGATTAAAGCTATTTTCAAGAAAAGAGTCTAACACGCCTCCTAAAGATGTAGGGCTATCCTTAATCAGGTAATCTTCAGATAATTCAGTGAGTTCATATTTTTCTTCGTTATTTTTCACAAGGTTGAGAGCAGCATTTGTATGCATAAGAGCCTCTAAAGGCCTCATTTTTATATCCAACTCAACTGATAAATCTGACAAAGATTTTTTTTTATTTAATAGGGTTTCAAAAATTCCAAGCTCATAAGAGACTAGGACTGACCGATACCCTACTAAGCCCATCAAAATATCCCAAATAGGTTGATCACTTACTCTGGGTTTAATTTCAGTATTATTGCAAACCATAATTCATCACCTAACACTTTTAAGAATATATTTATATTGATAAGTCATCGAATTTTATTAATGTACATAATTCTCATTACTTAAATTAGACACTTTAATTAATCTCTTTGAAAACACTATGGATATATCAAAAGTTCGATTGTAACTTATTTTTTAACAAAAAATATTTAAAACCCAATATTTATGTCAAATTTGTTAAGAGGGTACAAAGGTGTAATATACATGTACTATTACACTTTTAAAGTCCTCACCATTTTATAAAAAAATATGAAGAATTTCCCCTAGGAACAATTAGTGTAACAATTTTCAGGATCTGAACAAGCCAATTGTGGATCACTGTAATAATTTTTGTAAATCTACTATCTCAAATAACTAAGAGTAAATTAACCTAGAAAACGTAGTTGACTTCATAGTGAGGTCAACTTAAGTGCTGAAGATTAAGGATTTTATGGGCTATTTGGGTGCGGCCGGCTAGGCTTTATTCGTAGTCACCCTCCGGGTGAAGTCAAAATGTTCTAGAAAATCCTTCGGCTCTGGCTCCATGCTTCGCTCTACCTCCTCCATCCATGGAGTCGTAAGATTTAGTGCTTAAGGGGGCCGCAGCAGATGGCAACTGCGTTTTCTAGGATTAAATATGAAATTAATTATTTTACGGGAGTTCAAACTAATTAAAGGAAGATGTTCTGAAGTATAATTAACTTTTAATCTACTGCTACATGCAGGTCTCCAAACATCGAACGTTTGCATACCACATAGTGCGGGATAATTGAAATAATCTTCAAAAGGCTAGTTTAAAAGGAAACAGCCAAAATAATTTAGAGAAAAGAATCGACAATACCGCTTACAACAAAGCATTAAACGGTATTGCACTAGAAAATTAGGTAAGTTTCTATGATAGTTCGAGGTTAATCGGCCTTATTCTTTTTAATAAATTTTGCAATTACCTTAGCTGCTTTACGAGAAGTCTTGTCCGTTTGATGAACACCATCACCTCGGTGTTCAAATCCATCCCAAACATCTAAAAATGCTGCTTCTGGTAATTCACTAGTAATACGGGCTTTATATAACTCCCCCATGAAATCCCAAGTGTCATTATCAATAAACCAGAAAAATCCACCTGAAGATAAGGACAAATCTACTTCTGAAGAATGTGGATAACCTATAAAGATTGGTGTAATTCCCACATTAAGTGCTTTTTGTCCCAAGTCAATCATATTGTCGATATATGAATTGATATCATCTACCGTACAAGGAGAATTTTCAACTTCAGGCACATCATAATTATTGGAGTGCAAACAATCATTTCCCGATACGATCACAACATAATCAGCGTTATATGTGCCTGGTGCAGCTGGATTTGCTACGCGACGAAGCGCCCGATCAAATTGTTGTTCTATACTAATCCATAACGCTGACGAACATTCCGTACCAAAATTTATAGAACAATCGTGATGAGCAATACTAGATGCTCCAGCGACCGCTTCGTTAATAACATAACCAGGTAGTCTCGGACCTTTTACCAGTGCCTGGCCTAAATCTAAAAAACTGCCTAAACCTATATTTAGCCCCCCCAGACACCTTCCATATTGCCATTCAAAGGCAGGTTACCATTTGCCCAAGAAGCACCAACCAATAATAGTGTGGGTTCTGGTGTTTTTTTAGCAATTGCTTGTCCCGCCCGGACAAATAACATTGACGCAGCTAAAAAAACTTTAGCAGTATTAGTTATAATTTTATTTGAGCATGAAAAAACAGCTGGTGCACTCTGAACTAAAATAGAAGAAAACTTCATATTTGATCTCCGTGTTTAAAATATTACAATTACTATGTGACAGCTTATTGTTTTCTAGTATTTTTATCGCTAATGAAATAGATACCAATCAACCGGAAATTTAATGTTGGGTGCTTCTTTTCAAGATGCTAGAGGTAGGTCAACGAGCTTTAGATGCGGGAATCACTCCGATTTTTGACGTTTTTCCGAAATGGGAAAATTTAGAAATTTCCGATCCTATCTTTGGTTTATTGTGGTGAATTGATGAAAATGGCTACAATGAGATGCGTAATTTACATATGCAGCGAATAGCCGAAGAAATGCCTGATGTTAGACATCTGGAAAGATATTGTCCCTATTCAAGATGGATTGCATCCTGATTATGATTCAGCAAAGTGCACAGTCAATAGAATTACGAAAGCCATAATAAAAGGTCGTTCAAAAAAACTAAAACTGGAGATTAAACTCCTCCTATTATAAGGTTTCCATTTATCAATGAGAACCCCAACCCAAAATACTATCTAATTGATCTATTTTTCACCTCAATTTAGTTCATATGCTGCAGTGAAAATATGTCAAAACTAGTACCGAGATTTTTTTTCTATCCTTCAAATACTTCATGTAGGACTTTTCCTACAAAAAAATCAGACTTTTCCTACAGACATTTTAAATTTTTAAGTTTATTATACTAATTCTATACATCTTTTTATATCCCTAAAAAAGGAATTAGTATGATAAAAAAAATAATACTAACATTATGTACCAGTTTTTTACTTTCTAGCCCTCTTTTTGCCAAAGACTATGACACCAATGAACCTGCCATTCTTATGATTGGAGGTTCTTATGTTGATGCTCGGACACCATTTAATGACGATATGATTCCCGCATTAGGAGGTATATCAGTATCTAATGGTAGTTATTTATCATTGGGCAATGCATTAGTGAGAAATAAAAAACTTCCTGGTTTTATTATTAATGAAGCTCAAGCAGGTGCTACTTCATTTGATCGTCGCGATTGTATACCTGGGCCTGAGTGTGGACCTGCAGCTTGGCTAGGTTATGACAAGCAATTTACCCGGGCATTAACTTATGTAACTACTGCTGATCCGAATAATCCTGGTGAATTTCTATACAATGCTGATTATGTAGTTATTATTAAAGCAAATGATTGCATGCACTCCGCTGCTTTTGATATGCCTCAAGAAGAGACTGATTTATGTACCACAGAAGAAGTAAACGAATTTATTGATCGTTTAATGGCAGTTGGCCAAAGAGCATTGGATGCGGGCATTACCCCAATTTATGATATTTTTCCACGTTGGGATGATTTAGATATTGATAAACCCGCGTTTGGTTTATTATGGAGAATTGGTGAAGAAGGCTACAATGAGATGCGTGATTTGCATATGACCCGAATAGCGGAAGAAATGCCTGAAGCAATCTTATTAGATATGTGGAAAGGTTTTGTACCTCTAGCTGATGGATTGCATCCTGATTACAAAACGGCTACTCGTGCGGCTAAAAGAATTGCCAAAGCGATTATTAAGGATCGTGCAGCAAAAGCTGCAGAATAAATTCAATCCATAACTAAATATTCCACATGATCAGCATGTGGAATATTTATGCCACAAACAATTACTTCGAAAAATTATAGCTCAATTCAATAAAAGCACTCCGTTTATTCATCGGATAGTCATCCGGAATTGAACCATCGCTAGGTTCTCGGACATCTTCATCGAATAGGTTTTTAATTGAAACCGCTAACTCCCAATGTTTTGCTATTTCCTTTCTTCGAACTAGCAAATTAACAAGTGTATAATCATCTATTTCTTTACGAGAATCACTTTCTGCTCGTTTTCGATCTCCAACCCAATTTAGTTGAGCTGAGAGTAGCCAATCAGGCCAAAAAGCCCAGCGTGTATCCAGATAAAATTGTTGTTTTGGAACATAGGGATGTTGTTTGTTGTTTTCTTCATTTATCGTTTGTTGATAAGCATAATTAACAACAACGGACCATTTTGGATTAATTTTCCAATCCATTTCCAATTCAATTCCTTTGCCTTTGATCCGATTATAGTTTTGAGCCGTTTTGCTACCGTCATGATTCTCAATATAATCAATCATATCCTTGGTCTTATAATAGTATAGACTTAGGTTGGTATTTAAGTTGTGCATTGGTTCGTAAGCAAAAGCAAGCTCATAAGTATTTATAGTTTCCGGTTCCAAGCTAGGGTTACCAATAACAACTGGATTATTTTGACCATACAATTCAGAAAAAGCAGGGGCCCTAAAAGCACGCCCATATAATAATTTAGTGGTAAGATTATCTAGAGGTGTCCAAACTAAAGCAATTCTAGGATTCATCGTTCCCCCGAAGTCCGAATAATTATCATAACGAATTCCTGCCGTGAGCGACCAATCAGTAGAAAACTCCCACACATCCTGAAGAGATAAATATTTTATAGTTCGCTGTTTATTAGGTACATAAATATAGGGTGTACCAGTAGTATCAGTTACACTACCGTCAACAATCCCTTCTGTTCCATCAATTACGCTCGGTCCAAAGTTAGCACTCGAATTCGCTTCTAACTTTTCCCTTTTTGCACCAAAATTAAAGCGCCACGTTTGATTTTTCAGTCCAGAAAATAAAAAAGTAAAATCAGCCTGGGGAATTTTTGATTTTCGCCCCGGATTTCCTTTCACCCCATCACTGAATAAAACCGGATTATTAGGAGAAGTAAATAGGTTTCCATCCGCCCCGATCAAGGATACATTCCCAGGTGGAAAAATATTGAGATAAAACTGTTGTTTCACATACTGATAACTTAGTTTGGAATTAAATTCTAATTCTGGATGCCATTCTTTTGTTTTATACTCAAAAGAAAATAACATTTGATCCATTTCCGAAAATCCTGAATCATCTAAAGCTTGTGCAATTCCTGCTCCCTGGCCAATATCCCTTTCAGCCCATCCATCGATTCCAATATTCCAGTGTTTATTACTCATATGGATGCCATAAGTCGTCGACTTATATCGTCTATCAATATATCCAGGAGCATTAGACGCTGTGGTACCAAATACTGCATCGAGGGTAGATTGTGCATCATTATTCACTACACGGCTTTTATCTGCTCCCTGTTCCATATATTCGAGGTTTAAAGATAATTTCCAGTCTTTGCCAATGTCACCACTATATTGTCCCCAGATATTTTTAGTATCAAACGAACCTCCTCTCACTCCTAAATGAAAACCATTAATATCTCTAGCTGATTTAGTAACAATATTAACTACACCAGAAAATGCATCAGCACCATAAACTGCTGAGCCTGGACCACGGACTACCTCAATACGGGAAATATTTTTTACGTTAATTACAGCAGATGAAGGAAAAATATTGCTCGCTACATCAGAAGAAATGCGATACCCATTAAGAAGTAATAATACCTGGGGGGTTTGCGAAGTATTCATTCCTCGAATTGATATCACAGATGCAGCAGTCAATGTTGATGGTTGAACATGAATCCCAGGTATCGATTCTAAAACTTCCTCCAATGATAAAGCGCCCATAGCTTCAATATCCTCTGAGCTGATTATATTAGCTACCGAAGGTGCTTTTTCTAAAGGCACCGCATAGCCAGTCGCAATATCAATAAATGGCAAAGCATGAAGTCCCTCTAAAGAAAGTTCTTCATCAAGTGATTCCCATTTTTGCGAGCTTTCTTGGGCATATATAGAAAGAGGAGAAGAGCAGAATACGAAAAAAAATAAGCATGACAAGCCAGTTATTTTCATTTATTTTCCAAACTTTTTATTATTGTTTTTTTGGCTACCTAAAAGAAGCCTTTTGATTAAATTTCACACTCGGTATGACTTTAGTACTCATAATTTAACATATTTTGTAGGAATTTTCTTACAAAATACCGGTTTTTATTTTTTATTATTTGAAATTTTTATTTCATATACTAAGCTTATGATGGAGTATTACTTAATTATTAAACATTAACTTCCCCAATATAACCATGACTTTGCATCGAGTCGAGATAAAAGGTAAAAGTGTTGAACTAAATAGATACGGCTATTTAGAAAACTATGAATTATGGAATGAAGAAATCGCTTTGATCCTGGCTAAGGATGAGGGTTTAAAGTTAAACCCTTGTCATTGGCAAGCTATTTATTTTATACGCGATTATTTCAGCAAATATGAAGTTCCTCCTAGCCAAAAAGTCCTTTTAAGAGAAATTGGGCATGATTTAAAATCTGTAAAATGTACGCGAAAAATGCTCGATGATTTTTTTCCGGCAGGACGTTGTGATATTGCTTGCAAGATTGCTGGGCTTCCTGATTTTTTCTGTCCTAAATAAATAAAACATGAACTTCGGCATCTAGATCGTTTCTTGTGAATAATCTCGTTCAAGTAAAACTTTAACGGCCTGTTTCGGAGTAGTACCGTTATAAATCACTTGATAAACCTGTTCAATAATTGGCATTTTTACTTGATAACGCTTAGATAATTGATAAATCTCACGCGCTGTTTGGAGTCCTTCGACGACTTGCCCAATTTCTTCTTGCGCCTGTGATATAGATTTGCCCGCTCCAATAGCCAGCCCCATGCGCCGATTCCGAGATTGATTATCAGTACAAGTTAAGAGCAAATCGCCCATTCCCGATAGCCCCATCAGGGTTTCCTTTTTGGCTCCTACTGCCAATGCTAGACGCATCATTTCAGCAATACCACGGGTGAGTAAAGCAGCTCTCGTATTGGCTCCAAAACCTATTCCATCGGCAATACCCGCGGCAATAGCCAGTACATTTTTCACCGCACCGCCTATTTCCAAACCAATAACATCGTCACTTAAGTAAGGTAAAAAAGTAGGACTATGCACTAAACCAGCTAAAAAATGGGCATATTCCTGCTGGTTTGAAGCAATGGTAATAGCACTGGGTAATCCTTCGGCAACTTCCGCAGCAAATGTGGGGCCAGATATAACGGCATAGTCTATCTGCTCGCCAAACTCTTCTAGCACCAATTGATGAAGCAATTTTTGAGTTTTAGGTTCCAATCCTTTAGTTGCCCAGGCAATTCTTTTAAGGTTTGGCTTAAACTGTTTAATATCCTGCAATATTTGTCGAAAACCATGACTTGGTACCACAACCAATATTTCATCTGCTTGTTGTAAAACCTGAGAAAAGTCAGATTGTGCATTCAGATGCTCGGGAAAAGAGGTATTGGGTAGAAAAAAACGGTTTTTTCTCTCACGATTTATTTGAGAGATTTTTTCCTGGTTTCTTCCCCACAAAATTGTTTGAGTACCATTTCGACTACTGAGAATCGCTAGGGCCGTTCCCCAGGAACCGGCCCCTAAAACGGCTAATGTGCCCGAATAAGACATATTTTAGTGTACGGATTCTGTCGAATCAGAATCTTGCTGATTTTCACCTTCTGCCTGTTTTTGTCTTTCTTGTAAGTGTTGAGCATAAATGGCATCAAAATTAACTGGCTGTAAAACTAATTGTGGGAAACCACCTTTAGTGACCAAATCAGAAACTGTTTCACGAGCATAAGGGAAAAGTATACTAGGACAATAACTACCGAGCATCCCATCCAGGTGTTGTCCTTCAAATCCGTTAATATTGAAAATACCGGCTTGATGAACTTCAGCTAAAAAAGCAGTTTTATCTTCTACTTGAGTTGTCGCTGTCACCTGTAAAATTACTTCATACAGCCCCTCAGCGAGATTGTTTACGCTTGTATTTAAATCTACTTTTAATTCAGGCTGACCTTCTTTGGTAAAAATAACCGGTGAGTTTGGAGTCTCAAACGAAATATCTTTACAATAAATTTTTTGGATCATAAATTGTTGTTGGGATTGTTCTGTGCCTTCTTGTTCAGCCATGTTATTTTATTCCAGTTATTAAAAAGTTGAATATCATTAAAATTATTTATTTGCATTAATCCATTGTGATAAAGCAGATGCATCCATCGCCCCAGCTTGTCGGGCTACTTCCTTACCATTTTTAAACAAAGCTATGGTAGGGATACTTCGTATATTAAATTGGCCGGCCAACATTTGTTCTTGTTCCGTATTAACTTTTATAAAACGAACTTGATGTTGAAAATTTTGTGCCACTTGTACAAAAACTGGCGCCATCATTTTGCAAGGACCACACCAGGGAGCCCAAAAGTCCACTAACACAGGCAATGAATTACGACCAATATGCTTACTAAAAGTCATGGTGGTTGCGTCAATTACTTTACCATCTAGAAGCATATGGTGGCATTTACCACATTTTCCACCCTTTCCCAACTTTTCAGTAGGGATTTTATTCACACTGGCACAAGCGGGACAAACAAGAAATAAGGAATCAGACATAATTAGTGTTTAGGAAATAAGAGAGCATCCAATTTGCCTTGATTTTCCAAAGCAAACATATCATCACAGCCTCCAACGTGCTGTTGCTCGATAAAAATTTGTGGGACCGAAGTAATTCCATTACTTTTGTCAATCATTTCACTACGGCGCAGAGGTTCAGCGTCAACATCAACCTCATCGTAACTAATCCCTTTTGCATTCAAAAGCCCTTTGGCTCGAGTACAATAAGGACAATACTGGCTTACATAAATTTGTACTGCCGCATGTTTAGTAGAAGTATTGCTCTCTGACATTTTATTTTCCTTTTTTAGTTATTGGCAGGTTTTCGTTTTCCCACGCCATAATCCCGCCCCGCAGATTGAATACATTTTTAAATCCCTGTTTTTTTAGCATACTGCAAGTACTACTTGAGCGCGCACCCGATCGACAACTAACAACGACATTGCCGTCTTTGTATTTTTCTAACTCAGCTAAGCGTTTTTTCACTTCTCCCTGAGGAATATGCATAGAATTTACAATGTGTCCCTGAGAATATTCGTTATTTTCACGAACATCTAACAGAATTGACGAATTATTATTTAACAATTGTACCACTTGCTGAGGCGACCTATCCCACTTCCCTTTTAAAAAGGAATTAATGATCATGAATAATAATGCAAACCATACAAAAATTAGAAAGAAATTTTGAGATGCAAATTTGTTGAGGTCTTCCATAAAATAATACTCTTCGTAAAATATCTGGCTTGAAGTTTTGGTACAAAAATACCAAAAAGCGAAGTTTATATGAATAAATTGATATTGTGAATAAGAATGAAAAAACAATACTGTTTTTTTTAACTTCTGTGGATAATTAGAAGCTCAATTGAGGTTAACAAATAGAATATGGCCTTTGGCCCCATTTTTAGGTATCAAAAACAGAGCCATATTTTTTTAGGAGAGAATTTTAAGTACAGCTCAACACAATACCGTATCGATTACACAATCGAGCAAAATACCTCACGCATCATACCAACCAGACGTAATGTCCTAGCATCGCCTACTCGGTAATAGACACGATTAGCATCTTTGCGTGAAGCAAGAATACCTTTATCCCGCAAAATAGCTAGATGTTGAGAAATATTGCTTTGAGATGTACCTACCTTTTCAACAATATCCTGAACACTGATCTCGCTATCCCCAAGAGTACATAAAATCTTCAATCTCAAGGGGTGAGACATGGCTTTTAATGAACGTGAAGCCCGATCTATATCTTCATCGCGAGTCATTAAATCCACTGGTGTTTCACAAAATGCTGAGTCGTTTTCTTTAATATTTTCTACCATTTCTTAGTCAACCTTAAAACCACCTATATCATCATAACAGTATACAATAATATATAAAAAAGAAAAGCAAACACTTATAAATATATGGCTATTTTGTAAAATTAGGAAAAATTTATATTATAATAGGCCGATTTTTAAAATTTAATTAATATTCTTTGATATTTTCAATAAAACTGATTCTTTATGTCACACATTCCTAAACCTATCACCCTAATCGTCTTTGATGGTTGGGGCTATTCTACAAAAACAGAACATAATGCTATATATGCCGCCAAAACTCCAAATTGGGACAAATATTGGCAGCAGTATCCTCATACCCTGATTAAAGGCTCAGGGGCAGAAGTTGGACTTCCTGCTGGACAAATGGGCAACTCAGAAGTGGGTCACCTCAATATCGGTGCCGGTCGCGTGGTTTATCAAGAGTATACCCGTGTAAGTCGGGCAATTCGCACTGGTTCATTTTTCTCTAACTGTACGCTTACCGAAGCAATTGATAAGGCCATTAAAAACAATAAAGCGGTGCATGTACTAGGATTATTGTCTCCCGGAGGAGTACATAGTCACGAAGAGCATATCCACGCTATGATAAAATTGGCAATCGATAAAGGCGTAAAAGATCTATTCCTACACGCCTTTCTTGATGGTCGTGATACCGCACCTCGAAGCGCAACAGATTCATTGCAAAAGATGCAAGATATTTTTGACGAATCTGGGATAGGATGTTTTGCTTCTATTGTTGGCCGATATTATGCAATGGATAGAGATCACCGCTGGGATCGAATTAAAGTAACTTATGATCTGATTACTGATGGTCAGGCAGAATATACTGCTCAATCTCCAAAGCAAGCATTAGAGATGGCTTATGCAAGAGATGAAAGCGATGAATTTGTCAAACCCACCTGCATCTTATCCAATAATGGTCAGGCTACTCAATTAGCCGATGGTGATGTTATTATTTTTATGAACTACCGTTCTGATCGAGCCCGGCAAATCACTCGCCCTTTTATAGAAAATGATTTTGATTGTTTTAACAAACAACGCTCCATAGAACTCGGCGAATTTGTTAGTCTAACCGAATATTCAGCAGCCTTTGACGTCCCAGTAGCTTTTCCTCCTGAACGTTTAACCAATTCATTTGGTGAATATATATCCAAACTTGGAATGCACCAACTGCGTATTGCTGAAACGGAAAAATATGCCCACGTCACTTTTTTCTTTAATGGAGGTCGCGAAGAACCTTTTGATTTTGAAGATAGAATCCTAGTGAGTTCTCCTGATGTCGCCACCTATGATCTGCAACCTGAAATGAGCGCTCCCGAGGTCACTGAAAAACTAATTTCAGCGATTCAAAGTGGTAAATACGACAGTATCATATGTAACTTTGCTAATCCGGATATGGTAGGCCATACAGGACAGTTTGAAGCGACCGTTAAAGCAATAGAAGCCATAGATAATTTATTAGGTAAAATTGTAACAGCGACCCTTGAAGCAGGTGGTGAGTTACTTTTAACCGCAGATCATGGTAATGCAGAACAAATGCAAAATAATGAAACCGGACAAGCTCATACGGCCCATACCACTAATCCGGTCCCTTTAATTTATATTGGCCGAAAAGCTGAAATAGCAACCAACGGCGCTTTATCCGATATCGCTCCTAGCATGTTATATTTAATGGGAGTCGCGGTTCCCGAAGAAATGAATGGCCGCTCATTATTGATGTTAACGGAGACAAAGCCCTAACATGTCAGCCCAGGCTTCGACAAATATTCAAATTCCAATTATTCGACTTTCGATGCTTCGAACCTGCATTATAGCCATAAGTTTGATAATCACTTTAAATTTTAACGCCTTTGTCGAAGCGGCTAATAACAAGCAAGAACTCACTAAAAATCAATTAAAAGATTTAAAACAACAAATCCAAAACGTACAGCAATCCATATCAAAAATTGATAAACACAAAAATAAACTGGTTAGTAAGCTAAAGCAAGTTGAACTGGATATTAACAAACTTTCTAAAGAAATTTTTTTTCTGAATGAAAAAATTGGCGGGCTTGAGAGCCAATATGGCCTTTTAAAGGACAAACAAAAAAGTCTACAAACTCAGCTACAAGAACAAAAAAAACTACTCGCGGGTCAAGTTAAAGCCAGTTACAACATGGGAAAACAAGAATATCTGAAATTATTATTAAATCAACAAAATCCCGAAGTAATTTCTCGAATCATGACTTATTATCGCTACCTGAATCGTGCTCGTAGCGAGCAAATCAATAAATTTACCCAACTTATCAATAAAATCAATGATAATCAAAATCAAATTCAGCTAAAACAACAAGAAATTGCTTTACAACAACATCTGCGTAAAGAAGAAAAAAACGCCTTAGAAAATACTAAGGTAGAACACAACCAAGTTATTCATAAACTTTCGAAACAACAAAAGTCTGAATCAGATAAACTCAAACAATTACAAGCAAACGAAAAACAATTAAACCAATTACTCAGTAAACTTCAAAAGGCTCTCGAAAATGTTCCGGTGAAACTGCCTAAAAAACCCTTTGCCAAGTCCAAAGGAAAATTAAAATGGCCGACACGCGGAAAACTCAGACGTTTATTTGGTCACTGGCGCAGCATTAATAAAGTTAAGTGGCAAGGGGTCATTATAAACAACAAAGAAGGCAGTCCAGTATATAGTGTATCGCATGGTCGAGTTGCTTATTCTGATTGGCTAAGAGGCTATGGTCTACTAAGCATAATCGACCATGGAAATGGTTATATGAGTTTATACGGAAATAACCAAACCCTATTAAAAGAAGTAGGCGATTGGGTAGAAAGAGGCGAAATTATTGCAAAAACCGGACGTAGTGGGGGCAGACGAAAAGCGGGATTATATTTCGAAATTCGTCGTAAAGGACGCCCAGTTAATCCCACGCGCTGGTGCAAAAAGATGCCCAGAAAATAGTCCTGCAATATTTTTTTAAAAAATTTTTTATTATTCAATGCCGACTAAATAGCGATTTCACAAATTTCATGTTATTGTCTCTATATGAGGACAAATAACCAGTTCCTCTCCGAACAAAACTAAACGAGCACTGTCAAAGACAAGTGAGTAAATGAAAAGCCATCAAAAATAATAATATACGGCTATAATAGTTATAAGTAACCAATCAAAACATCTCTTTGGGATCAATGAATGTACACATGTAATAAAACCATATTTAAAGCCATCGCTCTATTTATCTACCTAATGTTATTTTTTCCTCTTGCCAGCCATGCAGTTAAAGAAAACACTCCCGCAGAAAAAACTATTGAGCCGTTGCCATTACAGACTATCAAAGAATTTACCAGTGCCTTTTCTCGAATTAAAAGTGAATATGTCGAAGATGTAGATGATGAAACCATTTTAAAAAATGCTATAAAAGGCATGTTATCCGGTCTTGACCCCCACTCTAATTATTTAGATAAGGAGTCTTTTGAGGACTTAAAAGAAGGAACCACAGGAGAATTTGGTGGCTTAGGTATGGAAGTGGGTATGGAAGATGGTTTTATTAAAATCATAGCTCCCATTGATGATACTCCTGCACAACGCGCAGGCATACAGGCAGGAGATCTTATTATTCGCATCGGGGATAAACCAGCCAAGGGAATGAGCCTGAATGATGCCGTAAAAATCATGCGTGGAAAACCTGGCAGTAAAATTACTTTAACTATTTTACGCGATGGCGATAAAAAATCCCGTGAAATTACCATTACCCGGGCAATTATTCGAGTTAGCAGCGTTAAATCAAAACTGCTAGAAAAACACTTTGGTTATCTCAGAATATCCAGTTTCCAATCACGTACAGCTAAACAATTAAAGGAAGCCTTGGCAAAACTTGAAAAAGAAAATGATAAAAATAAATTAAAAGGAGTGGTTTTAGATCTACGTAACAATCCCGGTGGTGTATTAGGCGCAGCTATAGATGTAACGGATGTTTTTCTGGATAAAGGCCTAATCGTTTATACCAAGGGCCGAGCCAAAGATTCCGAATTAAAATTTTCTGCTTCCCTTGGCGATCAACTTGATGGCGCTCCAATCGTTGTGTTAGTAAATAGCGGCTCGGCTTCTGCATCAGAAATTGTTGCCGGTGCCTTACAAGATCATCAGCGTGCTATTATTATGGGACGTCAAACTTTTGGTAAAGGTTCAGTGCAAACCATATTACCCTTAACAGATAAAAGTGCGATTAAATTAACCACTGCTCGATATTACACGCCAAATGGTCGCTCTATTCAAGCAGAGGGTATAAGTCCTGATATTTTTATTGAGAACTTTAAGTTGGAAGAAAAAGACTCAGATAAAGGAGCATTAATAAAAGAATCTGACTTACAAGGCCATTTGGAGCAACCTGAAGATAAGGCCCAAAAAAAATCAGAAAATTCAGAGCAAAAAACTGAAAATTCTAATGGTAAATACAAAAATGATTATCCGCTGCATGAAGCAATTATCCTTTTAAAAGGATTGAGTATTTTAAAAGGGTAAAAAATGGATCGCTTACGATTTTTATATTTGCCATTATTGGTAGTATTATGTTTGGCTGTGTGCCTAAACCTTAACGCTGCCGAAAAAACATATTATGTTGCGATCATCATTGATGATTTAGGTTATAAGGCCAGAATGGATTCCCGTGCCGTCAACTTAGATGGGAATATAACTTATGCCTTTCTTCCCCACGCCCCTTTTACTCCAAAATTAGCAGAAAAGGTACATGCCCAAGATCGAGAAGTCATGCTACATCTGCCTATGCAATCCCATGAACATATACACTTGGGGCCAGGTGCCATTACCGAAGACATGGACGAAATTCAGTTTACCCAAGCATTGAAAAAAAGTTTAGAATCGGTTCCACATGCCAAAGGCATTAATAATCACATGGGCAGCCTGATAACCAGTAATGAAGAAAGAATGCATTGGCTGATGAAAAATATTGCAGCTAATGAACTATTTTTTATCGATAGTAGAACCACATCAAAAACTGTGGCTGAAAAAATTGCTCAACAATACGATTTACCCAATACTCGCCGTAATGTCTTTCTTGATCATGACCACAATCCCAAAGCTATCAACTATCAGTTTAATCGCTTAATCAAATTGGCCAAAAAATATGGTAGTGCCGTTGGAATTGGGCATCCATTTGAGTTGACTTTGACTATACTGGAAAAAAGAATCCCAGAACTCGAAAATCATGGGATAAAGCTGATCTCAGCTTCTCAATTAATCGCCTATCAACAAAACAAGGGAGAAAAATCATGGCAAATGTCCTTGTCCCACTCGCCGAAGGTTGTGAAGAACTCGAAGCAATTACCATTATCGACCTGTTGCGACGGGCAGAAATAAACGTCACAACCGCTAGTTTAGATACTGGCACTGAAGTCACTCCGGTAGTTGCGAGCCGCGGCACTAAAATTATTCCTGATACCACTCTCGACCAAGCAATACAAGAAAACTATGATATGTTGGTCTTACCTGGTGGTCTGCCCGGCTCAGATTACTTGGATCAAGACCAACGTATTCATCAATTATTAAAGCAGATGCAGGAGCAAGAAAAGTATACTGCCGCTATTTGCGCTGCTCCTAAAGTACTAGCGAGAGCAAATCTCTTAGAGGGTAAAAATGCCACCAGCTATCCCGGTGTAATTGACAGCATGGACCTACCCAATACCAACATATCCAGTCAAAACGTAGTCATCGATGGAAAAGTTGTTACCTCTCGTGGACCAGCTACAGCTATGGAGTTTGCTTTATGTTTGATTGAACTATTGGTCAATAAAAACAAACGTGATGAAGTAGCGAATGGACTCCTGTGGACAAATAAAGAAACAATTTAATTAGTCCTCATTTTGTATATAAATCTAAAAAATCATTCCCACTGACAAATAGAGAATGAGCATAAAAAAATAATAAAAAAATTAAAGGAGAAAAGGAATATGGCAAACTATCTGGAGGTTTACCAGAACGCACAAAACAATCCTGAGGAATTCTGGGCCGAAGCCGCCAAAGATTTAGCTTGGGATAAACATTGGGAAAAAGTCCTGGATGACAGCAATAGCCCATTTTACCGCTGGTTTAGCGGTGGTCAAATTAACACCTGCTACAATGCCTTGGACAGACATGTGGAAAATGGACGGGGTGATCAAGCCGCGATTATTTATGATAGTCCGGTAACCAATACCAAACTCACTTATACTTATAAAGAACTCACTGATAAAGTCGCTGCTTTTGCCGGAGCATTACAAAATAATGGCGTCGAAAAAGGCGATCGGGTAATTGTTTATATGCCCATGATCCCCGAAGCCTTAATTGCCATGTTAGCCTGTGCCCGTATCGGGGCTGTGCATTCCGTGGTTTTCGGTGGTTTCGCCGCCAATGAACTGTCGACCCGTATTGATGATGCGAAACCAGTTGCGATTGTCAGCGCATCATGCGGTATCGAGCCAAATCGAACCATTGCCTATAAACCCCTTTTAGACCGCGCCATTGAATTATCCGAGCACAAACCCGAACGTTGTATTATTCTACAACGCCCTCAAATCGAAGCCGAATTAGAAGATGGCCGTGATGTGGATTGGAATGCCGCCGTTGCAGCCGCAGAGCCGATGACTCAATGTGCAACCGTTGAAGCCACTGATCCATTGTATATCCTATACACCTCCGGTACGACAGGACAACCCAAAGGAATTGTTCGCGACCATGGTGGCCATGCAGTGGCCTTAAATTGGTCCATGAGCAATATTTATGATGTCGAAGCTGGTGATGTTTACTGGGCGGCTTCCGATGTGGGTTGGGTCGTCGGTCACTCCTATATTGTTTACGGCCCGTTATTAAAAGGCTGTACCACCGTTATTTATGAAGGTAAACCCGTCGGTACCCCTGATCCGGGTGCTTTCTGGCGTATGATTGAAGAATATCAAATCAAAGTCTTATTCACCGCGCCGACGGCCTTTAGAGCCATTAAAAAAGAAGATCCAACCGGCGAATATATTGGCAAATATAATATTTCCAGCTTAAAAGCCTTGTATCTGGCTGGTGAGCGTTGTGATCCCGACACCTTGGTTTGGGCACAAGACAACCTAAAAGTGCCTGTGATTGATCACTGGTGGCAAACCGAGACAGGTTGGGCAATTGCCGCCAACTGTATGGGGATTGAAGAATTACCCGTGAAGGCGGGTTCCCCCACCTGTGCCGTACCCGGTTATGACGTGCAAATCTTAGATGATGAAGGGAATGAATTACCGCGTGGGGAAATGGGTAATATTTGCGTTAAGCTACCCATGCCTCCAGGATGTTTAGCCACCTTATGGCAGAATCAGGAAGGTTATCAACGTTCTTATTTAAACACTTTCCCCGGTTACTACCTATCTGGTGATGCCGGTTACCAGGATGAAGACGGGTATCTTTGGATTATGAGCCGTACCGATGACGTGATTAATGTCGCCGGTCATCGTCTCTCTACCGGTGCGATGGAAGAAGTCTTGGCCTCTCATCCCGATGTGGCCGAATGTGCCGTTATCGGTGTGGCGGATGCCTTAAAAGGCCAATTACCCTTTGGTTTGGTGGTCTTAAAAGCCGGTGTTAACCGTGACAAAGATGAATTATTGAAAGAAATGGTTCAATTGGTTCGAAATAAAATCGGACCGGTTGCCGCATTTAAACTGGTGACTATTGTAGAGCGCTTACCGAAGACGCGTTCCGGTAAGATTTTACGTGGCACCATGCGTAAGATTGCCGATGGTGAGGAATACAAAGCCCCTGCAACCATCGACGATCCAGCTATCCTGGATGAAATTACTGCAGCGTTTAAAGCCATCGGTTATGGCCTAGATAAATAATCCGGGCAATTAAAAATTGCTGACCGGGATGTACAATCCCGGTCGGCTTATCAATGACTTTGGGTAATCGAGGTAAACGTATAATCGGTATCACCAATGGTCAGTATCGTTTCCCGCACAGTACCATAATCAGATGCACTTTGATGACGTACCATAACTATATCGCCGATATAAATGCTACTTTCTTCGCTGCTCCAATCACCGTGATTAATTGAATACTCTCCGCCCTCAATTTTAATCCGAGAGTTTACTACGCTCTCTACTGGTTCAATAATATTGGAGAGTACCAAAGTATCAATTTCAACCCCATTTTGTTCAACAAATAAAGTTTTGTCGATAAGTTCATTATCACGGTTTATAACGGGAATTTGTTTTATGGGTAAACTATTATAGCTAGCGTCATTGACCGATGATGTTTGCATAGAAATATAAAATAATTGGTCCCCGTCAACGCTGAAGTCATCTATACCGCTTACTTGAATGGCTTGACTACTACTCCAATTCGCAGAGGTAAATATTAGTTCTGCCGGAGAAACTCTGCCTTCTAAACTATTGCCGGAACTGATACTAAGTTCAACCTGCCCGATTGGTTGGGTAGCCAAAGCGATATCCACCTCAATCGTATCACCATCTTCCGAAATTGCCATATTATCACGTAATCCTGCTATAACTAGATTAGGAGCAAGTTCAAGTTGCAAGTTATTAGCACTGGTAATTTCACCACTATTTACCGTTACCTGTTGTTTAGTTCCAATTTGAGTAGAAAGAAAAGGCATTTCATTAGGATACCCGGTTTCATAATATAAGCCTGTTGGGTCACTGACACGAATATAATAACTTCCGGGCTTTAACGGTCCCAGTCGATAATTGCCGTATTCATCGGTTAAAGTTTCTTCACTACAGGCAAAATTACCATTATTCCAAACACATGCGCTAACTGCTAAATCTTTAATGGCAAACAGTTCTTTATCGGTAACTTGACCGGTGATATTTCCCCCGTTTACCATTTGAATATCAATATCTACAACCTTGTCGCCGGAAACCAGCTCCACCACAGCCTTGTCATAAGTCGTTTGCCAATTAAACGGCAATTCTTCACCATAAGTTTGGGTTACAACATAACTGTTTATATTTACCCCATCATCGGCATACTCAAAAACAATATAATACTGACCGCTTCCCAGCCCTTTTACACTATACTCACCATTAGAGTCCGTGCTGGTAGTCTTGAGACAGCGAAAACCTTCTAATTCCCACACACAAGCACGAACTAGAATATCGGAAATAGCAGTATTGGACTGATCAATTACTTGACCGGATATACTTCCAGCTTGTTCCATCTGTATATCAATGCCGGTGGTGGTTTGTTCAGACAGAACCTTAACCGTATTTTTACCCTCACTGCTTAACCAATCAAAGGGGGATTCCATGGGATATCCGGCCTCCAGATATTGGGATTCCTGCCTATCGGAAAACTTAATAAAATAATCACCCGGTTCCATGTTATTAATTAAGTAATTGCCGCTCTGACCAGTGTAGGTAGGATTGTCACATTGAAACTGTGTAGATTTCCATAGGCAGGTATTCACTTGAATATTTTCCAGGGCCGTTCCTTGACTATCGGTGACCGTACCGGAGAGTTTTCCGCGTCGATTAAGTTGGATATTAATATTATCAATATCGTTTTCGGTGACTAACTCAATTGCTGTTTTACTGCCAATTTCAATAGCATCATAGGGGATTTCATTGGGATAACCTTGGGAAGCAAATAACTTATTATTATCATAAAATTTTAGGTAATAATAGCTCAGTGCCAAGCCATCCAATGTATAGCGACCATTATTCTTAGTGGTTACCTGGCGTTTTTCAATAAAGCGACCGCCTTCCCGCGCGTAAGCGATAACCGATATATCGCTTAAAGCAGTGCCAGATAGATCACTTACTATTCCTCGAATTACCGGCCCCGTTTTCATCTGAATATCAATACCACTAACTACCTTTCCCGACTTAGCAGTTACTGCTAATTTGTCGTCGATACGATTTAAATCGATATAGACTTGATCAGGATATGCCGTTTTTACATAGTGGTTTTCAGTATCTTCAAAGACTAAATAATAGTTCTTATTTTCAAATCCACGTATTGAATACTTGCCATCAATACCCGTTGAGGAATATCTTACCGGGATTAACTTTTTTCCATCCCATTCATAGACAATAATCCTAATATATGATGCTATTCCTTCTCCTTCTTGATTTGTCACTTGCCCTTCAATGGTTCCAGTGCGAAGCAAGCGTGCATCTATGTCAGTAATAGTTTGCCCGGCTGCAACAACAACCGATTTAGCCCCATCTTTACTCTTTTCATTAAAAGGAACATTACCATAAAGTTCTGAATGGTATGCAAAACCATCGCTTGAAAAATGCAGATAGTATTCTCCGGCTGGTAAATTGGAAATAGTATAACTACCATTATCCTCAACCCTAGTATAACTGCCATCAACTACTTTAAAAGCATTGCCCTGCCATATCAAAGCATCTACACTTATTGAAACCAAATCCGATGAAATAATTTGGCCTTGCTCATCCGTTATCTGCCCAGTAATTGTTCCAGTTGCTTCCTCCAAAGACATTTGAATATTAATGTTCTCAGTAACCTCTCCTGCTACGACAGTTATAGGCTTTTTTTGAGCAATTTTTTCTCTATCAATCGGTAGCTCATTGGGATACCCCATATGAGCATGCTTACCTTGATTATCCCAAAATCTCAGATAATAATTACCATTTGCTAACCCGGTAATTCGATAAATCCCTGAATCATCAGTTTCCACACTATTATTTTGATAATCAAAATCAATACCATTCCAGATTAAAGGAGTAACACTAATATTGTTTAATGGAGTTCCCTGATTATCGGTTACCTGCCCAGTAATTTCCCCGCCAATTTCAAGCTGGACATCCGCTCGGCTCACTTCACCAATATTTACCCCGATAGTATTTTTATTTCCTAGCCTTCCTCTTATAATAGGGGCCTCGTTGGGATATGCTTTGCTCGTATAGGTGTGACTAGCATCACTAAAAGTTAGATAGTAAAAACCATCATAGAGTCCCTCAATAAGATAATACCCATTAACACCGGTAATATCATCGCGGTTTCGCACTCCTTCTTTCGCCCCATATGTTCCCGGAATTCCCCAAAACACTTCAACATTGATATTTTCTAATGGATTTCCATCAATGTCGGTGACTTGACCAAATATCTGTCCCTTATTTCCTAATTGTGCATTAATACCCGATGTGGTTTGTCCTGCTACTACGGTAACGGCTGTTTTATTGCCCGGTGATGAATAATTAGATGGCACTTCATCAGGATATCCTTCACCAGCATAGGCACCATTGCGATCAGTGAAAAAAAGATAATAATCTCCATTTGCCAATCCCTGAATAATATATTCGCCAGTTTTTGGGTCACAATGTCCACTTTTGACATAAAACATACTATTTCCATCCCAGCTATAAGCTGAAACGGTACCATGCTTAATAGGTTCTCCTCTCTGATTTTCAAGTAAGCCAGTAATTTTTCCTCCGATTTCCAACGTAGCATTTATATTATTAATTGTTTCCCCTAAGAGCAATGATACTGAATTATCAAACCTCTTTGCCGAATAAGAGCCTCTTTTGTCGATAAAAACAATAAAATAATCATTAGAATCTAAACCTACTAACGAATAATATCCAGCGTTACCTGTATTCGCAGAACGTACATGCTCATAACCACCACTTGGCTTTTTAATTAAGGCTTCAATAAAAATCCCACTTAAAGGATTACCCTGTTTATCAGTTACTTTACCAGTAATTCGCCCTCGAGATTCTAACTGCACATTGATATTATTTGTTGATTGCCCTGCTTTTACAGTAACAAAATTTTTGTTATTTATATCATCCCATACGCACGGCATTTCATTAGGATAACACTTAGTAAAATACTCCTCTGTTGAATCATAAAACTGAAGATAGTAATTCCCTTCTTCAAGGCCACCTCTAACATAATGTCCTGAATTATCCGATTTGAAACTATTGATCATATTTCCAGATGAGAAACCATTTTCTACCCATTTATAGGTCTGCACCGAAATATTCCCTATGGGGTTATTATATATATCGGTTATTAAACCAGTAATTTGCCCGGTTTCCTCTAATTGCTCATTGATATTGGATGTGATTTGACCAGCTATAACAGGCACTGCTGTTTTATTTACAATACTGTCATAATCATAAGGTCTTTCATTATGATATCCTTCATCAAGGTGTTTTTCTTCAGGATCATAAAAGCGAAGATAGTAATTAGTAGTTGTTAAATCTGATAAATGATAGTTTCCATTTTCATCTGTTGTATCATAAGACGCAAAATCTAGCCAAAAACCATTCCATTGAAGAGCTACCACCTCGATTCCAGATAGGGGATTTCCCTTGGAATTTGTAACCATCCCGGAAATACTTCCAGCATAACCCCAAGTCGCCGACAAAAATAAATAACACCATAAAACAAAAAACTTTAGTAGGAACTTCATTACATCCTCTTATAATTATTAATGACAATTAAAATTAACACATATAGTAAGTCATAACTCTGTAGACTAAAAGATGACAATCATGAAAATAAAAAGTTCAAAACAAAGATGAAAAGAAATTCAGATAAAGAATTAGAAAGAAATCAAAGAAATTTTTCTAGGATTATATTTCAGGCACAAAAAAGCCCTTTAGGTGCAAACCTAAAGGGCTTTTTTTAAAGCAATAAATCTAAATTTATTTTTTCAATAATTTAGCCGCTTGCTCAGCCCAGGTAGAAGTATCAAAACGTTGGTTACGTTTATCAATTTTTACTAATGCATCACTAATATTTTGTGCCGTCATTTCAGCTATTTGACCGAAATTATTAATACCCGCTTGTATTAAAGATTCAGCAACTTTAGTACCGACACCTTTAATTAGGGTTAAATCATCATTGACTGATGTTTTCGCTCCTACTTTTTCCTCTTTAGTCGGAGCCGCCGCACTGGCTTTTTTTTCTACAGGCTTTTCAGCAGCGACTTTTTTTACCGCTGTTGCCTTAACCACTTTTTTAGCAGGCTTGGCTTTAGGCTTTTGTTTAGTTTCTTTTAAAACAGGCGTAGGTTCATCTGATTTACACTGTACATAAGTACCTGGTGCATTTTCAATTGGTTCATAAACACCACAACCCTCAGCTCTAGCAGACACTTCTTCATTGTTTGATAGAGGACGGATCCAACTATTCCACTCAGGCCACCAAGACCCTTCATTTAGTTCAGCCTCCAATGCCCAAACATCTTCATCTTCAGGTAGTTCATCAGTAACCCGGTAGCCATATTTATTAGCGATTGGCGGATTAATAATTCCAGCAATATGACCCGAATTACCCAAGATAAAGCGAACATCACCAGAAAATAATTTTGCACCAGCAAAATTCGACTTCCAAGGAGCAATATGATCTTCAATAGCGGAAACGAAACAAACCGGAATATCGATGCTGGAAATATCAATATCAACACCGTCAACGCTTACACCACCGGGCTGACATAATTTATTATTTAAATACATATTACGTAAGTACCAAGAATGCATCTTAGCTGGCATACGGGTAGAATCAGAGTTCCAATACAATAGGTCAAATGGACGTGGATCATTACCTAATAGATAATTATTGACGTAGAATGACCAAATCAAATCATTGGCTCGCATCAGATTAAATACACCTGACATAGAGCTACCACAAAGGTAACCTTCTTCGCTCATTTTCTTTTCTATGCCATCAACTTGTTCATCATCAATAAAGATACCTAGCTCGCCAGGATCTGAAAAATCCAACATAGTCGTGAAGAAAGTGGCACTCTTAATTCGGTTATCACCCTTCTGCTTCATATATGCCAAGGTAGTGGTTAATAAGGTTCCACCAATACAATAACCAATGGCATTAATTTCGCTTTCGCCAGTAGTTTGTTCAACCACATCGGTCGCCGTGATCACACCTTCTTTTACATACTCTTCAAAGCCTACTTCAGCATAGGTTTCGTCGGGGTTTACCCAAGAGATAACAAAAACTGTATGGCCTTGATCGACCATCCATTTTAATAAAGAATTCTTTTCCTGCAAGTCCATAATATAGAACTTATTGATCCAAGGTGGAACAATTAGCAATGGACGTTTTAATACCGTACCAGTGGTTGGTGTATACTGGATTAATTGGAACATGCGATTCTGATAAATCACTTTTCCAGGAGTGACGGCAACATTTTCACCTAAAGTAAAAGCATCGGTATCGGTCATACGGATTTTTAATTGACCATTGCCAGCTTCTAAATCTTCCAGCATATTTTTCAAACCATGGACTAAATTAGCCCCTTTGGTTTCAATCACTTTTTCTATGACAGCCGGGTTAGTTGCCGCAAAGTTAGTTGGAGACATGGCATCAATATAACGCTCAGTGTAAAATTTCACTTTTTCTGCGGTATGCTCGTCCAAACCTTCAACATCCGAGACCAAATTGCGCATATACTGAGAAGTGAGCAAATAAGACTGTTTGATAGCGTTAAACACAGGTTGTTCTGACCAATCATCATGCTTAAAGCGGCGATCCGCTTTTTCTGGAGCAACGACAGGATCGGCTTGCTGGCCAGTAAAACTGGACATAATCTGTTGAGAAAGTGCTAATGAATTCTGGAAAAAAGTCATATTTGCTTGAATGACCTTTTGTGGATCAGTCTGCAAAGCAGTTAACCATTGCGTATAGGCTTTATTAAGATTTAAAGGATCCAGATCCAAGTTACCTTGGTTTTTGGTAAAATCGGCCATTATTTCTTCGACACGTTTAAAGTTTGCTTGGAGACCTTCTGCGATAGAGGCAAAGCCTAATGCATTGATATCAGCCTGATCTTTATTGGACATAATCTACTCCCTGAGTGATGCTGCTGTCTATTTGAATAGATAAACTTAGGATTTTTTTGCTATTGTATAACCAAATAAAACGCAGTAGATAACTACCGCGTTTTATTAAAGCTTAAGTTAACACATCCTAAGCATAAATAAAGCGAAACTAACAAAGTAAAAATTTAGCCTGCTTTAGAAATAGTATCTTTAAGTTCTTGTAAACTTTCTTTGATACGAGCATTTACTTTGTCAGCAACTTCGTCTTGGGTTTTCTTAGCCATTTCGCTAATTTCAGTAGAATTTTTTAAAGCAACATCATAGGCAGCTTGTAACAAATCAGCCTGTTTTTTAGCGACTTCTTCAGGCGAACCAGAATTAGCCAATGCTTGAGCCGCTTCAGCAGCTTCAGTCATCGCTTGTTGAAACATTTCAGCTTGACGCTCTAATAAGGCCTTAGAACCTTCGGCGATGGCTTTGTTGGTGTTTAATAAAAGTTCCATATTTTTGTTTTGTGCATCTTTAATAGCATCAAAATCCAAACTGAAAGAATCTTGCATTTGCTTAGCAATTTTCTGAGGATCAAACTGGGCAAAAGCTTGGGTAAAATCAAATGGGTTATTAGTAGTCATAGCGGCCTCGTGATTTGGTTTAAAATCTTTAAAAAAACGGAAATTCTCTATCGATGTTGCATTGCACAATTATTATTCTAAACTTTCCCCATGTCAAGTACTTAGTTTACTTTTCTTTAGTTTTTATTCTATGGATTGAAAAAAAGAAAATCCTATTAATTAAGGAAAGTAATAAACGATAGGAATGAACGAAATGTAGAACACTTAATTGGAAATTTCTAGTAACAAATTTAATATTGACTATAAAAAATTTGGGACTTGAGTGGTGAGTAGGTTTAAATCGATATTGAGGCATCTTTTTCTTAAACAAAAAGATACCTCAACAAATACGCTTGGTGCTTAGTGGCTAATAAACAGTCCACCATTTACAGGAATATTAGCCCCTGTAATATAAGCATTACGTTCATCGGCTAACCAACCGACAACAGAAGCGATTTCATCAACGCTCCCCATTCTTCCCATCGGAATACTACCAACAATAGCATCCAATACATTCTGAGGCATAGCTTCAGTCATTGGCGTAGAGATATAACCAGGAGAAACCGTGTTAACTGTTATACCCTTACGAGCAGTCTCTTGGGCAACCGCCATAGTGAAGCCATGTAAACCGGCTTTTGCTGCAGAATAATTAGCTTGACCAAATTGACCTTTTTGACCATTAACAGAAGCAATATTAATAATACGGCCATAACCACGTTCTAACATACCATTAATAACCTGACGAGTCACATTAAAGGCACTATCAAGATTAGTGCTCATTACCGCACTCCATTGATCATAGCCCATTTTTTTCAACGTTCCATCACGTGTAATACCGGCACAGTTAACGACAATATCGATACCACCGAACTGTTCTTCAATTGCTTTAATAGAAGCTTCCGTATCTTCAAAGCTAGATACGTCTCCAGGAGCAATGCCAATTTCCAAGCCTTGCTCTTTCATTTCTGCCTGCCATGCTTCAGCAGCTTCTTTTTCAGGTGGGAAATATCCTGCTACAACCTGATTACCTGCTTGTGCAAGTTCCTGGCAAATCGCGCGACCAATTCCACCAGTACCACCAGTTACAAACGCTACACGTTTAGTCATTTTGTTTTTCTCCTTAATCCCGGTCGGGATATATTATTTTTGAACTGCTACAGCATTAGCTTTTTTTAGAGTATCGCCAACTACTTGAGCATTCTCTTCTACTATTTTAGTGAACTCATCACGGGCAGCAACCAACATATCTGAGTTATCACGAATATTTTTGACAAATTTTTCGCTGCACTCACGAACCAGATCCGACTGCAAAGAGATAAACTCTTTAGGATCTTTTACCTGGCTGAACAACTTGAAGTTTTTTATCCCTGCTTCATAACAACCATTAGCAACTTCAGTTTGTTTACCAACGAACATTTCGATAGTGCGTTGATTGAAATCACCCATACGTTTGGCAGCATCTGCTGCATTTTTGTTAAATTCACTAACCATATTGATATAATCTTGATTAAACATAGCTGACTCCTATTAATATATCCAAGTAGTTTAATATTGTGCAGTGCATCATTATTGCAATGCACAATATTACAATTGACTTGTTTTGTCAAGTAGTTTTAGCTTTGTTTATCAGGGAGGTATAGAAAAAAAACGGGCTAAAAGCCCGTTTTTTTAGTTCTGAATGATTACATTCTTTCCCAAATTGTTGCTATGCCCTGACCACCACCGATACAAAGTACGGCTAAGGCATAACGACCACCTGTACGTTGTAATTCGTGAATGGCTTTAACACAAATAATGTTTGCCGTTGCACCAACAGGATGCCCTAAAGAAATACCACTTCCATTGACGTTTACTTTTTCCATTGGAAGCTCTAATTGACGACAGACACCTAAAGCTTGAGCAGCAAAGGCCTCGTTGACTTCAAAGACATCAATATCATCAATAGTTAAACCAGTTTGTTCGAGAATTTTATGGGTTGCTGGAACCGGTCCCATCCCCATTAATTCAGGCTCAACACCCGCATGAGAATAAGCAACCAAACGCGCCATTGGTTTCAAACCTTTAGCTTCTGCGGCTGATTTTTCCATCATAACAATAGCAGATGCGGCGTCATTAATACCAGAAGCATTACCCGCAGTTACCGTACCATCTTTTTTAAAAGCAGTACGCATAGTCGATAATTTTTCCTGAGTAATTTCAGGACGAACATGCTCATCCGTATCAAAAACAGTCGTCCCTTTTCTGCTCTTTACTTCGATAGGAACAATCTGTTCTTTAAAGTAACCATTTTCAATGGCATTAGCAGCACGCTTATGACTCTCAACCGCCAAAGCATCTTGATCTTCACGACTCACATCATATTTTTCAGCAATATTTTCTGCCGTAATCCCCATATGGCCAGCACCAAATGGATCGGTTAAAACATTAACCATCATATCTAGGGTCGTGCCATCACCCATACGTTGTCCCCAGCGACCGCCAGGTAAACCGTATAAAGAATTACTCATGGATTCTACGCCAGCACCGATGGCGACGTCATAGTCACCCAACATAATGCCTTGTGCAGCATCAACAATCGCCTGCATACCACTACCACAAAGTCTGTTAACCGCATAAGCCGAGGTTTCATTAGGAATACCGGCCTGTACTGAAGCTACACGAACAGTGTATGGAGAACGAGATTCGCTAGGAATACAGTTACCCATAACCACCATACCGACAGATTCTGGTTCAACACCTGCTCTGCTTACGGCTTCTTTTAATACTGTAGATGCTAAATCGATAGCAGGAACAGTTTTTAGACTACCACCAAAATCACCAATCGCTGTTCTTACAGCACTAAGGGCAACTACTTCTCTTTTCTCACTCATAAATTTCCCCGTAAACACTATATAAGCATTTAATAATAAAAGTCTTAATTATTTAAAACCGAGCCAGTATAGAAAATAAAAAATGACTTTTCAATAAACATTTGATCACTAATGTGCATACGCACATGTAAGGAACACTAATCTAATTTCTAAATATTTCATCAATATTGCAGATTAGATTAATCTTTTTTGCTTTTGACAGGACTTAAATCTTGTAACTCTTGCCACACTTTCTGAAACTCGGCCATATCCTTCTGGGCTTGTGCCATCGATTGCATAGCAATCTGACCTTTTTCCATTAATTCCATGTACTTGGAACTCATTTCCAAAGGTAAATTCATGATTTTCAACATTTCTGTATATGGATTAGTCATACCTTATTAACCCGTTTTATTCATTAAAGTAATTTGTCATTTAAAATGACAACAAATGCAAAACCCTCTTTACTATTAAAATAATTAATTGGTTATTTTAACCAAAAAACTTTATTATTTTTCCTAGTCTAATTTTTATTTATATTGAATTTCAATAAATTACTTTTAATATTTATTATTAAAAGTGCAATTTTTAAAGATAGTCTAAAATTCTTTAAAAAAAATAATCTAATCCTTTACCTATCCCCTGAGGTCAAACATTATTAATAAATACAATAATGTTTGGGGTTACTATAGATAAATTATTTGTGTACAATTATTAACAAATTGAGCACATAAATATTTCTTTATTGGAATTCTTAATAATCCCTATATGTATAGTGCTATAAAAACAGTACACACTCCACTAATTAGCTTTAGATGCTTTTCAATACCAGTGGCCAAATAAAAAACTGTGTTAATTCAAAATCAAACTACATATATTTAATTAGCCTGCTAGGCTAAATTAAATATTAGAAAATTAAAGGAGATCGACAGAATGGGTAACTATTTAGAGGTTTACCAGAACGCACAAAACAATCCTGAGGAATTCTGGGCCGAAGCCGCCAAAGATTTAGCTTGGGATAAACGTTGGGAAAAAGTCCTGGATGACAGCAATAGCCCATTTTACCGCTGGTTTAGCGGTGGTCAAATTAACACCTGCTACAATGCCTTGGACAGACATGTGGAAAATGGACGGGGTGATCAAGCCGCGATTATTTATGATAGTCCGGTAACCAATACCAAACTCACTTATACTTATAAAGAACTCACTGATAAAGTCGCTGCTTTTGCCGGAGCATTACAAAATAATGGCGTCGAAAAAGGCGATCGGGTAATTGTTTATATGCCCATGATCCCCGAAGCCTTAATTGCCATGTTAGCCTGTGCCCGTATCGGGGCTGTGCATTCCGTGGTTTTCGGTGGTTTCGCCGCCAATGAACTGTCGACCCGTATTGATGATGCGAAACCAGTTGCGATTGTCAGCGCATCATGCGGTATCGAGCCAAATCGAACCATTGCCTATAAACCCCTTTTAGACCGCGCCATTGAATTATCCGAGCACAAACCCGAACGTTGTATTATTCTACAACGCCCTCAAATCGAAGCCGAATTAGAAGATGGCCGTGATGTGGATTGGAATGCCGCCGTTGCAGCCGCAGAGCCGATGACTCAATGTGCAACCGTTGAAGCCACTGATCCATTGTATATCCTATACACCTCCGGTACGACAGGACAACCCAAAGGAATTGTTCGCGACCATGGTGGCCATGCAGTGGCCTTAAATTGGTCCATGAGCAATATTTATGATGTCGAAGCTGGTGATGTTTACTGGGCGGCTTCCGATGTGGGTTGGGTCGTCGGTCACTCCTATATTGTTTACGGCCCGTTATTAAAAGGCTGTACCACCGTTATTTATGAAGGTAAACCCGTCGGTACCCCTGATCCGGGTGCTTTCTGGCGTATGATTGAAGAATATCAAATCAAAGTCTTATTCACCGCGCCGACGGCCTTTAGAGCCATTAAAAAAGAAGATCCAACCGGCGAATATATTGGCAAATATAATATTTCCAGCTTAAAAGCCTTGTATCTGGCTGGTGAGCGTTGTGATCCCGACACCTTGGTTTGGGCACAAGACAACCTAAAAGTGCCTGTGATTGATCACTGGTGGCAAACCGAGACAGGTTGGGCAATTGCCGCCAACTGTATGGGGATTGAAGAATTACCCGTGAAGGCGGGTTCCCCCACCTGTGCCGTACCCGGTTATGACGTGCAAATCTTAGATGATGAAGGGAATGAATTACCGCGTGGGGAAATGGGTAATATTTGCGTTAAGCTACCCATGCCTCCGGGATGTCTCGCCACCTTATGGCAGAATCAAGAAGGTTATCAACGTTCTTATTTAAACACTTTCCCCGGTTACTACCTATCCGGTGATGCAGGTTACCAGGATGAAGACGGGTATCTTTGGATTATGAGCCGTACCGATGACGTGATTAATGTCGCCGGCCATCGTCTCTCTACCGGTGCCATGGAAGAAGTCTTGGCGAGTCATCCCGATGTAGCCGAGTGTGCCGTCATCGGTGTCGCCGATGCCCTAAAAGGTCAATTACCCTTTGGCTTAGTGGTCTTAAAAGCCGGTGTTAACCGTGAGAAAGAAGAAATATTGAAAGAAATGGTCCAATTGGTTCGAAATAAAATCGGACCGGTTGCCGCATTTAAACTGGTGACCATTGTAGATCGCTTACCCAAGACTCGTTCCGGTAAGATTTTACGTGGCACCATGCGTAAGATTGCCGATGGTGAGGAATACAAAGCCCCTGCAACCATCGACGATCCAGCTATCCTGGATGAAATTACCGCCGCATTTAAAGCCATCGGTTATGGCCAGGAATAAAGAAGGAGAAACAAAAATGTCAAATTCACCCCTATCAAACAATAGCCCCGGCAGTCGCTTTCGTCAGGCCGTAGCCGAAGAAAAACCATTGCAAGTGGTCGGAACTATTAATGCCTATCATGCTCGTTTAGCAACTGCAGTAGGTTATAAAGCTCTCTATATTTCCGGCGGTGGGGTGGCTGCCGGTTCTTGCGGTATTCCTGATTTAGGTATTACCAGCTTAGAAGATGTGTTAACCGATTTACGTCGTATTACTGATGTCACTGACCTACCCGTTTTAGTCGATATTGATACGGGTTGGGGCGGCGCGCATAATATTGCTCGCACTATCCGTTCCATGATCCGCGATGGCGCAGCAGCTGTTCATATTGAAGATCAGGTCATGCAAAAACGTTGTGGCCACCGTCCCAATAAAGCCATTATCTCACAAGATGAAATGGTTGATCGGGTTAAAGCCTGTGTGGACGCTAAAAGTGATCCGAACTTTGTGATTATGGCACGTACCGATGCATTAGCCGTGGAAGGCTTACAATCTGCTATTGATAGAGCCTGTGCTTGCGTTGAAGCAGGTGCAGATATGATTTTTCCAGAGGCTATTACCGACTTGGAAATGTATAAACAATTTGTTGATGCAGTGAAAGTCCCGGTATTGGCGAATATTACTGAATTTGGTTCAACACCATTATTCACCACAGACGAACTGGCTTCTGCTGGCGTTAGTATGGCTCTATATCCACTATCGGCCTTTAGAGCAGCCAATGCAGCCGCATTAAACGTGTATCAATCACTGCGTGAAAACGGAACTCAAAAAGATGTGATAGATACCATGCAGACTCGTGCCGATTTATATGAATATCTCGGCTATCATAAATTTGAAGAACATTTGGATAAATTATTTTCACAAGATGGTGAACAGGGAGGTAAGGAATAATGACAGATACAGCACAATTTAAACCTAAGCCAAAGAAATCCGTTGCTTTATCCGGTACAGCTGCTGGGAATACAGCACTATGTACCGTTGGCCATACCGGTAATGATTTGCATTATCGCGGTTATGATATTTTGGATATTGCTGAGACTTGTGAATTTGAAGAAATCGCACATTTATTAATTCATGGTCATTTACCCAATGCAACTGAATTGGCTCGCTATAAAAACAAGCTGAAATCTTTGCGTGGCTTACCCGAAGCCGTAAAAACTACCTTGGAACAATTACCAGCCAATTCGCATCCCATGGATGTGATGCGTACGGGTTGTTCCGTATTAGGCGTTTGCATCCCAGAAAATGATGAACATGATTCTGATGGAGCCCGTGAAATCACAGATCGTCTAATTGCTAGTTTTGGCTCTATGCTAATGTACTGGTATCACTTCAGTACCAATGGCAAACGTATTGAACTAGAAAACGACGAAGATTCTATCGGCGGTCATATCCTGCATTTATTACATGGTAAAAAACCACCTGAAGAATGGGTTAAAGCCATGCATATCTCCTTAATTTTATATGCAGAGCATGAATTTAACGCCTCAACCTTTACCGCTCGCGTTATCGCCGGTACCGGAGCTGATATGTACTCCGCTGTTTGCGGTGCTATCGGTGCTTTAAGCGGACCAAAACATGGCGGGGCAAATGAAGCAGCATTCAGAATTCAGCAACGTTATCAAACTGCCGATGAAGCAGAAGAAGATATTCGTCAGCGCGTCGCCAACAAAGAAATTGTCATCGGTTTCGGTCATCCTGTTTATACCATTGCAGATCCACGTAATGTTGTGATTAAGAAAGTTGCTAAAGAACTGAGCGATCATGCCGGCAATACTCGTTTATATGACGTTGCCGCAAGATTAGAAGACGTGATGATGGACATTAAGAAAATGTTTCCGAATCTGGACTGGTTCTCTGCTGTTTCCTATCACATGATGGGGGTTCCCACCGATATGTTTACCCCATTATTCGTGGTATCACGCACCGCTGGTTGGGGACCACATGTTATCGAACAACGTGAAGACGGTAAGATCATTCGACCTAATGCCAACTATACCGGTCCTGAACCAAAAGAGTTCGTTCCATTGGCGGATCGCTAAATTGGGTTAAACAAGTCAGCTATTAAGAATGGTGGGTTTTACAACCTGTAAAACCCATCATTTAGACAGATATTAGTAAACACCCCTTGGAGACAATCAATAGTCCCACTAGTGATTGTCTTATTTTTTAATTTCCTATCCACTTCCTGAAAATACACTAGCCGTAGAGATATTCGGCATTCACCACACACCTATAAGTTATTCGTTTGAGCGGTTGAAGTAACAGAAGGTTTTTGGTTTTTCTTTCTCAAACTACCCGGTGAATAACCAAACTGCCGCTTAAAGGCACTATTAAAATGATTGACATGAGAATAGCCCAGCTGATTCGCCAAGGTTTTTTGGGCAATATCAGTTTTATAAATGGCCTCATGTGCTTTCTTTAAACGATGTTCGGTAATAAAGCGATAAAGCGTTTTGCCATAAGTTTTACTAAACGCATTATTTAGCGTTTTGACGGATAATTCATAACGCCTCGCAATTTCTTCTAAAGACGGAACCTTGCCTTCAAGATGAATCAATTCATCATGAATATGCCGCATTAATTTTGTGTGCGGCTGTTGAGCATTTTCGTCATGGTGTAATAAATGCTCGCATAAGGCCATTAAATATTCCAATATTTTTGCTTGCGCATTCAGCTTACGCATATCTCCTTCAAATTGATTGGACATACCAGAAAGCAATATTTGTGTAATATGCAGGGGAATCGGCTTCACTTTGGTATAAGGCGCGGAGGTAATGTCTAAAACGTCCACCAAAGACTTGGTTAAGTTCGCTCCCAAAAGACTTTCCAAGCGACCATACTCTGCCTTCAATGAAACCACCTCGATATCCGTTGTACTATCCAATAAGGGTAAGTAATACATTTTATCTGCATAATGAAACAGTACATTCCCTTCACTATAGGCAAAGTCTTTTTCTGTCGGCAGCATTTTTAAAATACAGCGCCCTTTCAGGGGAGATGCCATAAAAAGCATTGGTTCTTTGGCTTCCGTTTTTATATCTATCAAAGGAACCATTTGGCCCCTTATAGATTCAACAAAGGAAAACGCGGACAACCCTAAATCTAACCCAATTTCAAGACTTAAGATTTCAATGGTTCCTTCGTCAATTTCAGCAGACATTGGAAGCTTGACAATACTAGAGGCTTTTTTATTGTCGTAAACCACTCGAGAACTGCCTTCCCTTTCGATAGACCAGTCCATTGTTGCGCAGGTAATTTCAGATTTCATTTGCTCCTCTCCAGTCCTTTTTAGCCCCCTAGTAATTTAGCAATTCATAACGGCATTATACGAAAAATAGTCCGTAGATAAACACTCATTCCTTAATTCGTATAACAAAGTCATTTTGGCGTATAAAATAGGGATTGAGCCACGCCTCCCCCCTCGCGCATAATATTTCTATCACAAAATATAACCGCGCCACAATACCACTAGCTAGGGGAATGACCATGACTTCAAAGACTTTTATAGAACAACTATACGATTCCATATTAGGTAGAAATTCTGATGCAAAAGGATTGAGTGATTGGACCCACCTGATAGAAAGTCGGGATAAAAATGCCTTTGAAGTCTACCAAGAATTTTTCACCAGCAGCGAATTTACCCAGCAGGTCAAACCGCTGATTCAATTATTTTATACCACCCTGGGGCGAGTTCCTGAGGTGGCCAGCTATGATTGGTGGTTAGAAACTTATCGTCAGGGAGACAACTTGGAAGCGGTGGGAAACCAATTGCTAGGTTCTGACGAGTTTCAAACTCAATTTGGCGACTTAAATGACGCGGATTTTGTCAGCCAACTGTTTCAAAATGCCTTGGGGAGAGCCCCCGAAGCGGCCGGCCAGGCTTATTGGCTCGAACAAATGCAGGCGGGCATGAGCCGTGCAGAAGTCGCTATCGGTATCGCCACTTCCGAAGAACTTGAAGTCCTCCGAGGCCAAGAAGCCGAGATTATTCTACAATATCAAAGCATATTATCCATCAATCCCAGCGCTGAACAACTCGCGGCAGCAAAAACCTTAACTTCCGAACAACTCACCGCACAATTATTTAAAACCGCCGGATATAGTGGCGCTGATGTCCCCTACTTAACCGATAATGGTGTGGTTGTGGATGGTTATGTGGCCGGGGCCACGGTCTTTATTGATGCCGACGGGGATGGCGTGCAAGGCCCCAACGAACCATCTGTTATCACGGATGCACAGGGGAACTTTGACTTTGGCAACCAAGCCACTTTTGGCCAACTGATTATGACCGGGGGCACGGATATCTCTACTGGCAAAACCTTTGAGGGTACAATGACAGCACCCAGTGGGGCAACAGTGGTTAACCCATTGACTACGCTGATTGACAATATGACCAGTAATGGGGTGGATAAAGCCACTACATTGGATGAGGCCGCCCGAGCGGTACAACAAGCCTTGGGTTTAGATGAATCCATCGATTTACTCAATTATGACCCGATTAATGAAGCATCAAAAGCCGATGCCAGCGAAACCGATATCGCACTGGCATTAGCGGTACAAAAAGCCAATACCACAGTCAACACGCTGATTAGTCAAACCGCAGCACTCCTGGATGGAACCGGAGTGAGTAGTGACGAAGAAACAGCCATTCAAAATGCCTATGCTGCATTAGGCGAGAAACTAGAAAATGCCGATGGCACTCCAGTAGATTTAACCTCTACCAGCGTGGTTCAGGACATTATTCAAGACAGTGCCACACAGGCTGGCGCCAATGAAAACCAACAAAGTCTAATTCAAAGCCTGGCAGGAGATGCCTCAACCACCATTACCAATCTGACCAAAGCCATTGATGAAGCTGGTACCAATAGTAACCAAACCACCGAAGAGATTCTCAATGACATTGCCGCCATTCAGATTGTCTCCGAGGCGATTGAAAACCAGATGGAACAAGGCGGGCAATCCGGCGATGTGAGCGACACCACCAGTAATACCAGCGGCAGTAATCTAGACAATGCCGTTAGCGAAGCGGGAAAAAATGTTGGCGATGTTGATGGGGACGGGGATAACGACCCGGATAGTACCCCACCCGTGGATAATGGCGGTGGTGATAGTGGTCCCGAACCAGATACCTCTGGACCGATAGCAACCTTAAGCTATAGTACCGATATCCAATCCACATCAGTACCGACTGACACATCAGCATCAGTTAAACCCGGAGATACCTTACGTATTTTTGCCACTTTTAATGAGACCATTGACGAAAAAACCGGGGCTGTTATTAGTATTGGTAATATTGAATTTGAATTAGTTTCAGATGCTCCCATGATTAAACTGGATTCAACACACTATTATTACGATGTCGATATTCCATTATACAACGCGGGCGTAGAGATAATCATTAGTACTGCCCAAGACAACCTGGGAAATGTCATTACGCAAACACCGATTAATAATTCCTTTACAATTGACAATCAAGCTCCCACCCTAAGCTCATTAAGTTCCACCACGGCCGATGGTAGTTATAAACAAGATACCACCATTAATATCACGGCAATAACTAATGAACCCATACAGACTGGTAATACTATCACAGTGAAACTGGATACCGAGGATACTGTGATATTAACGGCACCGAATGATGGGACAACTCTAACTGGTAGCTATACTGTGGGAGCTGGTGATACCAGTAGTGATTTAACCATCAATAGTTTTACCATTGGCAGCGTTACCGATAGTGCCGGTAATGTCATGACCTCCCTAACCGTTCCCTCCGGTGTCAACAATTTAGCGGGTAGTAGTGATATTGTCATTGATACCACCGCTCCAACTGTTCATGAAACCACGCCAATTAGCAAAGAGGAAAGTGGAGGTAGTGTGGCTGATACCTATGATAGTGGTGATAGGCTCACCTTAAAATTCTCGGAAGCCGTGCAAGTGTCTGCATTAACTTCCGCCTCACTTGACATTAGCAATGGTCACATCTTAGGGCATGGCTCCACCGTATTACCCGTGGGTTCGGAACCATATACCGATACTTTTACTGTCACCTTAGGTACGGGAACCAATCTCATACCGGGAGACAGCCTCACCTTATCCCATCAAGCCATTGTCGATGCTGCGGGTAATACGGCAACATCTAATGCGGTCTTTACCCTGCCCCAGTTTCTTCCATCAGTTAGTAACATTGCCATTACCTCAGCTACCGGCATTAAAAATAATTACCTAAATAGCGGAGATGTGTTGTCGGTAAAAGTCACCATGTCAAAAACCGTAACCGTCACGGGCACACCGCAATTAGCTTTAAATATCGGCGGTGCAACGGTTCAAGCCGACTATGCCAGCGGTACTGGCAGCACGGAGTTAATCTTTAACTACACCATTAGCAATGAAACCGATAGTAATGGGATTAGCATTGAAGCGAATAGTTTACTGTTAAATGGTGGAACCATTAATGATAGCAGCACCAATGATGAAGCATCATTGACACACAGCTCGGTGACCGATAATGGCAGTTATTTGGTGGATACCACCGCTGCAACGGTAACCGATGTTTCTTCCACTATAAGTGATGGCTCCTATAAGACCGGTCAAGTACTTCCCATTACCGTAACGTTTGATGAGGTGGTAGCAGTGAGTGGCACACCGCAACTCACTTTGGAAACCGGCTCAACCGACAGAACCATTGATTATCATTCAGGCACCGGAACTAACACCCTCACTTTTAATTATACCGTGCAGGCTGGTGATACCAGTGCGGATTTGGATTATCTGGCAACAACATCGCTTCAGCTCGGTGAAGACTCGATTCGAGATACTGCCGGTAATAATGCGAGCTTAACACTCTCCTCACCCGGCAGCGCCCATTCTCTGGGAGCCAATAAAGCGATTGTCATTGATACCAGCAGTCCTGTAGCTCATCCGAGCACACCAATTACCTACAATGATTTGGACAGCTCAGACACATATACCGAAAATGATAAACTCACTATCCAGTTTAATGAGCCAGTTTTAGTCTCTTCTTTAGCCATAGATTATATTAATATCAGTAACAACTCTCTTGGAAGCGGAGCAAGCCTGGAAGCATCCAACGATTCAAACGGTTATTCCGATACCTTTGAGATTACTTTGGGAACAACACCCACCCTAACCGGTGGTGAGACATTAAGCACAACCGCCGCCAATGTCGTGGATGCCGCAGGCAATACCGCATCAACCAATGTCGATTTTACCATACCCGGCTTTGTTGATACCTCAACAGTCGTGTTTGATTTGATTAATGGAAAGGAATCAAGTCATAACGGAGGTGGTGGTGCTGCTCGTACCTTTGAGGCAGGAGTTGCATATAAAATCTATATACGAGTCAATAATGATTACGATGGGGTTAACTGGGATACCCACAGGGTCGGTAATTCACAGAGTTTCTCCTGGACGGGTGCTAATAATCTTGGTGATGATGATGTTGTCATTTTTGTAGGTAATGGAGAACTCATTGATATTTTTCCAGATCGCTCAGATGTCAGTCGAGCCTTCCTAGACAGGACTTTTATTGAGAACAACAAATTGGGTATTTATTCGACCGTAGGCCATACAGGAGGGTTTTACTCGGAACGACTGTCTATACACGCCAATGGGCATTTACAGGGTAAATTTATACATATGAATGCTGCCAAAACAAACACTTACTCATCACAGGTCCATAATGTCATTGATCTATGGGATGGAACAATGTCTAACATGCAAAATGGGGTAACTCACTACTTAAAAACCATGCCGGTCGGTATTTTGACATCTCAAGGTTTAGTGTAATTCCGTATCCATTGTTGTTTGTTTAAATTCAATTATAAGCCCACTTGTCTAGTTATGACAACATCGGGCTATATGATTTACACCCGACCTTTAACTTAAGCGATGCACGACATTAAAGGTCGAGCCAGTACATAAGTCCAACGATGTTTGGTTAATACAATATAGACACTATTTATGAAAAAACTTTCGACACTTCGCACTTTGGTTGAACAACAACAATATTACGACCTACAACAAAAATGTGAGGAAATACTCAACCATGACATAAGTGCCGAGATTTTGCCCTTATATACCTTGTCTCAGGCCCAATTGGGAGATATTCCAGCAGCACAACAAAGCCTACTAAAAGCAGAAGCAGCGATAGGGCAATTAGATACCGAAGCACGTATTGATTTGGGGGCCGCTTATATTGTGCTATTTGAGTTGGATAAAGCTATTCAGTGTTTACAGGCCTGTTTAATCGAACTCCCTGATCATGCGGTTGCACTGGCTCGTTTGGGACTTTGTTATATGACCCAGGGTGATATTGAACAAGCCTGCCATTTTTTTGAGAAATCACTCAATATTGAATCACATCGTTTAGCCGTTCTGATTAATCTGATTAGTCTACAATTGCAACAGGATCAACATGATAAGACCTATCACTTATTGGAGTATGCATTTAGAGTATTAATCCGGCAACAAGATATGCTGGATAAGAGTATTTACCAACAACATAAAAACCGCCTGCAAACCCTGCAATGCCAATATTGGGTTATAACCGAGGCATTTTCACAGGCAGAAAACTGGCTAGCAGGTTTGAAGCAGGAAAAAGATGAAGATGACTATACCCTTTGGCTCAGCGTGTATGCCACTAAACTGGCTGAAAACGATCAGCATGAGCAAGCAGAAGATGCCTTAATTAATGGTTTAAAACACTATCCCCAAAACCATCATTTGATATTGCAACGTTCTGAGCTGGCATTATTACAGGGGCGAACCCAACAGGCGATTCATTTGATTGAACTGGCAATCAAAAAAGACCCAGATAATCCAGGACTTTGGATCAAGTTATCCAACACCTGTGTTAGCTTTTATGAAGAACGGGCGAAAAAAGCAGCGGAAAAGGCAATTCAACTCAGCGATAGTTTAGTCGTCAGTGATGAGTATCCCATTGAGCGTATTACCGCATTAAAACAACAAGCAAAAAATTCCCTGGCTCTCGTCATATCGAGTTTACAAAAGTATGCAGAGGCAGAAACCCTATTTAAACAACTATTAACCGAAAATCCTCATTTTATTCCTGCACTTAAAGGGTTGGGACAGCAGTATTTACAGCGAGGTAAAATCGATGAATCGGTTGAGCTATTTGAACGCATTAAACTCATTGAGCCGGTAAGTGGTTATACCGCCTTAATCAATGCCCGGCAATTTCCGGAAGACATTAAAACTTTAGAAAAACTGGATAAGGCGGCGCGAATTCCAAGTTTAGAAGGTCGGGTTCGTTCCGGAATATTATTTCAGCTCGCCGCAGCCTATGAGAAACATCAGGACTACGACAAAGCTTTTGCTTATGCCACTGAAGCGAATAACCTGAGTAAACGTTTCTTACATTATGACACCAAAGCACACCGGCAGAGTTGTGCAAGAATTCGTTATGCATTTAGCCAATCTTTATATGCGCATCGAAAAGACTATGGTATCAGTACCAACTTACCAGTTTTTGTCCTGGGTATGCCGCGCTCTGGAACCACTTTAGTTGAGCAAATTATCGCCAGTCATAGCCAAATTTTCGGTGCCGGTGAATTAGGTATTATTCCCAGTCGAATCCAAGGTTTAAATCGTTGGGAACGTCATGTGGGTTCAGGACGTGCCTACCCGGATTGCGTGGATGATTTAACTCCTAATGCAGTGGAAAAAATTGCCAATGATATCCTAAAAGAACTTCAGGAATATGCCCCGGATGCCAAACATATTGTGGATAAACTCCCGCATAATTTTGAAAATATTGGCCTGATTAAATTTTTATTTCCCCAAGCAAAAATCATTTCCGTACGACGTGATCCGAGAGATATTGCAATTTCCAATTATTTTACCGACTATCAAGCCAAACATGGCGGAATGGGCTTTGCCTATGACCTAACCAGTATCGGCGAGCAATTAGCCGACCATAATTTGTTAATGCATCACTGGCAACAGCTATTTCCGGGGGAAATACTGGAAATTAATTATGAAGATGTGGTTGAAAATACCGAAGCGAGTGCTAAAAACCTACTGGAATATATTGGAGTGAATTGGGAGCCACAGGTCCTTCATTTTAATCAACTGGATAGACCCATAAAAACCGCATCAGTCTGGCAGGTACGCCAGCCCATTTATAAAACCTCCAAAGCAAAATGGATGCGTTATAAAAACCACCTTGCCCCCTTATTAAACGGCACCAATGCCCGAATTGAGTGGGAGCCTATAGAGATGATCAGTCTACCTGAACCCGGTTTTCAAACTATTGGGGCGGACCTTTTTAAACAGGGTGACAATGATGGAGCCGAGCTGAATTGTAAAAAAATGCTATATCACAATCCTGATCATGGAGCAGCCAATTACTTAGTCGGCTTAGTTTATTGCCACAAAGGTTATGTATCTGAAGGGATTGAATACCTGGAAAAAGCGTTAAAAAAATGTCCCTGGCAGCAAGAGTGGAAAGCCGCTTTAATCCAAGCTTATAGAGTCACAGGACAAAATGACAAAGTCAACCAATTGTCTACACTAAACCCCAACCAGACGAAAAACGATGCTAAACAATTCATATCCTATACAGACTCGTAAAACCAATGGAGCTAGTCTGCTCTAGTCTCCCATCAGCTTTGAGCTGTCCATATCGAATATCCATTAAACTAAACACAATAAAAACTTTATTTATGTAGAACATATCATACAATTTGAATTATAATAAAAGAGTGTCTTAAAAATAAATACTCTAGGCTAGAGCCTAGCATTCATATCAGTAGTTATAATTATGGAGATCTTTATGAAAATAGCTTTCACAATCACTGCGGCCACACTCTTTACTTTTACTAATCTTGCTTTGGCAAATGTCTTCGTTAACCAGGCAATTAGCAAACCGGAATTACTGGCAGCCCAAAAGGGATGGTGCCAAGCACTGGTCGACATCAGCACCACCAATGCCAAAAGCGGTCAAGCAGCCGCCAAATCACTGGCCGAGAAAGTGATCGATTCTGCCTATGGCTACCAAATGGGTCCCGTTCTATTCAAACCTACTCTTACGGTCAATCCACAGACTTTCCGCACCACTCGTTCCGGTGCCCTTTCTTATTTTGTCGGTGGCGACTCAAGCTATCCTAATGACAGTGGTTTTGCGCTTAAAGACTGGACAAAGTGCGAAATTGACAACGCCGCTATCTTTATTTCGGGTGATAGTGCCAGCACAATGGGCAAGGTTCACATCACCGACAAAAGCGGTAAAGTCACAACAGTAGATAAGACTTGGAAGTTTGTTAAAGATGACGCTGGTCACCTGCGTATTGTTGTGCACCATTCGTCGTTAGAGTTCACAGGCAAGTAAATTTTTTTTGAACTTACCTAAATCAAATGGAATCAAAGTTGGGAGAAAAGAGAAGAGGATGCAACTTCATCTAAATAATTTGAAATAGTTATATGGATGTTTCCCTTTTTTCCCTCTAGACATTATTATTAGAATTTCAAGAAACATTAACCTAGAAAACTCAGTTGCCAAATACACGGCAACCGAGTTTTCTAGGAGCTACTTAAGACAATCGCTCATTTTATGATTTCAATTAAAACGCATCACCAGGTATACGAACCCAGCCTTCCATTAGCACCCGAGCACTGCGACTCATAACAACCTTATTGACAGCCCATTCGCCATCATTTTGACTGGCTTCAGCACCGACTTTCAGAGTGCCTGAGGGATGACCAAAACGTACACTATCACGTTCACCACCTCCAGCGGCGAGGTTAACCAGTGTACCCGGAATCGTAGCTGCAGTTCCAATAGCAACTGCGGCGGTTCCCATCATGGCATGATGCAGTTTGCCCATAGACAAAGCGCGAACATTCAGGTCAATATCAGCTGTAGTGACTTGTTTGCCGCTCGAGGAAGTGTAGTCTTTGGGTTTGGCGACAAAAGCTACCTTAGGGGTGTGTTGACGACCCGCTGCTTCCTCGACGGTTTTAATTAGCCCCATGCGAACCGCCCCATAGGCACGGATAGTTTCAAACATCTCTAGTGCTTTGTCATCTCCATTAATGGCTTCCTGCAATTCAGTACCAGTATAATTAATATCTTCTGCATTCAGGAAAATGGTTGGTATACCAGCATTAATCATGGTGGCTTTAAAGGTACCCACCCCAGGGACTTCCAAGTCATCGACCAAGTTTCCAGTTGGGAACATGGAACCTTCACCATCTGCCGGGTCTACAAACTCAACTTGTACCTCAGCAGCCGGGAAGGTAACTCCGTCAAGCTCAAAATCCCCCGTTTCTTGTACCATGCCGTCAGTAATGGGCACTTGAGCAATAATGGTTTTCTTGATATTTGCCTGCCAAATTCGCACGGTGGCAATACCATTATCGGGTATTCGGCTGGAATCGACCAATCCACTATTAATCGCAAAGGAACCGACTGCTGCGGTTAAGTTGCCGCAGTTACCGCTCCAGTCAACAAACGCCTTGTCAATGGCTACCTGACCGAATAAGTAATCGACATCATGATCAGACTGGCTTGATTTAGAAACGATTACGGTTTTACTGGTGCTTGAGGTAGCACCGCCCATACCATCAGTCTGCTTGCCATACGGATCTGGGCTGCCGATTACACGTAATAGAATATTATCCCGTGCCTCACCTGCAACCTGTGCTACTTCAGGTAGATCTGTCAGATTAAAAAATACACCTTTACTAGTTCCGCCACGCATATAGGTAGCGGGAATTTTAATTTGTGGTACCTGTGCCATAGTTATAATTCCTCTTTATGCCGAAGCAGATGATTCTAGAAAGTCTTGTGCAAAACGCTGTAATACACCGCCAGCTTCATAGACATAAACTTCTTCAGCAGTATCTAAACGACAGGTGACCGGTACCTCTAGGGATTCACCATTTGCTCTGTGAATAATTAACGTCAGATCAGCGCGTGGTTTAATCTCACCCATCACATCAAACGTTTCAGTACCATCAATGGCATATGTTTTACGAGTTTCACCAGCTTTAAACTCCAATGGCAATACGCCCATACCAACCAGATTGGTACGATGGATACGTTCAAAACCTTCAGCAACAATCGCTTCAACACCGGCCAGACGTACCCCTTTGGCCGCCCAGTCACGAGAAGAACCCTGTCCATAGTCAGCACCGGCAATAATAATCAATGGCTGCTTACGCTCCATATAGGTCTCTATCGCTTCCCACATACGGCTTTCTTGGCCTTCGGGTTCAATACGTGCTAGTGAACCCTGTTTGATTTCACCATTTTCATCCCGACACATTTCATTCAATAATTTCGGGTTAGCAAAAGTAGCTCGTTGAGCCGTTAGATGATCACCACGGTGGGTTGCATAAGAGTTAAAATCTTCTTCCGGCAAGCCCATTTTATGCAGATAAGCACCGGCAGCGCTATTCAGCATAATGGCATTCGAAGGTGATAGGTGATCAGTGGTGATATTGTCACCCAATACCGCAAGGGGACGCATCCCCTTCATGGTGCGTTCACCTGCTAAGGCACCTTCCCAATATGGCGGACGGCGGATATAGGTACTCTGTGGACGCCAGTCGTAGAGTGGACTCTCGGCTTCTTCAGCTTGCCCCAAGTCAAACATAGGATTATAAACTTGGTTAAACATCTCTGGTTTTACGCTGGTGGCAATAATGGCATCAATTTCTTCATCACTAGGCCAGATGTCTTTCAATGTAATAGGCTTGCCATCTTTATCAGTACCCAAAGCATCTTGCTCAATATCGAAGCGTACCGTGCCAGCAAGGGCATAGGCGACAACTAGAGGTGGGGAAGCAAGAAAGGCTTGTTTGGCATAGGGATGAATACGACCATCAAAGTTACGATTACCAGACAAAACGGCGGTTGCGTATAAGTCACGATCGATCACTTCTTGTTGGATTTTAGGATCGAGAGCACCACTCATACCATTACAGGTAGTACAGGCGTAGCCCACGATTCCGAAGCCTAGTTTCTCCATCTCAGGCAGTAGACCCGCTTCTTCTAAATATAATTTTGCGACTTTAGAACCCGGTGCAAAGGAAGATTTTACCCAGGGTTTGCGAGTTAATCCAAGTTCATTAGCCTTGCGTGCTACCAGGCCAGCTGCAACCACATTTCGAGGATTACTGGTATTGGTACAGCTGGTAATGGCCGCGATAATAACGGCTCCATCGGGCATTTCACCTGCTTTTTCTTCCCATTTACCTGCGATCCCACGAGCTTCCAGATCAGCGGTTGGCAGACGACGATGGGGGTTGGAAGGCCCAGCCATATTGCGGCATACGCTGGATAAATCAAATTCCAAGACTCGTTCATATCGGGCTTCACTCAGATCATCCGCCCATAGACCGGTTAATTTAGCGTACTGTTCAACCAAAGCAACCTGCTCGGGTTCACGTCCTGTCAGTTTCAGATAATCGATGGTCTGTTCATCAATATAGAACAATCCGGCAGAAGCACCAAATTCAGGAGTCATATTGGAGATGGTGGCACGGTCACCAATGGTCAGATTAGCGGCACCTTCCCCAAAGAATTCCAAATAGGAGGAAACAACTTTTTCATTACGTAGGAATTCCGTGATGGCCAGAACAATATCCGTTGCCGTAATACCCGGCTGACGCTTACCTGTCAGTTTGACACCGATAATATCCGGAAGACGCATCATGGATGGACGTCCCAACATGACTGTTTCAGCTTCCAGACCACCGACACCGATGGCAATAACACCAAGCGCATCAACATGAGGTGTATGACTATCGGTACCCACACAAGTATCCGGATAAGCCACACCATCACGCGCCTGAATTACGGGAGACATTTTCTCCAGATTAATCTGATGCATAATACCGTTACCGGCAGGGATAACATCAACATTCTGGAACGAGGTCTTGGTCCATTCAATAAAATGGAAACGGTCTTCATTACGGCGATCTTCAATGGCGCGGTTTTTTTCAAATGCATCAGAATCGAAACCGCCGTATTCGACAGCCAGAGAGTGATCAACAATCAATTGAGTCGGCACTACCGGATTTACCTTAGCCGGGTCACCGCCCTGATCGGCAATCGCATCACGCAGACCGGCAAGGTCGACTAAAGCAGTTTGACCTAAAATATCATGACAAACCACTCGCGCCGGATACCAGGGGAAATCCAAGTCTTGCTTATTTTCGATTAACTGTTTCAGAGAATCAGTCAAGGCTGTGGACTCACAACGACGTACCAACTGCTCTGCAAGTACGCGAGAGGTGTACGGTAGTTTATTATACGAACCCGGCTGGATATCTTCGATTGCAGCTCGAGCGTCGTAATAATCCAGATCAGAACCTGGCAGGGATTTACGGTATTCAGTATTCATGGTTTTACCCTCTTCGAGTGTTCAATATTACTCATTAATTTTTTTTGCAAGTTGTTCTTGGTGTACAGAATGTGACGACGCATTAACATTTCGGCCAGTTCAGCATCACGATTTGAAATGGCTTCTACAATATGTTTATGCTCGTCAAAAGCGGTGGTTACTCGCGCACCAGCCATACCCAGCTGAACTCGATACATACGGATCAAGTGATAATTACTATCAATCAGAACTGATATCAGATGGCTGTTTTTACTCCCCTGCACAATACGATAGTGAAAATCAACATCACCGGCTTCTTGGTAATAGGTCTCACCGGTTTGTACCGTTTTAAAATGGGAATTCAACAAGGCATTTAAATCAGCAATTTCTAAATCCGTCATATTGGTGGCGGCAAGACGTGCTGCCATGCCTTCCAATGCTTCACGAACCTGATAAAGCTCCACCAAACCTTCCAACGTTATAGCTATTACTCTAGCACCTACATTGGCTTTACGCTCAACCAAATGACAAGACTCAAGACGATTAATGGCTTCTCGAATAACTGCGCGGCTTACTCCATAGTTTGTCGACAATTCCATTTCACTTAGTTTTGAGCCGGAAAGAATCACACCTTCAACAATATCTTTTCTTAATTGAAGAAAGATTTTATCGGCAGCTGTCACAGGCTGTTCAGCGAAAAGTTCCATAGTAGCTAGAATGGACTCCTTGATTAACATTGTCGACAATATAGCCCTTGAATTGCATATTGTCAATTCAAGAGGCAGATATTGTCGACAAAGTGTGTGTTTTTAATAAAGATTATTAATTTTCTTAAAGCTTGTAGTCTGTGAGAGATTTTGCAATAACCACCAGCTAATGACCAAATCTAAAAAACCAAAAATTTTTAGCCAGAAAAAGAATTAACACTACAATCTAACTAACTGAAAAAACTTTAGTAACTCCGAAATTGTTTTAATTTTTTGCTCACGCAACTTTTTTACCCTGGTTTTGCTGCACCAAGTTGTAGCATCTATAAGTGCCATGCTATGATGTTCTCTTATATTTTTGCTTATACGATCTATCTCAATCGCTCATAAAAAAACAATAAATGAGTCAATTACAACTAGAAAAATACAACAACTTCGAGCAAGCAAATGTATCCATTGATGAATGGCGGCATTTATTAACTCAATGCGTCGCACCTTCACTATTCATGACTCCAGAGTTTATGTTAACGGCCTTGCAGAATTTGCGATACTACACCGAAAAAGCCTGTACCATTGTTATCCGTTCACAAACCAACAATCAGCTGGTTGCCTTATTTTTCTTTATTAATACCCGTACGAAATGGAAACTATTGAAGTTTAATATGGCAGAGTACACCATAGTTGATGAAGTCGATAAGCCTTATCCACTTATCCATGCAAAATTTGAAGCCCAAGCCTGGCAAATGCTCTTTGAGCATTATATTGAGCATAAAAAAACATGGGATATTTTGGATATTATGGAGCTTCCGGCAAGCAGTCCAATTTTTCAACAAGCCAAAAATATTTTTCGTCTACCGCATTACCAGGTTTTAACCAATCATGATACCTGTGGGCCTATGGTCGATCTTTCTCAGACTTGGGAAGCCTTTTCAGGTCCGCATAAAAAAATGCGAAAAAGAATTCGTAAAATGAGTAAAGATTTTGGTGAAGCGTTCGAATTTAAGGTCTACAACGGTACTGATATAGAGCAATACTTAAATGAGTATATCCAATTAGAACAAAAAAGTTGGAAAGGGGCTAAAAATATTGGTATTTCCAAACACCAATTTAGTACTACTTTTTATCAGAAATTTCTAGCTCAACTGGGTCAAAATAATGCGGTTTACTTTGGTTTTATTTATATCTCCGGTCAATTGGTATCAGGAGAAATTGCCTATGCCTATAACGAAACGATCTATTTTGCCCACGGCTCTTATGATCCGGAATATAAAAAATATTCCCCTGGAATGGTTAGTACGGCATTACTAATCAAAGCACTATGTAATAAAGGCTATAAACAAGGTGATTTTTTAGCCGGCTTTGCAAATTATATTAATCCCTGGGCTCATAAGCTCGTCACTACTGAACGTCTCACTATCTTAAAATTAACCCCACGAATGGTTTTTGTTTTACTCCTTGTCGAGATAAAAAAAGGACTCTGGCGCTTATTAAAAAAAAACTCAAAAGATGAGTATCAATTGTAATGCAATTGGAAATCTTAGAACGTCACCAGGCCAAAAACATTAACCAGCAGGAATGGCTTGATCTGGCAGAACATGCCATCGAAAAAAATCCCTTTTATGAATATTGGTCTTTGTTACCGGCTCTAAAATGGTTAGAGACTCAAGCCAATATTAAAATTATCACCATCAGAAAAAAAAATAAATTAGTCGCTTTATTTCCGATTAAAATTATAGGCCAATTGCCCTTAATTCGAATTTTAAGTTTTTGGAAACACGAACATTGTTTTTTAACCACCCCATTAATTTCTAGCTCAATTTGTTGGGAGGACATTTTTCAACAATTACAAAACCGTCTCCGAACCAGTGTTATATATGTCAATTCACATAATCTCAATTTCAGCATAGAAAGGTTTCCTTTTTATTGTCGCGTTTTTTTTCGGCCATCGGTTTCTCATCCGCGCAGCTGGGAAATGTACGAAGCATCTTTACCCAGTAAGCGCAAAAAAGAGTATCGGCGAATTTGCAAACGTTTATTTAATCAAGGAGAAATTAACTTCTCGGCCAACTTAACTGAAAATCTCCATGTGATTATGGACAATTTTATTGAACTAGAAGCCTCAGGATGGAAAGGTATTTCTGGAGATGCACTGGCCAAAAATCCCAGTCAATTACACTATTATTTTGATCTCATTAAAAAGGCTAAAAGCTTGAAAAAAGTCCATTTTAATCAGATCCAATTAAATAACCAGCCCATTGCCATCTCCTTTGGTTTTAAAACTGGCGATTATTTCTTCGAGATAAAAACCGCATATAGTGAAAGCTATAGAGCTTTATATCCCGGTGTGGTTTTAGAACTCAAAAATTTAGCCAACTACAATAAACACAATTATATTGAAGTCGACTCTTGCACTAATCCGGATAACTTTGTGATCTCTAGAATGTGGCCGGATCAAAAAATTATAATGAATAGTTGGATATTTCGTAATCTAATGCTCCAAATCGGCTTTCGGTTATGTTATCCCGTATTAAGACACTTAAAGAAATTGGCTCAACATCTATTTAGCCGTCAAACCAATACCATCGGGCCAAAAAAATGAGACTTAAGGCTACTATCAAAAACGCTATCAGTCACCTGAATCAGCAGCAAAAAAAACAGCTATTACGCTGGTTTGGTGTATCTATGCTAGGTAGTTTATTGAAGGCCTTTGGCGTGGTTTCCATTATGCCTTTTGTCGCCCTCATTACCGAACCCTCTCTAGTGCAAAGCAATAGTGCTTTTGCCTTTCTTTACCAGTTATTCGGCAGTCATAACTATAATGAGTTTTTACTTTCTATCGGTCTTGGCACTATCACTATTTTTGTCATTGCTAGTAGTTATTCAATTTTCGAAGTTTGGTATGGCCTTCGCGTATTTAACCAGTTGGAAAAAGAACTCTCGATACGTTTATTTAAAGGTTATGCTAACCAACCTTATCAATTTTTTCTGCACCAAAAACAATCTGAAACAGTACGCCGAGTCACTCAAGAAGTAGAAATAGGTATTGTTGATGTGGTAATTACCACCGTAGAAATTATTTCCAGTACTTTTCTAACTATCATATTAATTGGATTTTTAACTTATGCTAATCCATGGGTAGCCTTTATTTCTGCCTGTGGATTATTCATTGCACATCTCTGGGTGGAATATTATGTGGGTAATAAAATCGTCCAAATCGGCCGTAATTTCACCCGATTAAATGATACTATTTTAAATACCAGCAGTGAGATGTTTTCCGGTATCAAAGAGGTTAAAATCGCTGCAGCGGAATCTCGTTTTGTTAAAAAATATGCCGAAACGTATGAAGGTTTATCTACATATTCTACCCGTTATGGGGTTCTAGAACACACACCACGCGAAATATTAGAAACGCTGGCTTATATCAGCATTGTTCTATTTTCCATATTTGCCATTATTTTTTATCAAAAACCAGAGACGGTTTTTCCCTTAATTGCTATGTATGCCTTGGCTTCTTATCGTCTCATTCCCGCCCTACGAGAAATTTTTACCGGGATTGAAAAAATCCACTTAAGTGAATATTCACTCTCTAAACTCAGTGCCGATTTTGATACCATTAAACAAAATCAAAAAAAACAAAGCAATCTCAAATCTGTCGCCTTTAAACAATTAATCGAACTACGGGATATCTGTTTTCACTACGAAGGCAGCGAAGAAACTATTTTTGATCATTACAATACGAGTATTAAAGCAAGTAAGCTGACCCTTCTCTCGGGACCATCAGGAGTGGGCAAAACCACTCTTGCAGATATTCTTATGGGCTTATTAAAACCCACTTCAGGCTCAATTATCGTTGATGGAGTTGTTCTTAAAACAGAACATTGGAAACATTGGCAAGCATCAATCGGTTATGTTCCACAATCAGTTTATCTATTTCAAGGCAGCATTATGCAAAATGTGGCGATAGCAGAGCAAGAAGATGCAATCGATCGACAACGTGTAAAAAAATGCTGTCAAATAGCCCAAATCGACGATTATATCGAAACATTAAAACAGGGATATGAGAGTATTTTGGGGCAAGGTAATCAAATACTCAGTGGTGGTCAATTAAAGCGCCTCGGCATTGCGCGTGCCCTGTATAAACAACCAGCTCTATTAATTTTAGATGAATCTACCAATGAAATTGAGGCGCTGAAAAAAATCCAAGTTATTGCTGCCTTAAAAGCTATTCCAGACTTAAGTGTATTAATTATTTCCCACGACAAAGAAATTGCCTTACATTGTGATGAAACTATCGAGCTAAATTAATCCATATTTCAAACATCTAAAAATTATTCGTAACTATTCGACTACAATCCGGGTAGCTCCATAACCACTATTTAATAATTGCATTGCCAAACGATCCGCCTGTTCGACACTATCTAGGGGACCCATTCTAACCCGGGAAAAATGTTTACCATTGACCACTTTATTGCTAATAAACGTCTGCTTCGAATAATTAGTACGCAATTTTGATAATAGTTTTTGAGCATTATAGGAACTGGCAAAAGCCCCCACTTGAATGAATATTTGAGCCGAATAATTTTTGGGAATCGTTTTACTTGGCTTAACCGGTGATTTTGATGAAGCTTGAGGGACATTTTTCTGAGCTTGCCAACGACTTGGATTAATCGCTTCTACTTCCACTAGGCCGGTCCCTTTAGCAATGATCCCCAATTGGTGAGCCGCGGTATAAGACAAATCGATCAAACGGTTATCATGAAATGGGCCGCGATCATTAATTTTTAGAATGACCTGTTTTCCATTTCTTAAATTGGTCACTTTAACATAAGTGGGTAAAGGTAAGCTTTTATGTGCAGCAGTCATGGCGTACATATCATAAGCTTCACCACTAGAAGTCCGTTTACCATGAAATTTTTTGCCGTACCAAGAGGCTATACCCCGTTGTTTATAACCCTCACTGCTCGGCAATACGTAATAACGTTTTCCAAACACTTCATAAGAACGAGGATTACCATATTTGCTTTTAGGCTCCCATTTTGGAACTGCATTTTTTACTGAATTTGGATTTTTATTACTCGACGGATCAGGACCATCTTTGGCAATCTCATAGCGCCCTCCATGCCCATAATTATACGAACATCCCCAGAGCGGGATTAAGAGTCCAATAAGAAGAATATGCTTAGCGCTTATCATCATTTTTAAGTAAATAGGCTCGGCGTAAATCCTGCGCCAACAAATGTACTGCCATCGAGTACATCGCGCTGTGATTGTAACGAGAAATTACATAAAAATTATTAAATCCTAGCCAATAGGTTGGTCCACTTTGTTCTTCTAAAACCACCAGTGCCGCTTTTGTTTGAGGATCAAGGTTAGTATTTTTTAAACTTATCCCCCTTTCTGCAAACTCAGCAAGGCTGGTTTTTGCTTTTAATTTACGATTGGTTTCCTTGGGCCTACCTTTTGCCACCGCGGCTTTTATAACCAGCCCATCACGCACCCATCCGTGGCGTTTAAAATAATGGGCCACACTGCCAATAGCATCGGTTGGATTGGTCCAAATATCTTTTTGACCTTCACCATCAAAATTTACCGCATAATTACGATAGCTACTAGGCATAAACTGCCCTAGCCCCATAGCTCCTGCATAAGATCCTTTTAAGCTTAATGGGTCAACCTTTTCTTCTTGAGTTAAAATAAGATAATGTTTTAATTCACTACGAAAAAATTTTGCCCGTTTGGGATAATCAAAAGCCAGTGTCGCGAGCGCATCAATAACTCGATGTCTACCCGTAATGCGACCATAAAAGGTTTCGACCCCAATTATGGCCACAATATATTCTTCTGGAACACCATATATTTGTTTTGCGTAGGCAAGAGCCTCTTTATTTTCTTGCCAAAAGTTAACCCCCTTAGTGGTTCGAGAATCAGTTAAAAAAATCTTTTTATAATCGTACCAGGGTTTAACTTTTTCTGCCGGACGATTCATTAAATCAATAATATCTTGGCGAATTTCAGTTTGTTTAAAAACTTTGTTCAAATAGTTTTTATCCATACCATGTTCGCTGACCATTTCATGAATAAATTGTTGAACTTCTTCTCGTTGATTTAGGGTTTTGGCTTGAGCAGCTTTAGCCTGAGCAACTTTGACCTGAGAAAAAAAAGGGATACAGACTATCAAAGAAAAACAGAGCAATATTTTTTTCATAAATTGAACGATTCCATTATATTTTTATACTTAATATCTAATTTGCCAGCATTCGTCGATGCGTATAAACCGACATTAAAAGCCCAAATCCCGCCATTAAAGTAACCATGGAGGTTCCTCCATAACTCACTAATGGCAGCGGTACACCAACCACTGGTAGAATACCACTAACCATACCAATATTAACAAAAATATACACTAAAAATGTTAAAATAATACTGGCTCCTAAGAGCCGTGAATAGGTACCTTGTGCTTGGGTGGCTATATATAATCCCCGCACAATAATAAATAAATAGACCGCCAATAGAATGATATTTCCAAGTAAGCCAAACTCTTCGGCAAAAACGGCAAAAATAAAATCCGTATGACGCTCAGGTAAAAATTCCAAATGGGATTGGGTACCATTTAACCATCCTTTTCCGTATACACCGCCTGAACCAATAGCAATTTTGGATTGAATAATGTGATAACCACTACCTAAGGGATCGGATTCTGGATTTAATAAGGTCAAAACACGCTGACGTTGATAGTCATGCATTAAATAAAACCACATCGGTATAGAGAAAACCACCCCAGCCACAGCAAAACTAATAATATATAGCCAGGGGACACCGGCCATAAAAATGACAAATAAACCCGAACTAGCCACCAATAAGGAAGTACCCAAGTCCGGTTGTTTAGCAATCAGTAAAACCGGTAATATTACCAAAGCCAATGCTATCAGTAGTCTCCGCCCTGAAGGCGCCGCATTACTATCCGCCAAAACCCAAGCAATCATCATCGGTACGGCTAATTTCATAATCTCAGAGGGTTGAAAACGAAAGAATCCTAAATCTAACCAACGTTGCGCGCCCTTTCCTACCGTTCCCATAATCAAGACTGCAACCAATAATAACACCCCGGCAATAAACATCCAGGGGGTCCAACGTCTTAATTTATCCGGAGAAATTTGAGCAATTACCAGCATAAAACCAAAGCCTACTAGTAGTCGAACTCCTTGTCGTTTGATGAGTTCCATATCCTCACCGCCGGCACTGTATAAAATTCCTAAGCCCATTATAGTAATGGTAATTAAGGCAAAAAATAACGGAAAGTCGATATGTAAGCGAGCCAGTAAATTTCTTTTTTCTCGTTCCATTAGCAATTACCCATTTGCAGCCATGCCCTGGCCAGCATTCATCGTGCTCGGTTGAGGGTCCGCTAGAATATCATCCTTAATGGAACCGGCCGGATTGGAGCTATCTGATTTTTTTTGAGAGTTTAAATAAAAATCAATCACTTTACCGGCAATAGGAGCTGCTACGGCTCCTCCATGTCCACCATTTTCGACAATCACTGCCACCGCTATTTGGGGATTCTCAACGGGAGCAAAAGCGATAAACAAAGCATGATCTCGCAATTTTTTCGCTAATTCTTCTTCTTTATATTCGGCATCTTGAGCGACGGTGAAGACTTGAGCCGTTCCAGTTTTCCCAGCAATCGTATATCCCATATCCGGTTTGTTTAAGCGCCTAGCAGTACCGCGATTACTATGAACTACCGCTTTCATTGCAGCAATAACATCGTCCCAGTTATGGCCTCGTTTCTTGGGAATATTGGCCACCAAATCAGGGAGAATTTTCTCCTGCTGTTTATCACTGGCAACAATAGCATGGACCAATTGTGGCTTAAAGCGGTTACCACTATTAGCAAAAGTGGCCGTTGCTGAGGCTAATTGCAAGGGTGTCACCAGCATGTAACCTTGTCCAATACCTGCGATTAGAGTTTCTCCAGGAAACCAAACTTGTCCTTTCACCCGGCGCTTCCATTCTCGCGATGGCACCAAACCGCTTCGTTCTCCTGGAACATCTATACCACTGCGCTGACCAAAGCCAAATAAGGTTAAAAAATGATGCATCTTATCAATTCCCAACCGATAAGCTAAATCATAAAAATAGACATCACACGATTCCACCACCGCTTTGTGCATATCAGTTTTACCATGTCCCCATTTTTTCCAATCACGATACTTATGATCCTTACCTTTTAAACGATAAAATCCTGGACAATAGATTTTATCCTCTTTGGAAATTTGCCCTAACTCTAAACCTGCTAAAGCCATAAAGGGTTTAGAGGTAGAGCCAGGTGGATAACTACCTAAAATAGTACGATTAAATAGGGGCCTCGATGGTGAGGTATTTAAGTCTCGGTAGGCTTTTACCCCAATTCCATTCACAAATAAATTGGCATCATAAGTCGGCATACTCACCATACTTAAGACATGTCCATTATTGGGATCGATAGCGACTAAAGCGCCTTGCTCCTCACCAAAGGCCTGCATAGCGATTTGTTGTAGTTTAATATCAATATTTAAATAAATATCTTTTCCTGGGACCGGAGGGGTTCGCTGTAAAACTCTTAAAACCCTCCCTCGAACATTAGTTTCCACTTGTTGAAATCCGACAGTACCATGTAAGATATCTTCGTATGAACGTTCAACACCTAATTTACCAATATGATTGGTGCCACTATAATTCGACGTTTTTTCTTCTTTCCCCAACCGCTTTAGTTCTTTTTCATTAATCCGCCCCACATAACCCGCAATATGGGCAGTTTCCTCGCCATAGGGATAATGTCGAGTCAGTTGCGCCTCAACCTCAACACCAGGTAAACGATGTCGATTACTGGCTAACACAGCAACTTCTTTGTCACTCAAGTGAAATCTCAGCGGGACTTTTTCAAAACGATGCTTACGTTTCACCAATTTATTAAAACGACCGACATCTTCTTCTTCAATCTTAACCAAACCAGCTAATACTGCGATGGTTTGTTCTAACTTTTTAACTTTCTCAGGGATAATTTGCAGGGTATAAGAGGGCAAATTCTCGGCTAAAATGACCCCATTGCGATCATAAATTAAGCCGCGAGTAGGAGGAATGGCTTGAATGCTGACCCGATTATTATGCGATAAGGTGGTAAAATGCTCATGACTATTCACCTGTAAATACGACAAACGGCCAAATAAGATGATCACCAGGATAATACTCATTAATAATGCCACTACACTACGATTATTAAAGACTTTAATTTCGCGAAAATGATCTTTGAGTTGTAGACGTTTCAGCATTTTGCTCACACAATACCAAACGCACGTCGAATATGACTTAATATGGCATACACGAGCGGCCAAATAATGGTACTGGAAATTGATGGCAACCAATAAGAGACGGTATGCGGAGCAGTTCCAGTCAGACCTTTAATCCATAAAATTATCATTTGTGACAAGGCGATCAAGAGCATTATAATTAAGGACTGCTGTAAAATTGGATAGAGGTGTAAGCGATTTTGTAACTTATAGCTAAGAAAAGCAATAATCGCCAAAGCCAGGGCATATTGACCAATTAGAGCCCCATATACAACGTCCAGGATTATTCCTGCCATCCAACCCGAAAAAACCCCCACCCGATGCGGTATGGTCATGCACCAATATATCAATACTAAACTTACCCACTCTGGGCGAAAGCTACGTAATCCATCGTAAAGAGGCATTAAGGCGAGTATATAGGCAACCGCAAATGTCAGTAGAATTACCAGGCCACCTCGATTAACGGGTTGTTCCATTATTCGACTTCCCGTTTGACACATTCTAAAGCAGCGTCTTTTTCGGTCGTATCGCCAGCAGTGTTCACAGCTTCTGCTTTTCCAACATTTTTATATTCTTGCTCGGATTTTAAAACCAATAATATTTCCCGACTGCTTTCTAAATGGGCTGTAGGTGTCGCTTGTATATTCGCAAAAGGCTGTCCTGGATCGCGGGAGATTTTTTGCACTACTGCGACCGGATATCCTTCTGGAAAAACACCACCTAAGCCCGAACTCATGAGTTGGTCCCCTTCATGAATATCTGCATTGTTGGGAAGATAAGGAATCTCCAATACATCAGCAGCCCCAGTTCCATATGCAACAGCTCTCAGGCCATTACGATTAACCTGAACTGGAATCGCATGAGACGGATCGGTAATCAAAATCGCAGTACTGCTAATCAGTCCAGGTTCATTAACCTGCCCCATAACCCCATAAGCATCCACGATCGGTTGACCTTTAAAAATTCCTTGTCGAGAACCTTTATTCACCACAATTTGGCGTTTATAGGGATCCATATCCACACTAATAGTTTCTGCAATCAAGAGATCATCAGCCAACTTGCGAGAGGATAATAGTAACGACCGTAGACGCATATTTTCTGATTGCAGCGCAGTAAACTGCTGTAACTGAGTTTTTAATAATAAATTTTCGCTATGCAAACGGGCATTGTCCTCGATCAACGAGTTTTGACTGCTAAATTGTTTATCCATCCAACTGCCAAATTCACCCGGAGTACTGGCAATAACCTGGAGCGGATAAATAACCGCAGAAATAGAACTTCTAACCTTACTTAAATAATGCGTGCGCTGGTCGACGGTCATCATAATGATAGAAAAAACCGATAAGACCACTAAACGGGCAAAGTAGGATGAATCTTCGTCAAAGAGATGCTTGATAGATAAGTCCTCGACAAAATAATAAAAATAATAAAAAAACAGGTCATGTTTTTTTACTCAATTTAGTTTTGTTTAAACTTAAAGGAGATTTTAGGAGGAATCTCCTCCTAAATACTTATACCCTACCCAGCTGAGCTGGATAAGTCTCTTATATAAAAATATTTTTATCTCGGTATGGGGTGGATAAGATATTTTTACTAGGAGACTAAAAAAGGTAACTTGAAACTATTTAGTGGTAAAATTATTCAACACTGAATAGGTCGGCACCAATACCGTCCATTAATTCCAACGCTCTGCCACCACCACGAGCAACACAAGTCAAAGGATCTTCTGCGACCATTACCGGTAACCCCGTTTCTTCACTTAAAAGTTTATCTAAATCACGCAATAATGCACCGCCTCCGGTCAGTACCATACCTTTTTCAGCAATATCTGCCCCTAATTCAGGAGGTGTTTGTTCCAGGGCCACTTTTACCGCCCCAACAATTCCTGCCAAAGGCTCTTGAATTGATTCTAAGATCTCATTGCTATTCAAGGTAAAACTGCGAGGAATGCCTTCTGCCAAATTACGTCCACGAACTTCCAATTCTAATAGTTCATTACCAGGAAAGGCAGAACCAATTTCTTTTTTAATGCGTTCTGCGGTCGCTTCACCAATTAGAGTTCCGTAGTTGCGACGCACATAGCCGATAATTGATTCATCAAACCTATCACCACCGATTCGCACCGATTCGGAATACACAATACCACTTAAAGACAATACCCCAACTTCCGTCGTACCACCACCGATATCAACAATCATCGAACCACTCGCTTCGCTGACTGGCATACCAGCACCAATAGCAGCGGCCATGGGCTCTTCAATTAAATAGACCTCTCGGGCACCCGCACCTAACGCAGATTCTTTAATCGCACGTCGTTCAACCTGAGTCGAACCACAAGGCACACAGACCAAAACTCTAGGACTGGGTTTTAAAAATCGATTTTCATGTACTTTATGAATAAAATGCTGCAGCATTTTTTCAGTGACAGTAAAATTGGCAATTACCCCATCTTTTAAAGGGCGTATCGCATCAATATTCCCAGGTGTTCTACCCAGCATAAGTTTTGCTTCAACCCCGACTGCAGCCACTATTTTTTCGTTGGTATTAGCTTCCTGCCGAATGGCAACAACCGAAGGCTCATCCAGAACAATTCCTTGTCCAGGAATATAAATTAAGGTATTTGCTGTACCTAAATCTATTGATAAATCATTTGAAAAGAGGCCTCGCAATTTCCCAAGTCCGAACATAGTAGGATAAAGTTCCTTAAAAAAATTTTAGTCTATTAGCAGTTTTGAGTTAAAATACCCAAACCCAATGAAAAAAAGGGTAAATTTAGCATTGCACAGGCTTTTGAGCAAGCACTAATTTATGTTTATTTAGAAGAGGTCGACTTTAGTGTCAACAATTGAAAAATCCGATATTGAAAAAATAGCTTACCTAGCCCGACTCGGAATTGATGAGCAGGCTATTCCCGAATATGCCCAAAGTCTTAGTGATATTTTGACCTTTGTCGAACAAATGGATAGCGCCGATACCGATGGCGTATCTCCCATGGCACATCCACAAGACATGTTACAGCGTCTAAGAGATGATAAGGTTACTGAAGACAATCAGCGTGAACAGCTTCAAGCAAATGCCCCTCTTATTGAAGATGGTCTATTTCTTGTTCCCCAGGTTATTGAATAAAAAAGTTATTGAATAATTCTCAATCTTAAAATTTATAGTGGATAATCCCCAATGCACAACCAAACCGTAGCTGAATTATCTCAAGGTCTCCAGGACAAAAAGTTTTCCAGCGTAGAATTAACACAAACTTTTTTGCAACGCATTAAAGATCAAGATAGTCAATATAATAGTTTTATTACTATCACTGAAGAATTAGCCCTGCAACAAGCTGAACAAGCTGATAAACAAATTGCTGCGGGAAAACAAGGCATTTTAACTGGCATACCATTGGCACAAAAAGATATTTTTTGTACTCAGGGAGTCAAAACATCCTGTGGCTCAAAAATGCTAGATAATTTTATTGCCCCATACAATGCCACTGTGATAGAAAATTTTAATCAAGCAGGTAGCGTCTTATTAGGCAAAACCAATATGGATGAGTTTGCAATGGGATCATCCAATGAAACCTCTTGGTATGGTTCAGTTAAAAATCCTTGGAATACCGAGTGTGTACCTGGCGGTTCATCCGGTGGTTCAGCCGCTGCAGTTGCTGCACGCCTAGCACCGGCAGCCAGTGGTACAGATACCGGTGGTTCCATTCGTCAACCTGCCGCGCTATGCGGAATTAGTGGGTTGAAACCGACCTATGGTCGTATCTCACGTTATGGTATGATTGCATTTGCTTCCAGTTTAGATCAGGCAGGCCCTATGGCAAAAACTGCTGAAGACTGCGCCATTCTGCTAAATACCATGGCAGGATTTGATCCCAAAGATTCAACCTGTGTAAATAAGGACGTTCCGGATTATTGCAGTACTTTAAACGATAGTTTGGCGGGATTAAAAATTGGTCTACCCAAAGAATATTTCGCCTCAGGCTTAGATGAATCGGTTGGAAAGGTAGTTGAAGCCGCAATTAAAGAATATGAAAAAATGGGAGCCACGATTCAAGAAGTTAGTCTCCCAAATACCAATTTAGCCGCTCCAGCTTATTATATTGTTGCACCATCCGAAGCTTCTTCTAATCTATCTCGATATGATGGAGTCCGCTATGGTTATCGCTGCGATGATCCGAAAAACCTGGAAGATCTATATATTCGAACTCGTGGAGAAGGATTTGGTGCAGAAGTTAAACGTCGTATTTTAGTGGGAACCTATGCTTTATCCGAAGGCTTTTACGATGCCTATTATGTGAAAGCACAAAAAATTCGACGCCTAATTAGCGAAGATTTCCAAAAAGCCTTTCAAGAAGTCGATATTTTAATGGGACCAACCACCCCTACTACTGCTTTTAAACTGGGTGAAAAAACTTCTGATCCCTTGACTATGTATTTATCAGATGTTTATACCATCGCGGTAAACTTGGCGGGGCTACCAGGTATGTCAATACCCGCAGGTATCGCAAATAATATGCCCGTTGGCTTACAGTTAATTGGTAATTATTTTGCCGAAGCCAAACTGCTCAATGCAGCCCATCAGTTTCAAACGCAAACCGATTGGCACACCAAAACACCTGTTTAAAAATTAAGAGGAATTATCTATGCAATGGGAAGTTGTCATAGGATTGGAGATTCATACCCAGTTAGCCACCCAATCAAAAATCTTTTCTGGGGCATCAACCGCCTACGGAGCAGAACCGAATACTCAAGCCTGTGCTGTTGATCTTGCTTTACCGGGCGTATTACCAGTATTTAATGAGCAAGCGCTTTATATGGCAGTAAAATTTGGTTTAGCCATCGGAGCCGAAATCGGCAAACGCTCCGTTTTTGATCGGAAAAATTATTTTTATCCCGATTCACCCAAGGCTTATCAAATCAGCCAATTATACTATCCCATCGTTATGACAGGGAATGTAGATATTGAACTAGAAGATGGAACGATCAAAACTGTCGGGGTCACTCGTGCCCATTTAGAAGAAGATGCCGGTAAATCATTACACGGTTCTTTTCACGGACAAACGGGTATTGATTTAAATCGTGCCGGCACCCCATTATTAGAAATTGTTTCCGAGCCCGATATGCGCAGTGCAGCTGAAGCGGTTGCCTATATGAAAAAAATTCATTCCATTGTTCGCTATTTAGGCATTTCTGATGGCAATATGCAGGAAGGTTCCTTTCGCTGTGATGCCAATGTTTCAGTGCGTCCCAAAGGACAAGAAGAATTTGGTACTCGTACCGAATTAAAAAATATTAATTCCTTTCGCTTTGTCGAACGGGCAATTAACATCGAAGTCGAGCGTCAAATCGATATTATTGAAGGTGGCGGCAGTATTACTCAAGAAACCCGCTTATATGATTCCGATAAGAACGAAACACGCTCAATGCGTTCCAAAGAAGAAGCTAACGATTACCGCTACTTCCCAGATCCAGATTTACTACCAATTGAGATCAGTGATGAAAAGATTGCAGAAATCCGTACCGAGCTACCGGAAATGCCGGATGAAAAATGTGCCCGTTATATGCAAGAGTATGCCTTGAGCCATAAAGATGCGAGTAGTATCTCAGCCAATAAAGATATGGCGGCTTTTTTTGAAACTGTATTGGAAACAGCCAAAGATCCCAAGTTATCCGCCAATTGGCTGTTAGGTGATTTATCAGCTTATCTCAATAAACAGTCTCTGGATATTAGTGAAAGTCCTGTATCGGCTCAAGATTTTGGTGGCTTACTTTTACGTATCGCCGATAAAACCATTTCTGGAAAAATTGCCAAAGAAATTTTTGAAGCCATGACTAATGGTGAAGGCAATGCCGATGCAATTATCGATAAAAAAGGTTTGAAACAAATTACTGATTCTGGTGCTATTGAAGGTTTAATTGATGAAGTCATCGCTAATAATCCTTCTCAGGTTGCAGAATACCAGGGCGGTAAGGCCCAACTTTTAGGATTTTTTGTCGGCCAAGTGATGAAAGCTTCAAAAGGAAAAGCCAATCCCGGGCAGGTAAATCAAATGCTAAAACAAAAATTGGGTGGTTAATAGATTGCTTATGCAGAGTAAAGACTCTTTACAACGTTTTTTGTTTCTAGATGCTGATATTCGCGGCGAAGTAGCCCAACTCACTCAGAGTTGGCAAGCCATATTAGCGAATAAAGATTATCCGCCACTGATCCGTCAATACCTGGGAGAACTAATGACCGCATCAGTATTATTAGCCGCAACCCTCAAGTTGGAGGGAAGCCTCACCATTCAAGCAACAGGAAATGGGTTATTAAATTTATTAGTAGCAGAGTGCAAAGATGACCTTTCTGTACGTTGTGTTGCTAAACACCATCCTAATATTCCAGCTCAAGCCGATTTAAAAGAACTCCTTGGCGAAGGATCTTTGGCTATTACCATCGATCAAAATAAAGGTAAAAGTTATCAAGGTGTGGTAAGTCTGGAAGGTAATTCAATTGCTCAGTTGTTAGAAAACTACTTGCAGACCTCAGAACAATTGAATACTCAAATCTGGTTAGCTGCAGGAGAAAAATCCTCTGGAGGATTATTGCTACAGGAACTACCTTCTCAACAAAGCAATGGCAGCGAAGATTGGGAGCGAGTCACGACCTTAGCCAGCACAATAAAAAATGACGAACTATTTAATCTTTCAAGCGATGAAATTATTTATCGGCTTTTTCATGAAGAACAAGTGCAACTCTATGAACCTAATCCAGTGCAATTTAAATGTAATTGTTCCCACGCCAAGGTGACTAGTATGCTACGTTCTTTAAATCAAGCCGAAGCACGAGAAATAATGAAAGAGGAAGGGTTTATTGATGTGAATTGTGAATTTTGTGGGAAAAACTATCGTTTTGACGAAGTCGATTTAGCCGAAATTTATCATCCTCAGCAAGGGGGGAGTAATTCAGTTCACTGATTGGTTTACGGTTTACACAAAAGATTAATTCTTTTTGTAAACCGCAAAATCTCAACCAATAGTTACTTTGCCTTGGACGGTAAAACCTTATTTAAATAAAAATATCCAAACAATGCTGAAGCTAATGAACCAACTAAAATTCCCAAACGGTCGTCCATTTGGTTTAGCCCTCCACTTTCAAAAGCGAGTGAACCAATAAATAAACTCATGGTAAATCCCACACCACAAAGAATAGCTGCACCATAGATGTGTTTCCAATTAGTCCCTTCTGGCAATCCGGCCCAGCCCAATTTTACTGCGATATAACTCATTAACATCACACCTATCTGTTTACCTGCGAATAGGCCTAAGGCGATTCCTACTGGAACAGACGAGGTGAATGAATCTAGGGTAAGTCCATGCAAAGGAACCCCGGCGTTGGCAAAAGCAAAAACAGGTACAATAACAAAGGATACCGAGGCATGAAGATCATGCTCCAAGCGTTTGGCCGGAGCATGTCCAGAATCATCGGTAATTTTTAAGGGAATAAAAAAAGCTAATAATACTCCTGCCAAAGTTGCATGAATACCCGACTTTAAAACGGCAATCCACAATATGATGCCTAATAATATATAAGGAATGGTATTGGTCACTTTACGTACATTCAAAATGGTCAATAAACTCAAGGCTATCCCAGCAACAATCAAAGAATCAATCGATAAATCGGCAGTATAAAATAAGGCAATAATAACAATTGCACCAATATCATCAATAATTGCTAGAGAAACTAAAAATATTTTTAATCCAGTTGGTACACGTTGTCCCAATAAGGCTAAGATCCCTAACGCAAAGGCAATATCTGTAGCAGCAGGAATCGCCCAGCCTTTTAATGCAACTGGATCATGCTGATTAAAGAAATAATAAATCAAAGCTGGAAACAGCATCCCACCGATAGCAGCTGCTGCTGGAAGCACTATTTTTTTGGAATCAGAGAGTTCACCTTCGATAAGCTCTCGTTTTAACTCCAATCCAACCAGAAAAAAGAAGATGGCCATTAATCCATCATTGATCCATAGTAAAAGGGGTTTTGCTAAATGAAAGGTTCCGATACGGATTTCTACCGGTATATTGAGTAAACTTAAATACCAATCAGACCAGGGTGAATTTGCAACGAAAATAGCAATTATTGCCGCAAACATTAGTAAAATACCACTGGAGGATTCTAATTTTAGAAACTTATTAAAATAATCTTGCAGACTCATGGATTGCATGGCGTTATACCTCGTCGAATAGCTGCTATTGGATTTTAATTTTTGAATTGAGTTCTTTCCACAACACCCTAAATGAGGCTGCTGCAGACGTATTGGCAGCGAAAACTTCAATAGGAGCCCTAAATTCCCCCATTTTTTCCACTGCAGATGAATAAGGAATATAAGTTCGCATCAAACGTTTGAGTTGCGCAGGAGGAACCATTAACCAATCTTGATGTAATTTTTTACGGTTATCTACCATAGAAAAAAAGGGATAGATACCTTTTCTAGAATGATTATTTTCCTTTAGAAAACCTTTTAACTGATCATAGCTATGTAAGGACAGCCAGGTTGGAACCATGGGCATTAATACTGTATCCATAGCCGTAAATACATTTTCAATCAAACGGGAAATACCGGGGGGACAATCTAAAATAACCAGTGAATAGTTTTCATGATAAGGTTGAAGTACTTTAGTAAGAGCGTCATTTGAATTCATTTTATCTAGCATGGTATCAAAATGCCGAAAAGACAGACTAGACGGCACAATATCCAAATTTTCATAGCTGGTTTTATGGATTAATTTACAGGGTAAATGATTATTTTTTAAGATTTTCTTACTGGTTACCTTACGATCATGTTGGGCATTAAGATACCAGCTAGAAGCACCTTGAGGATCCAAATCCCATAATAAAGTTTTATAACCATTTTGGCTGGCTAAATAAGCAATATTTATGGCCGTGGCAGTTTTCCCCACCCCGCCTTTAAAGTTATAAACTGCAATTGTTTTCATAAAGATATTAACTTAACTTAACCTAATTAAAGCACTTAACATAATTTAAGTTTAAAACGTAAAACAGGCACCGTAAGTGCCTGTCTTATACAAACTATAAATGTTAACAGATAAATTTTGGGAAAGCATTAAAATCCGTATTTATTCAGAGTATTTATCTTTCACTTCAATTCCCTGCTGATATGGTGGATATTAGCTAAAGAGCAAGAACAGAAGCCGGAAGCTTTATTTTCAACCCTCCAATTCATTATCTGCTTGCTAAAAACCTTCCGTTTCCAATTCACCACCAGCCGCTTCAGTCAAAGCAGCAACGATGGCATCCGGTGATGACATAATGCCCATAAAACTATTTGCTCCTGCCATACTTAAATCCGAAAAGTTAATCGCAATCCGGAACCGTGCATCCAAGGCATAGATTTTTCCGTCAGCATCAATTAATACTTCATAGGGTAAATGAGCAGTTGAACGAAGCGGTTTAAAATCAATTTCTTCCATTATTTTTGCATCGCTACTCATGTCTTTAGTCATCGCAACACCAATCACCGTCTGCTGTTTACCGGGCAGATCCACGCGATAAACTTTTGACACCCCACCTTTCTTTTCTTTCAATCCTTTTTCAAGAGCGGCAACAGCCTGGGCATGATCTGGATAAGCCATTATTTCGACATGTTCAGCAAAATAAGGCATTCCAAACATATAATGATAATCTCGAATATCATCCGAACTCATTCCCAGTTTTGGCCCATAGGCTTTTACAAAACCCAAGGCAGATTTGAGCTTGGCTTCGACGGCAGCCAAATCACCTTTTAGATGGTAAGCATGAGACATATATATTGGATTGGTATAGGCAACTTGGATCTCACCATTAAGTTCCGTAATAGAAACTCTTTGTATTGCACCATAACCTCCAAACTTAGTTGCGGCAGCATTCGATTTTAATTCATCACTAGTGACGATAATAATAGTTGCTTTAGGATAAGGAGTATACTCACCAACAATTTCAAACTGAGCTTGTTTAAGCTTGGCTTGAATATCACTGATCGTCCCTTGCATTTCACCTTTGCCTTGAGAGGCTAAATAAAAAGGCAATAATTTATCCCCTGCGGCACTATTAAGTGATAACAAGACTAAAGCAATAATTGATAAAAAATTAAGAAATAGATATTTTGGATTCATTTTTTACACCCCGATTTATAAAAATGAAAAAAAAAGAGCCTAGAAGAGGCTCTTTTTTATTAAGTTTAAATGACTATAAATTAAAAATTCCAACCATAAGCGATACCAATACCTGTTTGGCTCATTTCAACATTGGCTTCACCACCACCAAAGGTTTGAGGAATTGAACCACGGCCATTCACCTTACTATTAAAGGCATGATAAACATACATGGATAGCTCGCTCTTATTTGCCAAAGTCCAAGTAGAACCGACAGTCACATGATCGGTAATTGTTGCAGGAGCTAATAAGTTAAAGAAAGTTTGATCCTTCTCGATAGGATTATCACCATGGCTCCAACCCGCACGAAGAATCCATGCATCATTCACTTCATAGGCCATACCAAGTTTGAACACATCGACATCATCCCAGCCAAAACCAGAACCATTGTTATCACCTAACATAGTGCCCGGCATAAAAAGATTTGTTCCCGTTGGGAAACCTGGAGGAGCGCCATCTTGTAAAGAATTGTTAATCGATTTTACATCACTATACATGGTCCGTGTATAATCTAGTGCAACCGTAAACTTAGGTGTTACTTGATAACTTAAACCAATACCAAACCAAGCCGGCATATCGAGATCACCATCTTCAGCAAATAAGCCTTCGTATTTATCAAACTTGCTCATATTATTTTTACTATGATATGAGGCACCCAGTGACAATTGGTCAGTTAACTGGCCTTGCCAACCGATTGTAAAACCAATACCCCAAGCATCATCACGTCCTCTATTGGTGACATTACTAGGAGAAGTAGAGGCTGCGCAGTCTCCTGTAGCAAAACAACCTGGAGGAGTTCCCGTTCCCGTAAAGGCTTGTAAGCCATAGGCACTAAATTGTTGATAGCCTATTTCAACGCCAAATCCGATCGAGTGATTATCGTTAAATTTGTAGGCCAATGTCGGTATCATTTTTAATTGTTCAAGATTAATACCCGTATTATTGGGATAAGCCATTCCATTAAACATCATAATGCCATCATAGTTAGTGTTCATGCCACCCACACCCACAACAGACATACCAAAGGAAGTACGATCATTAATCATGTAATTGAATCCGCCTTCAGGAATAAATGCCATGCCATCATTATTGGCATCATCTTTAAAATCCATAGTCCCTGCAGGCATCCCTGGAAAATTATTTCCTTCGATTTGACCCGTGCGATCAACTGAAAAAAATTCTAGACCAAAATCAATTCGGTTGCCTATATGGACCATACCAGCTGGATTATTAGCGGCTGCAACCGAATCCTGAGGTAGAGCAATCGAAGCTCCCCCCATACCTTTAGCTTTGGCACCAAAACCCATCGGCATTGAGCCATTGGTTGCAAAAACAGTTCCGGGAAGAGTAATTGCTGTAATTATTGCAGTGGATAAGACGCATCTCTTAAACATATGTATAAAACCCCTAAAATTATTATGTTGTTGTCATGCAGGTTTTTTTGAAGATTGGGCATTTATTATTTTTTTTACGTGCTCGGTTCACATTTAAAACTGTGACATTAAAACAACAGTTGTGAAAAAGTGTTTTAATTATGCGACATTATTTTAGGCTAAGTCAATAACCATAAGAGATAATTAGAAAAATTCATCTTTTCTTTGGGTTTTATTATATTGCAGAGCACCATATAGTGTTTTTTTTAACTATCAATACCTAGCTATATTCGGCGTTAGAAAGCCATAACCTATAAATTAACATGGTTTTTTATTATATTAAAATTTACCCATATTAAATAATGCTTAAATAGGTATATCTACCTACCTAACTATAAAGATAGGGGCAAATTTAACCTTAAAATATTTACTGTCTTTATTTTTTATATAAAAAAACAACTAGAATCATATTATTTTCAAAAAAAAGACAACTCAATGAAAACTGATTACCTAAAACAACCAATAAACGCTATACTTTGACAAATTAAATTTACAAATCAAGTTTTGAACGCAATATTTGTGAATCAAAGGTTTGTAACTAATAGACCCGTAACAGTTAGCGGTCTCAGAATCAGGAGCAAAAAATGACAGGAAGAAATCATGAATAAAAAACTCTATTATGCCGGTTTAATTGGTATCTCTTTATCTTCAACAACTCTATTATCTCAACTTACCTATGCCTCAGGTTTCGCCATTATCGAACATAGTGCCAGTGGATTAGGACAAGCATTTGCAGGTGCAGCAGCAGTAGCTGAAGATCCATCCACCATTTATTTTAATCCCGCAGGAATGACCTATTTAAATGGAACCCAAGCCACTGCCGGATTACACATAATTAAACCCAAGGCAAAATTTGACGATAATAATTCCAATGCCTCCATGCTTGGGGGAACCGTGCCTGTAGCTCTTGGAGATGATGACGGTGGTGATGCTGGAGGCTACAATTTTGTTCCCAACCTTTATTATATGAGTGAATTTGGCGACAACTATCGGTTTGGACTGGGTATTAATTCACCGGTTGGCTTGAATACAACCTATGATGACGGTTGGCTAGGTCGATATACATCAACTGAATCAGACTTAAAAACTATCAATATTAATCCCTCTATCGCTTTTAAAGCGAGTGACAAACTTTCGATTGGTCTGGGCGCTAATATTCAATATATTAAAGCCACTTTAATCAGCCAGACCTATCTCTGTGGACATCCTCAATTAGCGCCGACGTGCAATCCAACCAGTGCAACCCAAGTACGGGCTTCCGATGCTGAAAAAAAGCTTGAGGGTGATGCCTGGTCAATGGGTTTTAATTTAGGATTAATTTATCAGGCTACTAATGCCACTCGTTTAGGTATAGCTTATCGCAGTAAAATAAAACACACCTTAGAAGGTACGGTAAAAGTAAAAACCCAGTCAGACTTTAGTGTGCTTAATTCTGATGCAGAAGCGGACGTAGAATTACCCGCTACTTTTTCTGTCAGTTTAACTCATGATTTATCTCCAAAAGCAACCCTATTGGCAGATATTACTCACACAAGTTGGAGTAGCTTTCACGAGTTGCGAGTTAATTTAGCAGATGGAAGCGCTGATGTTACCGAAGAAAAATGGGGAGATTCACTACGCTATTCATTAGGTTTAAAGTATCAATACTCTGATAGGCTCATTTTGCGAACTGGCGTAGCTTATGATGAAACGCCCATTGATAGCAAATACCGTACCTCAAGAATTCCTGGAGATAATAGAACCTGGTTTGCCATTGGCGCTAGTTATAATGTTTCTAAGCAATTAACTATTGATGCAGGATATACCCATTTATGGGTTGCCGATGCAAAAATTAATGAAGAGTATAGTTTATTAAATGGTGCAGGAAGTGGTACTTTAGACGGGAAATATACCGCATCTGTAGATATTTTCAGTATTCAGGGTACATGGAAATTTTAATACCATACAAACTGAGTTTTTTAGGTTTAACGCGCAAAAAAAAAGCACCTTTAAAAAGGTGCTTTTTTTTACGAACTAAATAATCAATTAAGATTTTTTAATTAAGAAAAGGAATTTACCCCCTTCTTCTTTGCTTTCCATTAACTCATTTCCTGTTTGGTTAGCAAAAGCTTCGAAGTCTTTTACTGAACCTGGGTCAGTAGCAATTATATGTAAAACTTGGCCGCTGCTTAATTCTGCCAATGCTTTCTTTGCACGCAAAATAGGTAAAGGACAGTTTAAACCTGATGCGTCTAATTCTTTATCAAAATCTGCCATGAATTCATTCCTCATTCAAGCTAATGGTTTGTTTCCAGACTGAGAAATTGTTCAATTTCCCGCCTAATTTATATTACTTATGGTTTCGATTGTACCCTAAACCTGCCTCGGCTGACAATAGTCATTATTTTTTGCCTATTTAGTTCCCCATTTCTTGGAAAATTAATAGACTATCAGTCATTACATTACAATGGGATAACCCATTTGCGCCCAGGATACTATCCCTCCCCTTACATTGTACACATTCGCCACACCTTTAGAGGCCATAAATGCACAAGCCTGTGCCGAACGAGCACCGGTTTGACAATAAATAACGTATTCTTTATCAGGATCGAATTCTTCAATTCGAATTGGAATAATGTGTAACGGTATATTCTCGGCGCCTTCTAAATTAGCACGTGCAAATTCTGCCGGAGTACGCACATCGATTAGTTTAAATGTATCTGGAGAATCGGATAATTTCTGATTCAATTCATCTACACCAATCTCTTTGATGTTACTCATGCCAAACATATAAGACCCTACTAATATACAAAGCCCAAAAATATAGCACAAAAAAGTACATAAGTATATTTTTGTATGCTAAATAAGTATTATTTTTTCAGCCTAACTTTATCAGTTAACGCTACCGTCAATATCTAGTCATTATCGCTATCCGTTTAACTGGACAATTTAGGTTAACCCATGTGATTCGGTTGAGGGCTGCTTACAGATGATATCGACTTCATTATCGGCTAAAGATAAATTAAATAAGTCATCAAGATTTATCAATATAAAACTTCCTCGAATACATGCCCCTACATCAATAAAAACACAATTTGCCAAGCGCACGGGTTGATTTAACATAGTATGTCCTGAGACCAACAAATCAATATGCTCTACCGGATATATTATATTGTTTGTTAAGCGCTTGCGTCCCCATAATAATGATTCAGTAATGTTTTTTTTAATTGCACTATCGGTCAACTCAGTCCAACTCATACCAACTGGCAACTCTGCATGAATCACGCCGATAAGGCCTTTAGACGTTTCAATTTCAATGGCATATGGCAGTTTGGAAAACGCAATGGTAATTTCATTTTTTTTTTCAATTGAATTGAGATTCCACCACCAACTTCCCCCGTTCGCATACCACATCGTTTGGTGAAAAATACTACCCAAATCACCTAAAACAAAACTGTCATGGTTACCCATAACAGAATAAAACCAAGGTTGTTGTATAAATTCTAAGGCGCGCTCAGATTCAGGCCCACGATCTATAAGATCCCCGGTACAAATTAATCGATCAACCGATGGATCAAATTGTATGGCCTCTAATTGATTTTCCAATATAGAAAAACAACCATGTATATCGCCAACAAACCAATCCTGTCCTTGATCATTTTGTTTAAGTTTTAATACTGTAATCATCCGATATGTGCTGAATTTAACATGTTACTAATCTATTCTTTTTAACTATTTTCTTTTAGTATAGTTAAAAGAAAAATTAGTGATGCCTTTTTCTTCAGAATCTTTTAAGGGATATATACTCAAACAACCTTGCATTTTCAGGTGGATTGGTTATCCGTTATGAAACAAGGGGAACAAAAAATCCAGCGCCAAAATATATGGCTTCACTAAGAGTATATACTTGTCGATTTTGCAAATCCTCATGAAGCCATTTTTGAGCAGTTGTATGCCCCTGAATAAAAATCATTTCAGTACACAGACTATCAGCACAGCAAGTATTAGCAGAGGCAGCATTCCAATTAATGGCGAAAACAGTTTCCCCTAAATCATCCTCGTTTAATATTTTAAAACCATCTTGTACTATTTTGATAGCCGCCCCACTAATCCGACATTGTGAGTGAATCTCTAATGGAGTATTAAACATTGGACTAATCGATAAGGCATCCATCGCACACATACTATGAATTTTGTGACTATTGATAATTACCTGATGCTCACGTTCTTCCATGGTAAACGGATATGCCCCTATAGGCTCTCCAGAACTAGCGAAAACCACTAAATCTTTATCTTGTAATAGTTTGATTGCCGTATCAATATCATCTACTTTTAGGGCCAATTCAGCTTTACTAAGAGTGCGTCCTTTTTCAATATAGGCATGTAATATATCTCGATGTAACTGAATCAGTTCTGAAGAAAGTGAACGTTGATTAGCTTTTAAGGGCAAGATCTGGTTTAACTGCTTTAATCCTGCTTGTATTTTGCCGCAAACATCATGGGAGAATTTGGTTTCAATTAATTGATTGATCAAAATATACTTCCTTTATATTAAATAATTTGGGCCCCACAAAATGTAAATGAAGCTTATAATGGCATTCTTTTTTATTCGTATTTTCAGTTCCTTAACCATTCGGACAGTCCAATAGACAAGTCATCTCGTTTAAACGGTTTAGTAATTACGGCACTCATACCGGCATCTAAGCATTTTTGTCTATCTTGTACCGTAGCATTGGCTGTAAGCGCTATAATAGGAATTTGAGATTTCTCTTCTTGTTTTTGTTCCCGAATGTATCGAGTCGCAGCATAACCATCCATTTCAGGCATTTGACAATCCATTAAAATAAGATCAAAAGCATTTTTTAACCAAAACTGAATAGCCTCCATCCCATTATTGGCAACTTCCACTTCTAAACCAACCTTTCGCAACATGGTGTGGGCTATTTGTTGGTTAATCACATCATCTTCAACAAGTAATACTCTACCATTAAGTTTCCTTATGGTATTTTCTTTTTTCTTAATAGTAGCGGCTTTGTTTTGCCTCAAATAATCATCTTTAACTTCACCCTCTCCGAACATCTCTAGTAAGCTTTTATATAAGCCTTTACGAGTGAAAGGTTTATTTATATGTGCATTAAAAGGGCCATCTAGAAAAATATTACTTAATTGCTTTTCAGAAGAAACAATCACTAATTTCATCTTTTCTAGGCCGGGAAGTTGACGAATTTCCTTACCCAAACACATAAGCTCATCGGTATTTGAACGATGGTTAAAAATAACCAGGTCAAATGGTTCTGCTGTTCCCCCAGTTGACGATATCGTCTCAATCACTTTAGAGTCCTGCTTCAAAACCCTAAGATTAGCTCCTAAATGACTTAATGCTTGCTGCATTATCTTCCTGCTATTGGGCACTTCATCCACATATAGAATTTTACGATCTGGAAGTTTCTCCGGCTCTGTAATTATTGTTTCTGAGCATGGTAAATTTATGCTTATTTGGAAGCATGAACCGATACCTGGCTGGGATTCAAAGGCGATTTCCCCTCCCATTAATTCAACCAATTTTTTACAAATTGACAACCCAAGTCCTGTCCCGCCGTATTTTCTTGTAGTATCTTGATCGGCTTGCGTAAAACTATCAAATAACCGCGCCCGATGTTCTTCTTTAATACCAATCCCACTATCTTGAACTTCAATTACTATCGGTTTATCCTGTTTTTCATTATAATAAATTCTTAAGCACACCTCCCCTTGAGAAGTAAACTTGATGGCATTGTTTACGAGATTTAAAATAATTTGCCGTAAACGCCCCGGATCACCAATAAAATAATAAGGACATTCCACTTGATAGTCCAAAAGTAATTCAACTTGCCCAGATAATGAGCTATTATTTCCACCCTCTGACTTTACAACTGATAAGTTAAGAATATCATAGGCTAATTGTTCCAAATCAAATGGGATTTGTTCCAGTTCAAGTTGCGACGCATCCAATTTTGAGAAATCCAGAATATCATTAATAATGTTCATAAGAGAGTTGCCGGACTGATTAATAATTGCAACACTCTCTTGTTGCTCTGGATCTAGGTCGGTATCGTCCAATAATTGAGCCATCCCCAAAACGCCATTCAATGGTGTACGAATTTCATGACTCATGGTGGCTAAAAACTGCCCTTTTGCAACAGCCGCCGATTCTGCCGCTTCTTTGGCTTTAACCAAATCATAAGTTTGCAAAGCTATTTTTTCTTCCATCGAACGATGCAGCTCTGCCAATTCAATACTTTTTTCTTTAAAAACTTGCACCGAACGAGCCACATCACCGACTTCATCTTGACGTTCAATGCTTGGAACTTGGATATTAGGGTTGTTTTGCGCTAATTGATTCATTGTCATAGCTAGCTGACTCAACGGGTTCATGATCCATCTCATCAAAATATGAATAATGAGAAAGTTTATAACCACTAAAATGAGAAATTCAGTGCTCCCTTCAATTAACCGAGCCCCCAAGGATTCATGTAAACGATGCCGAGAAATATTTAATTGAATATAACCAATTTCTGATTGAGTTTGAAATTGACTCTGTGGTGACTTAATTGTGTGTGAAACGACAAAGCTATCTTTTTCTTTAACTTTATTTACATCCTCTATTTTCATAGGTTCAAGCTTAAACTCATTTTCAACATAGTGAATACTAGCCGATACAATATCTGGATCAACAATAACGGATTTTAAAATATTCTCAGCAGTTTCTAAATCAATATTCCAAAGTGGTACACGTAAAGATTCAGCATGAGTACTCGCCAATAGTTCAGCTTTTTGATTTAAATGTTGCACTTGAAACCAATAAAAGCGAGTAATATCAATGCCAATTACCATTGCTTCGATTGAGGAAAGTAATAAAACAAAACTAAATAATAAACGGCGTTTATAAGTCATGGACCAATAATATTCCATTTTTTTTGCATGTCTAACACATAAGCGGAATTTTGCTGCAACCACGAGTTAAATTGTTCAATTATTTGGGGATGCTTTATCGTGGACAGGAAGTAATCACCTTTATCATGTGCTAAATCAGGATTAAAAACCAAGGTATTAGGCTTTTTCAAAATATTATTTAAATGATACTCAGCAACTGCAACATTTATGTAACTGCCTTCTACACGCTGTAAAACTGTCTGCATTAATAAGCCAGAAATACTATTATTTTCTGAAACACGCAAATCACCTCGTTTTATTTGCGCCATAAAAGGCCAAGGTGTAAAGCCTCTAATCGTGCCTAGTTTTTTAAAAGATAAAGAGGAATGAATCATACGTTTGGGATTCATCATAATCCCATCCACAAAAGGGGCTACCGTTTTACTATAAACAACCGAATGTTGTTGTTTAATCGACTGCTGCCAATTAGGACTATCTGGAAACTTAAAATCGACTTGTTTATTAATAAAGGCAAGAAAAAGTCTTTCCACAGGAAGCGGATTATATTTAAACTGGTGCCCATATTGATTAGCAAATGCATCAAGAATATCCCGAGCATAACCAAAATATTCATCATCTACCCCCGAATAATAGGGAAGAAAATTAAGCTTCTCCACGCCAATAATATATTCTTCGGCCCAACTCGTATTCACCGCAGCCAATGATAGAATAAATGCCGACAACCAATTTGGTTTAAATAATTTATGTAATCTCATTATTTTCCACTTTTAGCATAATAACGATTATCTTCCCCAACCTTATCTTTTGCCAGTACGATTTGTCTTATTTCCATAAGTGATCAGATTATATCTTAAATTTCTCGAAACCAAATCATAATAAACAAAAAATGCAGGTTTATCCATACATAACTATTAACCAGACAACGCCAATAACATTAATTAATTATTTTATTGATTACTTATATAGATCCATTATAATGCCTCTTTTTTAAAAACTTAGGATGTACGATGAAATTTAAATACACAATAAGCGCAATACTGCTATTTTTACTTTTAAACCTGATACAAACAGCTCACGCAGGCCTTGCAGCTGCGGTTATTGTACAAAGAACCATTATTAACCAATGTATTTTGCAAGCTGAGGAAGGACCTGCTGAAATGAGTGACGTTATTTCTGCTTATGGGAAAGAAGCCGCTCCTTTTCTTTATATCAATGGTTTAAAAATTTATGAAGTCACGGTTAAGTTTGAAAATGATGGCGAAATTATTTCTTACCCTTGCCAGGAATTTTTCCCTGAGCTAGCCCCTATTCATTTTTATAGAGGCGATTGGAATAAAGTTATCGCAAATTTAAATCAAGAAATTATCCGACTGCGGACTATGGAACACCATCAATATGGTAAACACTTAAGCCTTAGATAGGTCAATCGTTTAATTTAGGTTTAAGGCTCCAAGCAACCATTGCCGAGCTTCAAAATAATCGGAAAAAGATACGACACAATAGCCATCCATATAGGCATAACTATTAATAATTTCATTCGGATTACGCTGTTTAGGGTGTAATACGGCAACTTTGGCTGTTTTTAATTTGGATTGGCTGGGCAAGTATTTACCAAAACGTTCTTGCTCATCCATATTCATGTCCATCTCGATGTCACGCACATCGATCAATAATATGGCTTTCTCCGTATCACCGATTAATCGACAAGCATCATCCACCGCTTCCATCCGCTGGACTAAATTTACTGTTCCCTGATAAGTTATAGTAATAATTTTTTGATTATCTTTTACAATATTATATGGCATAGATTGATTACTTTTAGTCTATGGTTATAGTATTTAAAGATAAAAGCTTATTAACATAATTCACTGACTTTAATTTCTTGATTGTCCATAAGACTGACGTTAACGGCATCTCCCCACAATTGACCAATGATTTTTGTTGTCGAATCTGTTGCAGCACTACTCCAAAAACTCTCATAACCTAAAGTCTTCTTAGAGGAAAGCAATTGGGCCACCTGCAAACGTCGTTCAACCTCTCGTGCAACCGCAGGACCAGTATCGATAACATCGGTTGAATGGTCACAAATCTCTCTTATCAATGGAATCAAAAAAGGATAATGGGTACAACCTAAAACTAAAGTATCAACTCCTTTTTCTAACAAGGGATCAATATATTGCTTCAACAGACGTCGAGTTTTAGGACCATTTAAATCTAAGCTTTCCACTTGTTCTACCAATCCAGGGCAGGCCTGTAATTCAACTCGATGTTGCGCGACCCAATTGTTCAGCAGCTGAGAAAAAGAATCACTTTTTAAAGTTCTGCTCGTGGCTAAAACACCAATACTCCCAGTTTTGGTACTTAAACTAGCGGGCTTTACACCCGGTTCAATTCCTATAATAGGAATGGAGATCAAGCTTCGCAATTTTTTTATTGCGGTAACAGTTGCAGTATTACAGGCTACCACAATAGCTTTAACATTATGTTGAATTAAAAAATAACTAAGGTTTATAGCTCTTTGCTCAATCAGTTGCTGAGATTTGTCACCATAGGGGACATATAATAAATCGGCGATATATATTAAATCCTCATGGGGAAGACGTTCTCTAATACTTTTTAATACCGACAATCCGCCAACGCCAGAATCGAAAACACCAATTGGATTATTATTCATTATCTACGAGTAAAATTTTAAATTAGAGAGATATTTTATACGATAGCAACACTATTCAAAAGTATCGATTAAAAGTACCGATTCAAAACAAAAATTGTTTAATCGTTTGCATGTACTGCGGATGTTCAGATACATCATTGTGTCCAACATCAGCTAATATTTGCACTTTAATTTGTCCAGGTTTAAATCCAGCAATTAAATTTTCAGAGCGGGTCCGATATACCAATTGATCATTTTCCGCCAAAATGGCCAGAGTTGCTACCTTAATCTGATTGGCTCGTCCAAGTGAATCATATTTTTCACGTAATAAAATAGAAATTGGATAAATGGGAAAACGTTTCTTGGCAATACCTTCGATACTATCAAAAGGAGTAATTAATATTAATTTATGAATACTTCGATTGGCTGCAACATATGTAGCAACCCCACTGCCCAAACTGCGTCCCATTATAGAAATCTGGCCATGATGCTTTTTTAATTCATCAAATATTGCCACGGCATCTTGATATAAAGCCTTTTCAGACGGTGTCCCAGTACTCGCCGCATACCCCCTATAGTTTACCAAATAAACAGACATACCCTTGAGATAATGCTCGAAGGCAGTCGCATTATGGGCGACCGACTCGGCATTGCCACCAAAATAAATCAGAGCATTTGGGTTGTTTGGATTTAACATAAAGACTTCTATCGTTTCGCCATTTACTTTAAACTCAAGCACATTTAATCCATGCTGCTGCGGCCCTTTAACCGGAAAGTATATAAAATGACTTTGAAACAAAAATAATAGACAACCTAACCCCACATAAGCTAATACAATATAAACAAGCACCATTTTGACTTCCGAATTAGGCAGCACGGTTACACAGTCTCTTTCTTATGTATAGACAATAGGCATTCAACACGCAATCCGGGATGATTATCTAATAACTTAATATCAAATTTATGAATTTTCGCCACGGCATAAACCAGGCTGAGCCCAAGTCCGTTACCCGAAGTATTACGACATTCTTCTAAACGAAAAAATCGTTGAAAAACCTTTTTTCGGGCCTCTTTGGGAATTCCAATACCTGAATCCGCAAAGGCTAAAATGACCCGTTCATTGACAAGCTCCAACTCTAGACTAAGACAACCTTGTTCAGGCGTATATTTAATCGCATTATCCAATAAATTAGCAAATGCCTGGACTAATAAATCTCGATAACCCCAAATTTCAACAGGAGTATCAATATTTAAACGTAAAGATTGTTGTTTTTCTTCACTTAATGGCTCATATAATTCAACCACATCCATCAGTACTTCATTTAAAGAAAGGACATCAAAATTTTCCTGTAAATCAGAATTCTCAATTCGAGCAATATGTAATAGTGCATTAAAGGTATTTAAAAGGCCATCAGCTTCCACAATTGCTTTTTCCAATACCTGCTTGGCTTCGGGTTCGATTTTCTTATTATTTAAATGATCTAAATGCGACTTAAGTCGTGACAAAGGTGTGCGTAAATCATGGGCAATATTATCTGAAACTCGACGCACTCCTTCCATGAGTTCTTGAATTCTATCCAACATGGCATTTAAATTCGCCGCCAAAGTATCAAAATCATCACTACTATTACGGGTGGGGATGCGCTTGGCCAAATCACCAGACATAATTTCAACACTGGTGCTATTGATGCTTTCAATTCGCCTGAGCATACTTTTACTCATCATTATCCCACCTGCCGCCGCTAAAATAATTGTTATTACCAGCCCCCAGATCAAGGTATGAATAATTAATTGTTTAGTTTCTTGCAAATCATGGATATCTTTGCCGACCAATAAAAATAAATTTCCCGGTAAATAGAAGCTACGAGCTCGGGCATGGTGAATGACATTCCCCTCATTAATATTCTCTAAGCGAAAATTTATCCAACCATTTTCATCTTTCTTCTCCAATGGCCATTGATCCAAGTTTCCCAGCAAGGGGATAAATTGATCGGTGGTTAACAAATAAAGAGAAGTACCAACCGGTTTACTAGATAGACGTTTACGCAATAAATTGGTTAAACCACCCAATCCTCTTAATTCATAATGTTCAACCAGAGCTTTAATATCGGCTTCGATATGATAGTCCATTTGTTTGGTCATATAAGCAGCGGTTGACCAATAGATAAAAGCCATTAAAATCATCACCGAAATACCAAATAAGAGCATATAAATCAGCGACAAGCGAATCGTAGAGCTTCGAAAAAAGGATGTCATTAATCATCCGCCACTTTCATGCTATATCCCACTCCGCGGATGGTTTGTAATAAAGGTTTATCAAAGTTTTTATCAATTTTATTACGCAAACGACTAATATGCACGTCAATCACATTGGTTTGTGGGTCAAAATGAAAGTTCCAAACATTTTCTAATAACATAGTGCGGGTAATCATCTGCCCTTGATTACGCATTAAATACTCTAGTAAACGAAACTCCCGTGGTTGTAAATCAATATTTTGACCGGCACGTTTAACACTATGGCTCAATAAATCCATTTCCAAATCGCCTACTTTTAGACTAGTTTCAGGCTGCTTAATATCGCCTTGACGACGACTTAAAACATCTAATCGAGCCAATAGTTCCGCAAATGCAAAGGGTTTGACCAAATAATCGTCACCTCCAGCACGCAGGCCATGCACCCGGTCATCCACTTCACCCAAAGCACTTAAAATCATAACCGGCGTAGTATCTCCCGAAGCCCGAATGGTTTTAATCGCACTTAAACCATCTAGATTAGGTAACATACGATCCATAATAATCACATCGTAGGTATTTTCCATGGCCATAAATAAACCACTTTTACCATCTGACTCATGATCAACCGTATGCCCATTTTCAGATAGCCCTTTAATTAAATACTGAGCCGCCTGATTATCATCTTCGACTACCAAAATATGCATGAGAAACTGTCCTTAAATTATTCAGAATTTTTTTATTTATAATTTCTTAAATCAAAATTGTATACGGTTTACGGTTTACGGTTTACGGTCAACTGCCAACTGTTCTTATTATTTTAGCAAAATAGCTAATTTACAAGATTAACGATTGTTAATCTTTTGGCAAGCTAGTGGTAATAGACTTTTTTATACAATGTTTGTCCATAGAGTGTCAGCAATTTAATTATATGGAGAAAGAAATTATGACAAAGCAAATTTTTGCCCCAATCAATAAAGCTCTGTTTTTAGCTACTGCCATATCCCTATCTGTTATAGCACCTATTTATTCAGCCCAAGCCAGTAATACGATGGAATCAGTGCAAATAGCAGAAAAAAAGACCTATCTTGGCGTGATTATTGATAAGGTTCCCGTATCCTTACAACAGCAATTGGGCAATGTTTTACCTCAAAATCAAGGTATTCTAGTACGAGAAGTTGTAGAGGGCTCGCCTGCTCAGAAAGCTCAATTACAGCCTTATGATATTTTATTATCGTATAATGAGCAAAAGCTCTTCTCCCCTAAACAATTGACTCAACTGGTCAAGTCAACAAAAAATGGTGAGCAGGTTACTTTAAACATTATCAGAAATGGCCAAGCTCAGCCAGTGCAAGTAACCATAGGTGAGATTGCCTCAAACGATAAACAACATCAGCCTATGCATCATCGTTATGGCCAACACCATCCAATGCATCATCAAAGAATGCCGTTTGATAATCCATGGTTGAACAAAAATATGGGCAAAAACTGGGACAGTTTTCAATCGCTATCCCTTGAGAAATTAAAAGATAATCAGTACAAAGCTGCAATTGAAATTTTGGATAAGGATGGCAACAAACAACGTTTTCAATTCCAAGGCAGTCGCACCGATATTCAAGAACAAATACAGCAACAGGAGCAATTACCCAAACGAGAAAAACAACAATTGATGAATTTATTAAGTGCTAATTCAACGCTTAAATTGCCTGATATTGGCAGCTTAATGAATAATGATTTCTTCTCTCAGTCTCCATTTGATTGGAAATCAAATTTTTAAACATTCACTATTAGAGGAGTATTGAATAAGTTTTTCTAGGTTTATAATTACCTTGCGTCCCCTGCAAGCCCCTTAGTTGGTTTAAGCCCAGCCATTAGCTTCCCCAATTTTGTTAGTGTGCTTAAACCAACTTTTTTTAATTAAATCCGTCCGTGGGAAGCGGATTGACAATACCCACAACTCCAGTAATTTCCACGACATCATCACTTTGCTGTTGATATTCGAAAACGCCCGGTAACTCATTTTCATTATCCATGCTAATAAACACAGGGCTATCAAGCACTGCAGTTAAGGTAAAGATTGCCTCAGAAGCATTATTAGTCATATAAGTATCACTACTACTATTGGCACTAGTCACAGTTGAACTATCACTAGTGACAGAAGCAATAATAGCTTGGGCTTCACTAATATTAGCTGCTACATAAGTCGCGCCAGTTGCAGAGATTTGTTCGGTAAAATATTCTGCTGCGGTTACCTTATTGGCTAATGTTGAGGCATCATCACTCAGTGCTGATTCAGCAATAGCAACGGCGACTTCTCCTAATGTTCTTGCGCCTGAGTTAATTTCACTCACCCAAAACTCTAAGCCTGCTGTTTCTGGAGCTCGATTAAACATTTGCTGATAGAGGTCAGTCACTTGTTGAGTATTACTGCCTTGTCCAATCCCATTGGTATATTCATCGGAAGCACCGAATTCATTGATCATTTCAGAGACGTTGCCACCATTAGCATCCAGAGTTGAGGCCCAAAATTCTACGCCTGCCGGATCGCCTGCTCGACCATAATAAGCGACGTATAATTGCTGGACTTTAGTGACTGAACTTGCTGATGCTGCCATAGTGGCTACTCCTGATAATTTTGATACTAACTCAAGCATAGCGTAAAACTATACATTTTTAAATTTTGTTAGGATACTTTTATTTTGGCATTTGTGATTACAATTAGTTCTCAATTATGTCTTTTTTATTGATAGGGATCTGTATTAATATATAGGACAAATACTAAAATTCTATGGAGATAAACATGGCCAACCTCAAATTGATCAGTTTCAAAATCTGCCCTTTTGTACAAAGAGCGGTTGTCGCGCTAAAATTAAAAGCAATTGATTATGATATCGAATACATTGATCTGGCCAACCCACCAGAGTGGTTTTTAAAAATATCCCCAATGGGAAAAGTTCCTGTATTGTTGGTGGATGATACAATATTATTTGAGTCGGCAGTTATTGCCGACTATCTCGATGAAGAATTTGATTTAGAGCTTCATCCCGCCGATCCTCTGGTCAAAGCACAACAGCGAGCTTTGGTTGAGTTTGGCTCAGCCATGTTAATGACCCAATGGCAAATGTGTATAGCTCTTGAGGAATCCAGTTATCAGGAACAATTATCTAATTTAAAAAATCAATTACAACAACTACAAGAACACCTTAAAAGTGGACCTTTTTTCAATGGTGAACATCTAGCCATGATAGATGTTTCTTTCGCTCCACTCATGATGCGTTTGGATATTATCCAACGTAATTTTATCGATGATATATTTGCCAAAACCCCAAAAGTCAGAGAATGGGCTGACAACCTATTGGCTTTACCCGAGGTAAAACAATCGGTAGTGGAAAATATGGAAGAGTTATTGCTCGGACGTATTAAAGGGGCAGGTGGGTTTATAGCTTCTTAATCCTAGAAAAATCATTCCGAATGATATTCCATTAGCTATGACCGTTTCTCATATTTGTAATGGGAAACGGTGAATATGGATGCCTTCTTATAACAGACACGGTACTTTCAAAAGTCATATTTATTCCTTGTATTAATCAATATCCCAAAAAAGTCATTAAGGAAGTTTGACTAAAATCTCTTTTCCCCCGCTTTTATGTTTGATATCCAAGGCCCTAATTTTTACTTGTTTCACACGAATTGGCAGTTTTACATTATTTAAACTTCGGGTAAAGGGTTGCTCATGAATATGCGGATGAGCTAAAACACGAGTAGCTAGAATATTACCATTTAAAGACACTATTTCCCAACGATTGGCATAATGCTTCCAATTTTCATCCTTATGTCTGACTGTCACGGCAAAATTATAGGTTTGTTTAGCAACTTTTTTCACTTGCACATTTATTACATCGGCCTTCCCAGCCCATACTAATGGAATAAGCAAAAAGCTCATTAAACCTGCGAATAACATTTGTTTCATTTTTATATGACCTTTAATTAGTTAGGTTAAATATAGCATAAGATAAACAACAATAATTAAAGCAGCAGCATTTTACAAAATATTGTCTAAAATATTAATGTAAGACAGGCACTAGTTGACGATTACTAAAATGGAAAGCGTTCAAAATACCTATGCAAACTGATTATTATCAAGTTCAGATACCCTTTCAGGTTAGTGTTATTTACCACTTTAATGCCCCAGTTAGCCAGGGAGAATACGCCTGTCTGCCCCAAAATATGGTAATTTGGTTAGATCCAGAACCAATACCAACCGCACCTACTTTATATGCCTGGCCATATAACGAACAAAAATGGGAGCCAGTTTTTGCTCCAGGATTAAAGGGTAGCAGCCAATATGCAGGCTACTCATTTGTTATTGATAAAACCGATATTAAAAATTATTGTCGCAAAATAAGTTTACACGATATTGAAAAAATCCATGCGGGAACAACCCGTTTAAATACCGATGGAACTGATCCAGAATATTTAATCAATACTGATGCCTTTTCCGGATGCCTTCTCGGTACTGCAGTCGGAGATTCAATAGGACTTCCCTTTGAAGGCTTATCTGCTAAACGAGTTCATAAATTCATCTCTTTTCCGCTGGATCATCAATTTTTATTCGGTACTGGTATGCTCTCCGATGATACAGAACATTCCATTATGGTGGCTCAAGTATTAACGAGCAGTCGGGATATCGATGAATTTAAAAATCAGCTCGCCTGGAAATTTCGTTTTTGGTTATTAGCTCTACCGGCAGGCATTGGCAAGGCTACCTTACAATCAATACTAAAACTACTTATTGGTTATAAACCGGACAATAGTGGGGTTTACAGCGCAGGAAATGGCCCTATGATGCGCAGTGCAATTATCGGTGTGTATGCCGGTGACCAACCTGAATTAATGCAAGCATTGGTTCATGTAAATAGCCATATTACACATTGCGATCCAAGTGCGGAATATTGTGCTCAAATTATTGCCCAAGCGGCTTGGTTAAGCTCTCAAAATACCGAAATAACGGCCGCAAATCTAAAACATTATTTTAAAAAATGGATAGAAAAGGACAATAAGCTAAACGATCTGATCGAGAGTATTTGCGAGAGCATAGACAATAATCAGGACACTATCAGCTTTTGCCAACAACACGGAATGGCTGAAGGGGTTTCTGGCTATTGTTACGAAACACTTGCAGTGGTATTGCACCTTTGGCTGAGTTATCCAAATAATTTATTACAAGCCGTCACCACGGCGGTAAAATGTGGTGGTGATACGGACACCGTAGCAGCCATTGTCGGTGGAATTATTGGTGCTCATGTTGGGCGAGACGGAATTCCCAAAGCTTGGTTGGAAAATCTCTATGAATGGCCGATGACTGTCGCTACTTTGGATGATATTGGTATAGATTTAGCCTATAGCAAAGCCACCCGAATAAAACGCAAGCCCATTAGTGCCTTTTATCCCATCTTATTAGTACGCAATCTATTTTTCTTGGTGGCTGTCTTAGTACATGGTTTTAGACGCTTTTTACCCCCCTATTAGTAAGTTTTCTCCCCTTAATTCTATATAGGTTGAAAAATGATTCCCGTCATCAGCAATATCATTTTTTTATAAACTAATCGTTCTCTTTTTTATTTTCCACGTCCCGATCACTATCTGCGTCCCAACGGCGAGTATTAATCGCATATTCGGTCACTTGACCTTTAAACGGGAGCAGCAACATTCCCATAATCTCATTGGTTTGTTTAATATCACGAAAATGATGAATACCAATTCTCATGCCAACTTGCCCGCCTCGTGGCTGTTCTCGATAGGTCCCAAATAAACGATCCCACCAGGTTAGATTAAAACCAAAATTACTATTGGTTTCATCATCTTCAACCGAGTGATGTACCCGATGCATATCTGGAGTTACGATGAACCAACGTAACACCTTATCAAGAGTTGACGGTATTCCCACATTAGCATGATTAAACATAGCCAGTGCATTAAGTATAACTTCAAATATAATCACAGCTATAACGGGAGCTCCCAATACGACGATAGTCGCAAATTTAATCAGCATGGAAAGAATAATTTCAAGCGGATGAAAGCGCGCTCCAGTGGTGACATCATAATCTTGATCGGCATGATGAACCCGATGTAAGCGCCACAAGGCAGGTACCGCATGAACCATGACATGCTGTAAATAAATAATAAAATCCATAGCAATAACGGCTAGGAATACCGCAATTATATCGGGAACTTGGTAATAATTGAGCAAGCCCCAACCCTGTTGTTGAGTAAATAGGGCAACCCCTACGGCAGCTGCCGGAAATAACCAACGAATAATCAGGGTATTGAATACAACAATGCCTAGATTATTCACCCAACGTAAGGTCTTAGAAACCGTTAATGCTCGTCGTGGTGCTTTAATCTCCCATATAGCCATTATAAGAAAAACACCAATAAAGAAAGTTAAGCGAATTCCGGCTTCATGTTCTAGAATAAAATTTTCCAATGTCTCGACTCTTTGTAAATGGGAAACAATAACTATTCAATTATTTTATTGAATAGTTATTATAAGAGCACAAAACCTCAAGTCAAGGATGGAAAATTATACCTCTTCAAATCAATGATGATTTCCTGACATTCCGATTTATTTTTTTTCACACGGCGCAGCTTTGTGCTGTTCACGACAGGGATCAATTTCTTCATGACCCGTTTCCATCGTATTATCGGAAACCATTGTTGGCCTTTCATTTTGCTCAAGCATTTCCAAGTTTATGTGGTGAGCCTGCACGATAGACAGGGCAAATAAAGGTAATAGTCCAACCAGTTTAATATTCATTTTAATTCCTCGTATATTGATTGCCCAGTTGTATACAAAGGGGTTAAGACAATAAGAGTAACCCCCTATGAGTAAAACCAAACAACGGGTGAAATCAGACAATCTTGTGTTTATCAGGCTCGATTCTTGCTGAGCTTATCCTATTCCAAAAATTCTTTGTAATTGATGTAGCAAGGGTCAGGCCAAATGCAAACAGATACGAGTAGCCAATTAAATACACTTAACAATCATCCCAATTGGCATGCCTCATTAGATTTGGTTTTCGCGGCAACCACCAATGGATCAGTTTTGTGCAAAAACTTGCACCAAGGCCCTTTAATGGTGCAAAAACCCTTCTATCCAGAATCGTCTAAAATATGCCACGTGTATTTATTGCATCCTCCAGGAGGGGTAGTTAATGGCGATCAATTAAAAGTTGATGTGAGTATTAAACCACTTGCCCACGCTTTAATCACTACCCCGGGAGCGGGTAAATTTTATCGCTCCAGAGGGCAGTTTGCTTCGCTCACGCAGACATTATGTGTTGATGATAAAGCTAAATTGGAATGGTTGCCTCAAGAAAGCTTGCTATTTAACCAAAGTAAAGTGCAGCTAAAAACCATCATTAAGTTAAGAGGTGATGCCCGTTTTATTGGCTGGGAAATGTTATGTCTAGGGCGTAAAGCTAGTGCAGAACCCTATGGCGAGGGACAGTGCCATCAAAGCTTTGAAATATGGCGTGACAATAACCCTATTTTTATTGAACGTAGCCAAATTGATGGCCAGTCCCCCATGCTCAGTGCCCAATGGGGTATGGGTAATTGGCCGTTAACAGCAACCTTAATTGCCACTCATTGCAGAAAAACAGAACTACTAACCATACAAGAACGAATCAGTCAATTAAGCATTAAGGGCCATATCAGTGCAACTCTAAAACAAGATGTACTAATTTGTCGCTTTTTAGGTGAACAAGCAGAACATGCCCGCAAGGCATTTATAGAAATCTGGCGATTAATACGGCCTGCGGTTATGGAACAAAAAGTGCAAGTCCCCAGAATCTGGAATACTTAATCCTAGAAAAATCAGTTGACTTCGTAGCGAGGTTCACTTAAGTGCTGAAGATTAAGGATTTTATAGGTTATTTTGGATTTTCTTGTAGTCACCCTACTGGTGAAGTCAAAATGTTCTGAAAAATCCTTAAGATTTAGAGCTTAAGGGGACCGCAGTAGATGGCAACTGATTTTTCTAGGTTAATAACAACCGATAAGCAAGACAATATCATCAATAACGGAGATTAATATGGAGCTAACCCCAAGAGAAAAAGACAAATTGCTGATTTTTACTGCTGCCCTATTGGCTGAACGACGCAAAGCAAAAGGCCTTAAGCTTAACTATCCTGAAGCCATTGCTTATATCTCAGCGGAAATAATGGAAGGTGCCCGAGAAGGTAAATCGGTGGCTGAATTAATGTCTTATGGGGCCACTTTATTAGGCCGAGAAGACGTCATGGACGGAATTCCCGAAATGATTCCCGATGTCCAAGTTGAAGCAACTTTCCCGGATGGCACCAAATTGGTGACCGTGCACAATCCCATTATATAAATTGATAGCAAATTAATCTCAGGAGAAAAGCATGATCCCCGGTGAATATATTATTGATGAAGGTGAGATTGAACTCAATGCAGGCGTACCAACCCTTAAAGTTATTGTTGCTAATAGTGGCGATCGTCCCATTCAAATTGGCTCTCATTATCATTTTTACGAAACTAATCAAGCCTTAATATTTACTCGTGAGCCAACCAAAGGATTTCGATTAAATATTCCGGCCGGTACAGCAGTGCGCTTTGAACCCGGCCAAGAGCGCGAGGTGGAATTAGTTGCCTATCAAGGCGAACGTAAGGTCTTTGGGTTTAATGCTCAAGTTATGGGACAACTAGAGGAGCAACCATGAGCACGATATCAAAACAAGCCTATGCAGAAATGTATGGTCCAACTCTAGGCGATCGCGTCCGTCTAGGAGACACGGAGCTTTTTCTCGAAGTTGAAGCCGATCATACGGTTTATGGTGATGAAGTTAAATTTGGTGGCGGCAAAGTTATCCGCGACGGTATGGGACAAAGCCAGCGCAGTAGTATAGATATCGCTGACACTGTGATTACCAATGCCCTTATCGTTGACCATTGGGGAATTATTAAAGCTGATATCGGAATGAAAAATGGTCGAATTATGGCCATTGGAAAAGCTGGAAATCCTGATACACAGCCTAATATCGATATTATAGTTGGGCCGGGAACCGAAGTTATTGCTGGAGAAGGCCAAATAGTCACCGCTGGAGCTATTGATTCACATATTCATTTTATTTGCCCTCAACAAATCGAGGAAGCGCTTATGTCTGGAGTCACTAGTATGTTAGGCGGCGGTACTGGACCGGCTACGGGTACTAATGCCACGACTTGTACACCAGGTCCCTGGAATATCCATCGTATGTTACAGGCAGCTGATGAGTTTCCGATGAATTTAGGCTTTATGGGGAAAGGAAACGCCAGTCGTCCAGCTGCTTTAAGCGAACAAGTATTGGCAGGCGTCATGGGTCTTAAATTACATGAGGATTGGGGTACGACCCCGGCTTCCATCGACACTTGTTTAACCGTAGCCGACGAAATGGATGTGCAAGTCGCCATCCACACCGACACCTTAAATGAATCTGGATTTGTCGAAGATACCTTGGCTGCCTTCAAACATCGGGCTATACACACCTATCATACTGAAGGTGCCGGTGGGGGTCATGCCCCAGATATAATTAAACTCTGCGGCGAAACTAATGTGTTACCGTCTAGTACCAATCCTACTCGCCCTTACACGATCAATACCATTGATGAACACCTCGACATGTTAATGGTCTGTCATCACTTGGATGCCAGTATTGCCGAAGATGTGGCTTTTGCCGAATCACGAATTCGACGAGAAACCATTGCGGCTGAGGATATTCTGCATGATTTAGGTGCCTTTAGTATGATTGCTTCTGATTCTCAGGCCATGGGACGAGTCGGTGAAGTGATTACCCGTACCTGGCAAACCGCGCATAAAATGAAAGTCCAATTTGGTCCTTTAGAAGGTGATTCGGATCGTAACGATAACCATCGTATCAAACGTTATGTGGCTAAATATACGATTAATCCTGCGATTACCCATGGTATTGCACATGAAGTAGGTAGTATTGAAGTCGGTAAATGGGCTGACTTGGTTTTATGGAAACCCGCTTTTTTCGGTACTAAACCTTCATTAATCATAAAAGGCGGTTTTATTGCTGCCGCTCCCATGGGTGATCCCAATGCCTCTATTCCTACTCCACAACCGGTTCACTATCGCCCCATGTTCGGTGCATTTGGCGCGGCCCGTGAGAAAACCTGTTTGACTTTTGTTTCCCAAGCCGCATTGGCCAATGATATTGGTAACTATCTCAACTTAAAAAAAGGCCTGAGTGCGGTAAAAAACACTCGTAATATTACTAAAGCGAATTTGGTTTTGAATAATTATCAGCCCAAAATTGAAGTGGATGCTCAAACCTATGAAGTGCGTGCCGATGGCCGTTTATTAGTCTGTGAAGCCGCAACTGAATTGCCATTAGCACAACGCTATTTTTTATTTTAACTTAAAATATACAACTATCATGTTAAATATTACAAAAAAACTGACTCATGCCCAACCTGCCACAGTGATTTTAAAACTTCCATTTGAAAAACGGCAAAAAAGTCGTTTACGAGCCACTTTAGAAGATGGGCGAGAAGCCGGTTTATTTTTAGAACGAGGCGAAGTATTGCGTAATGGCGACTGTCTGATGGCAGAAGATAATTCGATTGTCCAGATTGTCGCCGATAAAGAGAACGTTTCTCAAATCCAGACCAATGACCCTTTGTTATTAGCCCGTGCCTGTTACCATTTAGGCAATCGTCACGTGGCCTTACAAATCGAGGTAAACCAACTAACCTATTTACACGATCATGTATTAGATGAAATGTTACAACAACTTGGTCTGGAAGTGACAATCACTCAGGCATCTTTTGAGCCAGAGAATGGTGCTTATGGTCATAGCCATGGAAGAAATAGCCACAGCCATGCTAATAGTCATGGCCATGAGTAACCTATCAACTATGCGCCTTTGGCAACTTATTAGCCCTTCTCTACCCATTGGTGCTTTTGCCTATTCGCAAGGTTTAGAAACAGCCGTAGAAAAAAACTGGGTAAGCAACGAGGCAGAGGCCAAAACTTGGATAACCGGCCTGTTACAGCAGTCTTTGAGCCAATTAGATGCTCCCATTATTGTTCGCTTACAGCAAGCCTGGCAGGAAAATAATGCTCATGCCTTAAAGTATTGGAACCAATACCTGCTTGCCAGTCGAGAATCCAGTGAACTAGTCAATGAAGACCAACAGATGGGTTTAGCCTTAAAACGTTTGCTCAAGGATATGCTAGCCGATGACAACCGGGAACCACAGTATTTAAGCCAGATAGAGGAAATTGAATCCCCAACTTATGCTTCGCTATATGCTCTAGCCATTACGGTATGGAAAATTCCTATCACTGTGGCCATACAGGGCTTTCTATGGTCTTGGAGTGAAAATCAAGTGGCCGCCAGTATTAAATTGGTACCTTTAGGGCAAACCGCCGGACAACGCATATTAAGTGCTTTAATTCCAATAATTGAACAAGGCACTCAACGCGCAATTAATATATCCGACGATAAAATTGGTGCTTTGGCTCCCGGTTTTGCGATTGCCTGTGCCCAACATGAAACACAATATTCACGTTTATTTCGTTCATAAAATGAACAACTTAGCATTTATATTAGAAAGGAAAAATCCATGACAGATCAAGTCTTAAGAGTTGGCGTCGGCGGTCCCGTCGGTTCCGGTAAAACAGCCTTGCTACAGGCTTTGTGTCGAAAGATGAAAGATAATTACAATATTGCCGTAGTGACTAATGATATTTATACTCGCGAAGATGCCGAGTTTTTAATTCGTCACGGAGCCTTAGAAAAAGAACGCATTATGGGAGTCGAAACAGGAGGCTGTCCGCATACTGCCATTCGAGAAGATGCCTCAATGAACTTGACTGCGGTGGAAGAATTACAAAATCGATTCAATGGATTAGATGTTGTTTTTATTGAAAGTGGTGGTGATAATCTCAGTGCCACCTTTAGCCCGGAACTTTCCGATTTAACCATTTATGTGATCGATGTTGCAGCGGGCGATAAAATCCCTAGAAAAGGAGGGCCAGGCATAACCAAATCTGATTTATTGATCATTAATAAAATTGATTTGGCGCCTTATGTGGGGGCCTCATTGGATATTATGGACCGAGATGCAAGAAAAATGCGCGGTGAGCGCCCTTTTATTTTTGCCAATATGAAACAAGAAGACGGCTTGGATAAAATTATCAATTTTATTGTCGAACAAGGTATGCTGAAACCTGCATTTTCAGGTGAATTGGGTATAAACCTAGAAAAATCAGTCTAAATTCCCTACACTGCCTATCTTTGTTTAAAAAATCGATCAAACCATGAAAAATAATTTTCTCCATATTACTCGCCGTGCAACCCAAGCGGACAAAATTTTTAAAATTGAAGATATCCAAAGTCTTTGGAGTGGTTATGGGAAAATTATGCGTTATGGATTAAATGGTAATACAAAAAGAAAAAGTGTCGTTATAAAACATGTTAATCTCCCCAATCAACATAATCATCCCCGGGGTTGGAATACTGACTTATCCCATCAACGTAAAATAAAATCTTATCAGGTAGAAACACATTGGTACCGTCAATGGGCACCCAAATGCGATGATAGCTGCCGTATTCCCCATTGTCTTGCCATAGAATCCGAAAAGGACGAAGTCTTAATGGTATTGGAAGATTTGGATGATAGTGGCTACCCTCTACGAAAAACCACGGTAAGCATAAACGAAATGCAAGCTTGTTTGAGGTGGTTAGCCAATTTTCACGCCACATTTATGGGTGAAAAGCCCACTGGCCTTTGGCCTATAGGAACGTATTGGCACCTGGCAACAAGACCAGATGAACTTAATGTTTTAAGTGATATTACATTAAAAAATGCCGCTCCTATTATTGATCAGGCATTAAATAATACCCCTTATCAGAGTTTTGTACACGGTGATGCAAAATTAGCCAATTTTTGTTTTTCTTCCGACGGTGAACAAGTAGCTGCAGTTGACTTTCAGTATATTGGTGGTGGTTGTGGCATGAAAGATGTCGCCTATTTTATAGGCAGTTGCCTCTATGAAGAAGATTGTGAGCAATACGAAAAAGCCTTACTCGATTATTATTTTTTTCAGCTAAAAGCCGTCCTAATCGATAAACAAAAACCAGTAAATCCAGAAGCTGTCGAACACGATTGGCGCAGACTCTATCCAATTGCTTGGACTGATTTTCATCGTTTTGTCAAAGGCTGGAGCCCGGGACATTGGAAAATTCACGGTTATAGCGAACGAATCGCTCGTGAAGTTGTGCAGCAATTAATGAGTTAAGCAGCAATGCAATTATCCCAGAACGAATTATTACTCTTATCGCATCAAGCTATTTCAGCAGCCCAGCAGGCAGGCCAGCTTATTTCACAGTATGCAAAAAAAGACATTATAGTAAGAAATAAAAATACAGGAGAAAATCTTGCCTCTCAAGTGGTTACTGAAGTCGACCTCCTCAGTCAAAGTCTGATACTCGATACTTTATCCCCTAGCTGTGAACACTATGATTTAGCTTTATTATCAGAAGAAAACACCGACGATCGACGCCGTTTAGAAAAAGATTATTTTTGGTGTATTGACCCACTTGATGGAACTTTACCTTTTATTGAATCAACTCCCGGCTATGCCGTTTCCATAGCCTTGGTTTCTCGCTTGGGAATACCTATGATAGGCGTCATTTATGATCCCACAACCCAAACGCTCTATCATGCAATTAAAAATAATGGGGCTTTTCGCAATGGTAAGCCGATATCAAGTATGTCAGAAACAAAAAAGAACCGCTTCACTCTCATTAGTGATCGAAGTTTAAAACAGCAGCCCTATTATAAAGAGTTATTAAAAGAATTTAAAAACATAGCCAAGAAACTAGGCCTACCAAAGCTACACGTGATTGCGCACGGAGGTGCTGCCATGAACGCTTGTTGGGTATTAGAAAACAATCCGGCTTGTTACTTTAAATTTCCCAAACCACAAGACGGTGGTGGTAGTCTATGGGATTTTAGCGCCAGTGCTTGCTTATTCCATGAAATTGGCGCAATTGCCTGTGATATTCACGGCACAGCACTTGATCTGAACCGCCCCGATTCAACTTTTATGAATCATCGAGGCATTATTTATACCTATAACCAGGAGATAATGGAAAAAATTCGAGCCTATTTCTATAAAATTCAAAGCGATATTGGTTGGTGAGCTAAAAGGGCTTAAAAATGCCCCGATTATATTTGAATTTCCTTAAATTTAAAAACTTCCAAATTACTAGCGTCCCATACTACCACCACCACTTTTACTTCGATCATAATTTGTATATTTGGTACGATTGGCTTGTCGAATAAGCTCCTGGGAACGCTTTTTTCGCTCATATTCTTTTTTGCGTTGTATACGCTCATTTTCTCGTTTTAATTCATTCCGTGCATATCTTTCTTCTCGTTCTTCCTGCATTTTCAAACGGCGTTCTTCGCGATCGATCTTGGCTTGCTCTCGCTGCTCTTGTAAATCCAAACGGCGCTGTTCAGCGTCGGTTAAACGCCGTTCTTTTTGCCGTTGCAAGTCCATATTTTGCTGTTGAATATCATAGTTATTATCCAGCTTTTTGTTAGTGGTCTGATTGTCGCCCCTATCTTCACCGCTGGGAAGCAAAACCAATAAAGCGATAACTAGAACAACAAACACCGCAAAACCCTTAATAAACGTAAAATTTTCTAACCACGTCGATTTACCAACCGGTTCATCATGACTCATTTTTTTAACTTCATCATTGGCCATTTTTTTATCATAGGCTTGTCGATGTTCAGCGTTGGATAGAATCGCATAAGCCTCATTAAGAATTTTCTCTTTTTCATAATAAATTGGTGAATCACCCAATTTCTCTTTGGCATCTTTAAGTAATTGAGCATAGGCCAATTCGATCATTTCGGGAGAGGCATTTTTATCAATATGTAGAATTTGGTAATGAGTCTGGTTTTCTGTATCGATAATCATAATGGCATTAAAACTTACAATAAAAGGACAGGATTTTGATTTTACCTGAAAGATAAGAATCTGTCTGTAGGATTTCCCTTACAAACGGCCTACAATTTCACCCTCCCCCTTGAACAGAGGTATAGGTTAATACCAGTACTATGTCAATGGTCGCCCTAAACGTCCCCCCAGTATCGTTTGGATCGCAATAGAAGCTGCGGAAGTTCGATTTTCTGCGCCAATTTTTGGATACATTTGTTCCAAATGTTTATTCACTGTGCGTGGACTCATGGTCAAAATTTCCGCAATTTCACGATTGGTTTTTCCGTGAGCTAGCCACAATAAAACTTCTGCTTCTCGACAAGTAATATTTAAACTGTCTTCTAACATGCAGGGATCAATTTCAACATTAGGCGATTGAATTTTTAGTAAGTATTCATCTTCTTCGGCCTGTTTATAATAATGTACCGTTAACATAATATTCTCAGCTTGAATGGGTAAGGCTAAATCATGCCCCGTCTGCCCACTCGTCTTACCACAAGAAAGCCAACTACTCAGTAACTTTTCAAAATTTGCTAGCTCAGAATTATCCTGATTAAGATATTGATTGAGCAAGACCTGCGCTTCCGGTGTTGCCCATAAGGTTCGCCCAGTTTTATTAATACAAAACACATGTTGTCGCATCGAATCGAGAACTTTTTGTGCCTCCATTAGCATACGAGAACTATTACAATGTTGTCGGATGCGCACCAATAATTCCTCCGGCCGAATCGGTTTAACAATATAATCATTTCCTCCCGCATCAAAGGCTTTGACTATATCTTCTACCTCGCTTAATCCCGTCATAAATATAATCGGCGTCAAGGGAAATTTTTTACGAATTTCTTGAGCACAGGCAAAACCATCCATAACCGGCATCACCGCATCCATTAAAATAATATCTGGCGTCACTTGTTCTAAAACTTGCAGTGCTTGTTGACCATTGAGAGCAATTAAGGCAACGATGCCCGCCTCCGCCAAGGCCATATTAATCATGCCCAAGGCTTCCGGCGAATCATCAACTGCCAATACAGTTAATTTATCTTTAAAGGCTTGTGTCATAGAGCACTATTCTCCAGTTTATCGATTAGCTGAATAATCCCCGCACAATCACAACGTTCCGATAATGTCTTGAGTTGTTCCAAATAGAGGGCCTGCGGATATTCGGCTTCTATTTGTTCCAAACACTCTAAAATTCCCTGTAGATAACCAATTTGTGCATTTTTACGCAAAGCATCTAAAAGGTCTTTATCAGGAGTTCGGTTTATTTTATCTGAACTTTCGGGCTGGTTATCCCGATAAATCCATTCCAGGGACAAACAATTTTGCAATTGTTCCAAGAGTTTGTCCATGCGCACAGGCTTGTTCATATACGCCACAATTTCATTAAGTTGCTGATGAGAATGATTTTTACTATAGGGATCAGCGGATAAGATGATAATCGGTTCTAACTTGCCTTGTTGGCGCAATTCTGTAATTAATTGCCAACCGTTCATCCCTGGCATTGAAAGGTCCAATAAAAATAGATCAATAGCAAGCTTCGAATCCTTTAATTGTGCCAAAGCCATTTCTGCCGACTCAGCCGGATAAATCCTAAAACCCAGCGGTTGTAGAAAATCAGCAATAAGATTTCGATGACTTTGTTCATCGTCTACTATCATAATACGTTGCAGCTCTCCTTGATAAGCAACAATATCCGCTCGATGATGACTGACAACTCGTTCTTCATTTAAGCTGGGTAAAAATAATTTCAGGCAAAACTCAGTGCCTTGATTTGGCTCACTGGTCAATTCCAGACTACCTCCCATCATTTCTATCATAAAACGACTAATGGTTAATCCCAGCCCGGTGCCTTTAATTTGTTGAGTTTTACTATTGCCAACTCGTTCAAAGGGCTCAAAAATCCGTTGCTGATCTTGCTCGGCTATCCCGACTCCGGTGTCAATCACGCTTAAACGTGCGACCTGATTCCGATAGCTGACCTGCAATTCCACCCTGCCTTGTGGGGTAAATTTAATCGCATTGGATAAAAGATTCAGCATAATCTGTCGCAATCGTTTTTCATCCGTAGAAACTAATTGTGGCAGCTCGGTCTGATAGCGCACCTTAAACCCTATTCCCTTAGCTTCCGCCTGGGAACGAAACATATCTTCCAATTGTTGAATCAACTCGGTTAAATCGACCTTATCGCGGTGTAAATCAATTTTACGAGCCTCAATTTTCGAAATTTCCAATAAGCCCTCAATGACATCGGAAAGATGCTCACTACTGCGTTTAATCACCTTGGCAATTTTGCGATTCTTTTCATCCAGTTCAATATTGGCCTCCATTAATTGAGCATAGCCAAAAATGGTATTTAGTGGAGTGCGCAATTCATGACTCACTCCCGACAAGTAACGCGACTTAGCCCTATTAGCGATATAAGCAGTATCTCTGGCCTTCTCTAATTCAATCGCCGTGACCTCATGGGCTTTCACCTCCTGAGTTAATAATTCGGTTTGAAACAAAGTTTCTCGAAAAGCAAAGCGGGTACTTTTTTGCGCTAAAACATATAACCAAATTAAAATTCCGGTGACTAATAATAATAAAAAATAAACTTGCCATAAGGTATTTCCGATCATATTAAGCTCAGCCATGGTTTTATCTTGTTGAGCATAAAACACCACCACAAACAACCCGGCAATAATCACGGAAGTGGCGAAAAACATTCCCAAAAAGTGACCAATAACAGAGTGCAGACGTTGATTGATAAAATGTGGTAAAAGCTTAGTTAAAAAAACAGAAATTTGTTCCGTCACATGAGCATGAGGACGACATTGATCGGCACAATGAGAATCTAAAGCACAGCATAATGAACAAATATTCCCCGTATAGCAGGGACAGTGCAACATATCCTCAGAATCAAATTCGTTTTCGCAAATACCACAGGATTGTTGTTCTGTGCTCTGTTCTTTATCCTGTTTTTTATCTTGATTGGGACGACAGAGATAAAACCGTCCCCGAGTATACCAAGCAATAAGCGGTGCGGTGATAAAAGGAATCAATAAAGATAAAAATGCGGCTAAGGCCTTTGCTAAGTCACCAAAAATCCCAAAATTTGCGGCTATTCCGACACAAGAAGCAATTAACATGGACAAAGTTCCGACCGGATTAATATCAAATAAATGACCGCGTCGAAATTCAATATGGGCAGGACTTAAGCCTAAAGGCTTATTAATCACCAGATCCGCGACAATACTGCCAATCCAGGCCACCACTAAGCAAGCATAGGTAATTAAGATACTTTCAAACGCCTGGTATAGACCAAGTTCCATTAACATCAAAGCAATAGCCACATTAAAAAACAACCACACCACTCGTCCTGGATGACTATGGGTTAAACGGGAAAAAAAATTTCCCCAGGCTATTGAACCAGCATATGCATTAGTGACATTAATTTTTAATTGGGAAATCACCACAAAAATACCTGCTAGCCATACGACCAAATCAGGATTGGAACTAAGATATTGAAAAGCCATAGCATACATGTGCGCTGGATCACTGGCTAATTCGGGAACAACGCCATGATTTAGAGCCAATACCGCCAAAAAAGAGCCAACAAATAATTTAAACACACCAAAAATTACCCACCCAGGACCTGCACCAATTACGGCCATCCACCATTGAGCTTTATTGGTCGAATTAGTTGGAGGCAAAAAACGTAAAAAATCAGCCTGCTCCCCATTTTGGGCAATCAAGGGAAAGATCACCGCAGTAGCTGCACCAAAAAGAAGCAGATCAAACCCTGTATTTTGTCCTGATGTTTTCGTCTCCTCGGCAACGCCATTAAAATGTATCCACTGCTCAAAAGCTGTAGTTTCATGTAGGCCAATATAAATTAACGGGAGAATTTGTAGTACTAACCAAATGGGTTGAGTCCAAGCTTGAAAACTGGATATGCGTTTAAAGCCATGGGTAACTAAGGGAATAACAACCAAAGCACTAATGACGTATGCGATGGAAAGGGGAATGGCAAACATCATATTCAGGGCCATGGACATTATCGCCGCTTCCAAGGCAAAAAATATAAACGTAAAAGAAGCGTAGATAAGTGAGGAAATTGTCGAGCCAATATAACCAAATCCCGCTCCCCGCGTGAGTAGATCAATATCAACACCATCACGTGCCGCATAGTAGGATAAGGGTAATCCTGATAAAAAAATAATTGCACCAACAACCAAGATCGCCCACATGGCATTAATAAAACCATAATCCAGGGTAATGGCTCCACCAATCGCTTCTAACGCCAAAAAAGAAATAACCCCCAATGCCGTATTGGCTACCCAGCCAGGCGACCAACGTCGTGATTTTTTAGCGGTATAACGTAAGGCATAATCTTCCAGAGTTTCATTGGCGACCCATTGATTATATTTACGCCTTTTTAACAAGACATCTTTACTCATTATTTGCCTAATTTTTTTCCAAATGAATTAAACCCCATTAAGCACGAAAGCAATTTTTACACCATACGTCATTTAACGTATATAGATGCGCCACATGCCGAATTTTCTCTTGACTCCATCAGCTTTAGACTGGCAACCAGTAATAAATACTTAGCCTGATACAAAATCAGAACTAGGCATAAACAACAATATTTTCCCTATCGAACTGACTCAGGAGAGACAATCGTGGTAACAAAGACATTGAAAAAACTCGTGATAGCATCAGCCATCACAGCATCAACCATGGCAGCCGGTATGGCTTGGGCGGCCGACACCATCAAAGTGGGTGTATTGCATTCCTTATCCGGTACCATGGCTATTAGTGAAACCACCCTTAAAGATACGGTACTAATGATGGTAGAAGAGCAAAATAAAAAAGGGGGATTACTTGGTAAAAAACTGGAAGCCGTGGTGGTTGATCCTGCCTCTAATTGGCCTTTATTTGCGGAAAAAACTCGCGAGTTAATCGAAAAAGAAAAGGTCGATGTGATTTTCGGCTGCTGGACTTCCGTATCTCGTAAATCCGTTTTACCCGTTATCGAAGAACTGAATGGTTTACTATTTTATCCCGTTCAATATGAAGGTGAAGAATCTTCTAAAAATGTATTCTATACCGGTGCTGCCCCCAATCAACAAGCGATTCCAGCCGTTGATTATTTAATGAATGAAGTCGGTGCTAAACGTTGGGTTTTAGCCGGCACAGACTATGTGTATCCACGTACCACGAACAAAATCTTAGAAGCTTATTTAATTGCTAAAGGTGTTAAAAAAGAAGATATTATGATCAACTACACGCCATTCGGTCATTCCGATTGGCAGAGCATCGTTTCTGATATTAAAAAATTCGGCTCACAAGGCAAAAAGACTGCCGTGGTTTCTACCATCAATGGCGACGCCAACGTCCCTTTTTATAAAGAGCTAGGAAACCAAAATATTTCTTCCGAAGAAATCCCGGTAGTTGCTTTCTCGGTTGGTGAAGAAGAACTGTCCGGTATTGATACCAAGCCACTCGTCGGTCATTTGGCGGCCTGGAACTACTTTATGAGTGTTGAAAATGCCGAAAACGAAGCGTTTATAAAGCAATGGCATGCCTTTATTAAAAATGAAAAGCGCGTCACCAATGACCCAATGGAAGCCACTTATATTGGCTTTAATATGTGGGCCAAAGCGGTTGAAAAAGCCAAATCAACAAAAACAGATGCGGTTGAACAAGCCATGATTGGCATCGAAGTACCTAATCTAACCGGTGGTAAGGCTGTAATGAATAAAAACCATCACCTATCTAAGCCAGTGCTTATTGGCGAAATCCAAGAAGATGGTCAAATTGAAACGGTTTGGTCAACTGAAGGCACTGTTCCAGGTGATGCTTGGTCAGACTTTTTACCCGTTAGCATGGACCTAGTTTCTGATTGGACATCTCCAATTAAATGCGGAAACTTTAATACCAAAACCAAAAAATGCTCGGCTAACTAAGTAACGATTTATTGACAAAAAAATGGTTCTTAGCAGAAATGGAACTTCTGTTAAGAGCCTTCTTAATCCTATTTGATGAGCTGTATTTATGAAATTCCCTTCAAGAAAAAACGCCCTCTACCTGCGGCTTATTAGCTTTATTTTCATTTTGTTCGTTTCACCTAATTTAATTGCCAACTCAGATCATACCAATCAATTAAACGAGACCATCTCAACATTATTAGTTAAGAGTTTTAAACAGAAAACTCAGGCAGTTAAAGCCTTAGCAGAGCTTGATCATCCTCAAAGTATGGTTATTTTAGAGGCTTTATTAGATACCAAACTTTATTACCAGCGAGCCGATAAAACCATTGTTATTATCCATAAAAATGACCAAGGCTATGCAATCAAAAAAGCGTTAAACAATAAATCACTCGGTATTGTTAAAAAGAAAAGCCTAAAAAAAATTACCACTAATAATAAATTACGCAAAACCATTCGTAGTCTTCTAGCTCAAAAGAAGATCCTCAATAACGATTTATCCATTCGCCAAGCAGCCATTAAGGAAATCCTAACTAAAACTGATCCCAGTCTATTAAGCACCTTACAAGATGCACGAAACAAAGAAAAAGTCGCAGCTCAACAAGAATTATTGGATTTAGCTATCGCCTTGATTCAGGCCGATAACGCGGAAACCGAAACACGCCTATCCGCGATCAACTTATTAGGCTCCAGTTTATATCCCGTTGCCCGGGGCAAATTACAAGAACTTTTAAATACCAATGGCCAAGGTGAATTTCTCGAAACAAATGAACAAATCATTACAGCAACGCAATCGGCCCTAAAAAAAATTAATGGCAAATTATCTTTTTTCAATAATATTGAAACCCTCTTTTTTGGTTTAAGTCTGGGCTCCGTACTTTTATTATCTGCCATTGGTCTAGCGATTACCTTTGGGGTTATGGGCGTGATTAATATGGCTCATGGTGAAATGATGATGCTAGGCGCTTATACCACCTATTTAATTCAACAAGTCATGCCTAATAGTATTGGTCTCTCACTTTTAGTTGCCATACCCGCCGCTTTTATGGTGGCCGGATTATTTGGCATTGCCATTGAGCGAGGCATTATTCGCCACCTTTATGGCCGCCCTTTAGAGACGTTATTAGCCACTTTTGGAATCAGCCTATTGTTGCAACAAATGGTACGAACCTTAATCTCCGCCCAAAATGTCGCTGTCGTCACACCATCCTGGTTAAGTGGCTCCCTAATCATCAACCCGGCTTTTTCCATTACTTATAACCGAATTTATATTTTCTTTTTTGCCCTCATCGTGTTTGCCCTTTTATTGGCAATTTTGAAAAAAACCACCCTAGGATTACAAGTTCGAGCCGTGGCACAAAATCGGGGCATGGCAACAGCGATGGGGATCAAAACAAAATGGGTTGACTCCCTAACCTTTGGTCTAGGCTCAGGCGTTGCAGGTGTCGCCGGTGTTGCTTTAAGCCAGCTTACCAATGTCGGGCCAAACCTTGGTCAGGCCTATATTATTGATTCGTTTATGGTGGTCGTTTTCGGTGGTGTAGAAAATATATGGGGTACCTTAGTCGCTGCCATGACGCTCGGTGTAGCCAATAAATTCCTTGAACCTTGGGCTGGAGCAGTTATGGCTAAAATTATTGTACTTGTCTTCCTGATCTTATTTATTCAAAAAAGGCCAAACGGGTTATTCCCGCAAAAAGGTCGTTCCTCAGGAGGACATTAAAATGATTTTTAATCGATTTTTCCCACAATTTATGCAGAATGACAAAGGCGGTAAAATCCTATTATCTCTATTAGCTACACTGGTCTTAATCATCGTTATCTTTAATCGGCTAATCCCAGAATCATCTGCCTTACATATTCCAACCTATATGGTAACTTTATTAGGCAAATACCTATGCCTCGCTTTATTAGCGATTGCATTGGATTTAGTTTGGGGCTATTGCGGAATTTTAAGTTTAGGACATGCTGCATTTTTTGCTCTAGGCGGTTATGCCATGGGTATGTATTTGATGCGCCAAATTGGTGACCGCGGAGTATATGGTAATGCTGAGCTACCCGATTTTATGGTCTTTCTCAATTGGCAAGAACTCCCCTGGTATTGGTTCGGATTTGATAATTTTGCATTTGCTGCATTAATGATCTTATTGGTTCCCGGTTTATTGGCTTATGTCTTCGGCTGGTTAGCCTTTCGTTCTCGGGTAACCGGAGTATATTTATCGATTATGACTCAGGCTCTTACCTATGCACTGATGTTAGCTTTTTTTAGAAATGAAATGGGCTTTGGCGGTAATAATGGATTAACTGACTTTAAGGACATTCTGGGTTTTAGCTTACAGTCTGATACGACTCGTATCGTTATTTTCAGCCTCTCAGCACTTGCTCTAGCCGCAGGCTATATCGCTTCTCGTTATATAGTTGAATCAAAACTGGGTAAAACGGTAATTGCTATTCGTGACGCTGAGCATCGTACCCGATTTATTGGCTACAAGGTAGAAGATTATAAACTCTGGATTTTTGTATTTTCTGCCTTATTGGCCGGTGTTGCCGGTGCCCTTTATGTGCCTCAAGTCGGGATTATTAATCCTGGCGAGTTTTCCCCACTTAACTCTATTGAATTAGCGATATGGGTTGCAATTGGCGGCCGTGGTACCTTGTTTGGGGCTGTTGTAGGGGCGTTATTGGTCAACTATGCCAAAACTTATTTTACTGGTGTCTTACCCGAATTTTGGCTATTTGCTTTGGGAACCTTATTTATTGTCTCCACTCTCTATTTGCCCAAAGGACTGGTTGGCATATTTCAACGACATAAAAAGGAGCCTGAAAATACCCCCAAACCAATTCCCCCAAAAAGCCAATCACAGGAGTTGGCCCAATGATCAAAGTTATCGAAAATTTTCGCCAACAATTAGCTGTCGAAAAAGCCGAATACCAAAAACTGCTAGAGACCGATCCCGCTTTTCAAGGTGGACATATTACTCAACAAAGCGAGTTGGATATTTCCCATAAAACGGTTTTATATCTAGAAGGGGTAAGTGTTAGTTTTGATGGTTTTAAGGCCTTAAATGATTTATCCCTTTATATAGATGATGGCGAACTACGCTGTATTATCGGTCCCAATGGTGCCGGAAAGACGACTATGATGGATGTGATTACGGGAAAAACCCGTCCCGATACAGGACGGGTATTTTTCGGACAAACCATGGATCTCACCCAAATGGTTGAGCATGAAATCGCCACAGCCGGGATTGGCCGGAAATTTCAAAAACCGACGATATTCCCAGAACACACAGTTTGGGGTAATTTAGAACTGGCGATGAAAACCGATAAGGGCGTCTGGCATTCTTTGACTACGGTTTTAACAGCTGAACAGCGTGATCGCATCGAAGAAGTTTTGACCATTATTGGCTTGCAAGAACATCGTTATATTAAAGCTGATTTACTCTCACATGGACAGAAACAATGGTTAGAAATCGGCATGTTATTAATCCAAGATCCGCGCGTTTTACTCGTTGACGAACCGGTTGCCGGTATGACTCATCAGGAAATGGACAAAACAGCTGAATTACTCACTTCTTTAGCCGGTAAACACTCCGTCGTGGTGGTTGAACACGATATGGACTTTGTCCGTTCAATCGCTAACCAAGTGACAGTTTTGCATGAAGGCAGTGTTCTAGCTGAAGGTACTATGGAAGAAATTCAAAATAATCAAAAAGTCATCGAGGTCTATCTGGGCGAATGAATATTCTATCAACCGAATCACTGAATCAATTCTATGGCGAAAGCCATATTCTCTGGAACTTGGATATCGATATTAAACAAGGCAGCTGTGTTTGCCTCATGGGACGCAATGGGGTGGGCAAAACCACTTTATTAAAATCCATAATGGGGCTATTACCTATTCGCTCTGGAAAAATTACGTTTAATGAACTCTCATTAGAAAAAAAATCCGCTTCGGCAAGAGCCCAATATGGTATTGGCTATGTCCCCCAAGGACGTGAAATATTTTCCCAGCTCACTGTATTAGAAAATCTCCAAACGGGTCTTTTGGCACGTAAAGATAAATGCAAAGAATTACCGGAAAAAATCTTTGAATTATTTCCCGTTCTCAAACAAATGCTAAAACGCCGTGGTGGCGATCTATCTGGTGGCCAACAACAACAACTAGCCATTGGTCGAGCCCTGGCTTTAGACCCCAAAATCCTGTTATTGGATGAACCTACCGAAGGTATCCAACCCAATATAGTTCAGGAAATAGGCGATATTATTATTAAGCTGAATGAAGAAGCAGGAATAACGGTTTTATTAGTCGAGCAAAAATTGCCCTTTGCCCGTCGGGTGGGTAAAGAGTTTATTATTATGGAACGCGGTCAGAAAATGGCTGCTGGGGCAATGGGCGAATTGGATGATGCATTGGTTAAGAAATATTTGACGGTTTAAAGGCCCAATATATTCCCAAACTAAAGGTTCCCACTTACTAAAGTGGGAACGAGGATAAACAACTTAGCTATTATTGGGAATCTCTAAAGTCTCATTATCTTTTAACAAGCGATCGTTTTTAGAGGTATCATTGCGACGATTATCCAAGCGTTCTAAATAGGCTTGATCAATATCCCCTGTCACGTATTGACCATTAAAAACTGAAGTATCAAATGCACTAATGCTTTTATTACCGCGATGGCAACAGGCAATCAAATCCTGCAAGTCTTGATAAACTAGCCAATCAACCCCGATTTCTTTAGCAATTTCTTCCTCTGTTCGATCATGCGCAACAAATTCAGACGGTGACGGCATATCAATTCCATACACATTAGGATATACCACGGCCGGCGAAGCTGAAGCAAAATAAACTTTTTTAGCCCCCGCGTCACGGGCCATTTTTACGATTTGCTCAGAGGTCGTCCCTCGAACAATAGAATCATCAACTAATAGAACATTGCGGTTTCTAAATTCCAACCCCATCGCATTGAGTTTTTGTTTCACTGATTTTTGGCGTAATTTTTGTCCAGGCATAATAAAGGTCCGGCCAATATAACGGTTTTTCATAAAACCTTCGCGATATTTTACTCCCAAGACATTAGCCAGCCCCATAGCTGAACTACGACTGGTATCAGGTATAGGAATGACCACGTCGATATCGTGATCTGGACGCAGTTTAAGGATTTTACGTGCTAAAGTTTCTCCCATTCTTAAACGGGCCTTATAAACCGATATTTTGTCCATAATGGAGTCGGGTCGAGCAAAATAAACATGTTCAAAAATACAAGGCCGATATTGAGGATTTTCTGCACATTGACGTGTATAGATTTGACCATCAGCGGTGATTAAAATCGCTTCGCCGGGTTTAATATCTCGAACGAGTTCATAACCTAATACGTCTAATGCAACACTTTCTGAAGCAATGCAGTATTCAATCCCCTCTTCTGTTTCCCGTTTTCCATACACCGCAGGACGAATTCCCAAGGGATCTCGAAAACCAACAATACCGTATCCAGTAATCATGGCAACACTGGCATACGCCCCACGACAGCGTCTATGCACCGCCGAAACTGCGTTAAATACATCATTTTCATCGATTCGCAACTTGCCTTTTTCACGTAACTCGTGGGCAAAAACATTTAATAAAACTTCGGAATCAGAATCCGTATTCAGGTGACGTAAATCTTGATTATAAATCTCTTCTTTTAATTCTTCGGCATTAGTCAGATTGCCATTGTGTCCTAAGGCAATTCCATAAGGGGAGTTAACGTATAAGGGTTGAGCTTCGGCCGTCGAAGAACTACCCGCTGTTGGATAACGAACATGGCCAATGCCCATATTCCCCATCAAACGCAGCATATTCTCCGCACTAAATACATCCCGAACCAAGCCATTTCCCTTTCGCAGGTGTAAGCGACCACGATCATAAGTCACTATACCAGCTGCATCCTGTCCACGATGCTGTAGAACCGTAAGTCCATCATATAATTCTTGATTAACATTACTCTTTGCAACAATGCCGATTATGCCACACATTTAATATTTACCTTTTACTAATGCCTACGTTGCATATGAGTTCTCACCTTTAGGTATTTGCTTTTTTAGCAAAGCCTTTTAGTAATGAATCCTCATAGCGATATCATCCGGCAGAAAGCTTGCCAGGGTTACTGCTAATTGTTCAAAATGAACTAAAAACATTGATTTTGACCACCAGGGGTCCTGGGGAACCATGGTAAAGCCAGCCAATAATACCAAAATCCCTACCAAGACCAAACCACGCCCTATCCCAAATAACATGCCTATTGCGCGATCAGTACCATTCAAGCCAGTTTTTTCAATCAATTTACTCACTAAATTATTAATCAAACCTGCCACAATTAAGGTAATAATTAATAAAATGGAAAACCCCAAAAGATTTAAAATCGATGGTGGCAATGAGCTAATTTTTGTCTGCAAAAAAATCGCTAATTGTCCCATATAAGTAAAGCCAACTACAACTGCAATTATCCAACCAGCCAAGGATAAGGCTTCTTTTACAAATCCCCGTAATAGACTAATCACCATCGAGATTAACACAATAGCTAAAATAACATAATCAACCCAAATCAAATGCATACCGTAATTCCTAATCTAACGATAGTTGACAATCTTACCATTTAGTTTGAAACTCCGATTAATTTTTTTTCGAATCGCCGTAATTTGATCGTATTTATAATACGGGCCAACACGAACCCGATGGCTAATCCCTTTAGAGGTCTTAATCACTTCAATATAGGCATGATATTTCTTTTTTTGGAGTTTACGTTTTAAGTCAATGGCATTTTTCTGGCTACTAAAACTACCCAACTGAATAGCATAAGATTGGTCGACTTTTTTTGTTTTAGGTGGTTCGACTCTAGTCACTTTTGGCTCGCTTGGGGCGACGGTTTTTTGAACTTCTTTTTTCGCAATGGCCTTGTTAACTATCTGACGATTTTTATCATCTAAGGGTATTGCCTTAGGTTTGGGAAGCGTGGGTTGCTTTTTAGCAACTGGCTTAGTTTCTGGTTTAGTGGCTCGTTTCTGCACCGCTTCCAATTTTACTGGCATTGGCGGTATTTCTGCAATTTTAGCCGCGGTCGGATAGTCATTCCGCTCTTTCAAAATCATGGGTAGAAAGATCACTGCCAGAGAAACTAATACGATAGCTCCGATCACGCGTTGTTTTATATTTACAAGAGGCTCAGTACTCATGCGGAAACTCAGCAAGAAAAATAGCGCAAGGCCGAGGAAACGGTGAAAAAGGAACCAAAGACAATGATACGATCCTGCTGTTTTTCCAGACTGCTCATATTCTCAACAATGGATTGATAGGCTAATGAAAAATCATTATAACATGTCAGCTGATTAGTTTTGGTATAACCCGACACAATATTTTTCATTTTTTCCATGCTAAGGCTTCTTGGAACATTGAGCTCAAACAACTGCCAAGTATGAACTTGCTCATTTAATGCCTGGACAACTCGCTCAATATCTTTGTCTGCTAACATGGCAAAAATTGCATGAGTCTTACCTTGGCAAGGGGTGGCGGCTAAGTATTCAGCTAAATTTTTAGCGGCTTGCGGATTGTGCGCCACATCTAATAAAACGTCTGGTTTGGTATTAACTTTTTGGTAACGTCCCGTTAAAAAACTATTTTGCAGACCTTGATTAATAGTTTTAGAATTGACTCTCGGTAACTGCTGATTTAAACAACTCAATGCCATTAAAGCATTAGCTGCATTTTTAAGCTGTAATGTACCTGCTAATTGAGGTTTAGCTAATTGATTAAAATGACAATTCAGAATATCACTATGCCATTCCCAACTTCCGGCATGTTCGGTATATTGATAGTCACGTCCCAAATGGATAAGCCGGGCTGATATTTTTTCAGCGTGTTTTTTTAATGATTCAGGCAGATGCAGGTCCCCAAAAATAGCCGCCTTTTGGCTTCGATAAATTCCGGCTTTTTCATAGGCTATGGATTCGATATCATTGCCTAACCAATCCTGATGGTCTAGGTCAACCGTGGTAACCAGACTACAATCAGCATCAAGGATATTCGTTGCATCCAAGCGTCCACCTAAACCAACTTCCAACAAGATTACATCACATTTGGCTTGAACAAATAGATAAATCGCTGCCAGGGTTGAAAACTCAAAATAGGTCAATGAAGTTTCCCCACGTGCCTGGTTAATGGCTTCAAAGGACAAACAAACCCTCGCATCGTCGCAACTTTGACCATTCAAGCGGATACGTTCGTTGTATTGGAGAAAATGAGGAGAAGTAAAACTGCCCGTTTTATACCCAGAAGCTCTTAAAATGGCCTCTAAAATTGCCACGGTTGAGCCCTTGCCATTAGTTCCACCAATAGTTATTAGGGTAAAAGGCAAGTGTTGTTGACCGTTTTCTGAAAACAGCTCAGGAAGCAATTTTTCCAGGACTTCCCGAACGCGGGTCAAGCCCAACTCAATTTCACTGGTATGCAGACTTTCTTGCCAGTGCAACCACTCATTCAGGGTGTTAAATTTCACTCAATACTTCCTAGACCAAAACAAAAAAGAGCTTGTAGATCAAACAATCTACAAGCCCTTACTTATAATCCTACAATCAAATTTAGTTACGATTAGTCAACATTGATAAAATATTAACCAAACGGTCACGCATTTCATGACGAGAAATAATCATATCAATAGCGCCATGTTCTAACAAAAACTCACTGCGTTGAAAGCCTTCCGGCAAAGTTTCACGCACAGTTTGTTCGATAACCCGAGGTCCAGCAAAACCAACTAGGGCATTCGGCTCGGCTACATTAATATCACCTAACATGGCTAAACTGGCAGAAACACCACCCATGGTAGGATCGGTCATGACTGAAATAAAAGGAATTCCACGTTTGCGTAATCGCCCTAAAGCAGCACTGGTTTTAGCCATTTGCATTAAGGAAAATAAGGCTTCTTGCATACGTGCACCACCGCTAGCAGAGAAACAAACCAACGGTATGTCTTTTTCTAAACAAACCTTAACGGCCCGGACAAATTTTTCTCCGACCACAGAGCCCATAGAGCCGCCCATAAATTGGAACTCAAATGCGGCAGCAACCAAGGAAAACCCTTTGACCTGCCCTTGTTGGACAATTAAGGCATCTTTTTCATTGGTGGCTTTTTGGGCCGCCGTAATGCGGTCTTTGTATTTTTTGGTATCCTTAAATTTTAACTCGTCAACCGGTTCTACATTTTCTGCAATTTCAACTATTGAATCTGGATCAAAAAAACTTTCCAAACGCTTACGGGCATTGATACGCATGTGATAATTACATTTGGGACAAACTTCCAAATTTTTTTCTAACTCAACCCGATATAATACCGAACTACAGGCAGGACATTTATGCCACAAACCTTCGGGTACAGCCTTTTTAGAAGCTCCATCGGTACTAATGGAAGGCAATAACTTCCGAAACCAACTACTCATTATTTTTTAACCTTTATAATTTTTTTTATAATTCAGCTTAATGGCTCAATTACAACTCATCCAGAGCTTTTCGCATGGATGAGATTAACTCTGAAATCAATTTAATCGTCAGTGCATTATCACCGACGTTCTCTTCTATTATTTTAACTAAAGCGCTACCGACAATGACAGCATCAGAAAATTGGCCAATTGCTGCAGCAGTCGTTGCATCTTTGATTCCAAATCCAACACCAACGGGTAAATCAGTAGCTTGACGAATCAATTCAAAACGCTGTTTTACCTCATCCGTATCTAACGCAGCAGAACCTGTCACACCTTTCACTGCGACATAGTAGACAAAACCGCTAGCTTGACTACAAACAAATTTCATGCGTTCCAAGGTCGTTGTTGGTGACAAAAGATAGATGGGGTCAAGCTCTTGTTCGGCTAACATGGCTACAAATTCTTTGCTTTCTTCCGGTGGAAAATCAACCGTTAACACAGCATCAATTCCGGCTTCTTTAGCCGCCTTAACAAAGTTGGCATAGCCCATTACTTCAATAGGATTAAGATAGCCCATTAAAATAATTGGTGTTGCTTGATTGGTTTCTCGAAAACGCTTCACCATAGCCAACACATCAATAAGTGATGTCCCATGTACTAAAGCACGTTCACTAGCTCGTTGGATAACCGGGCCATCAGCCATGGGATCCGAAAAAGGAATGCCCAACTCCAAAATATCTGCTCCCGCGTCCACCATGCCATGCATTAGGTCTACAGTAATTTCAGGATTGGGATCACCTGCTGCTACATATGGAATGAGAGCTTTACGGTTGTTGACTTTTAGGTTTTCAAAAACACCTGTAATTCGACTCATAATTAAAACTCCAAACCATCAATAGTTGCTACCGTATGTATATCCTTATCACCGCGTCCAGATAAATTCATAATAATGATCTGATCCTTATCCATGGTCGGGGCTAGTTTTTTAACATAAGCAATAGCATGACTGGACTCCAATGCAGGCATAATGCCTTCGATACGAGTCAAATCATGAAAACCTTGTAATGCTTCCTTATCATCTACAGCAACATAATTAGCACGACCAATATCTTTTAACCAGGAATGCTCTGGCCCTACTCCAGGATAATCCAAACCGGCAGAAACCGAATGAGTCGGAATAATTTGACCGTGTTTATCTTCCATTAAATAGGTGCGATTACCATGCAAGACACCGGGCTTACCGGCACATAATGGTGCAGCATGTTGGCCAGTTTCTAAACCATGACCCGCAGCTTCTACACCATAAATGGCAACATCGGTATCATCTAAAAAGGGATAGAATAATCCTATTGCATTAGAACCACCACCAATACAAGCCACGAGAGCATCAGCCAAACGTCCTTCTTGCTGCATAATTTGTTGCTTGGCTTCACGTCCAATTACTGCTTGAAAGTCTCTCACCATGGCAGGATAAGGATGCGGCCCGGCAGCAGTACCAATAATATAGAATGTGTTATCAATATTACTGACCCAATCACGCATGGCTTCGTTAAGAGCATCTTTTAGAGTACGTGAACCGGATTCTACCGAAACAACCCTGGCCCCTAATAATTTCATTCGGTATACATTTAAAGCCTGGCGTTGAATGTCTTCAGCACCCATATAAACCACACATTCCAAGCCTAAACGAGCTGCCACAGTTGCTGTTGCGACGCCATGTTGGCCTGCTCCGGTTTCAGCAATAATACGCTTTTTACCCATACGTTTGGCTAATAACATCTGTCCCACAGTATTATTGACCTTATGGGCGCCGGTATGATTTAAATCTTCACGTTTTAAGTAAATTTTTGCCCCGCCCAACATCTCTGACCATCGTTCAGCAAAATAAAGTGGCGAAGGTCGACCCACATAGTTGGCCAAATCCCTATCCAGTTCTGCCATAAATTCTTCATCCTGGATATATTGATAATAGGCCTGTTTGAGTTCTTCCAATGGCTGCATCAAGGTTTCGGCAACAAATAAGCCGCCGTATTGACCGAAATGACCATTTTCATCAGGCATTTGCGAGAAACTTGGGTTTGAAGTGTTCATATTTGTCTTTATTTACTCTGATTTACTGATATTGCTTTTATTGGCATTTACCAATCTTAATTTATTGTCTTTCGTACTGCAGACATAAAATCTTTTATTTTCTGGGCATCTTTTAAACCGTGTTGTTTTTCAATGCCGCCACTGACATCAACGGCATAAGGTTTGACCACTGAAATAGCCGATTTGACATTAGTGGCATTTAACCCCCCCGCTAATATTATGGCCTTGTTCAAATCATGCGGAACCAATTCCCAATGAAATGATTCCCCCGTACCTCCGGGAATCCCTTTCTTATAGGTATCGAGTAATAATGCTTTTGCAGAACGATAGTCGGTCACCGATTGTTTTAAGTCCAACCCCGATTTCATCCGCAATGCTTTAATATAAGGCCGTTGAAATTGCTGGCAAAATGCTTCTGGTTCATCGCCATGAAATTGGATTAAATCAATACCGACCTGATTAATAACTTCTTCAATGAAGCGAGCCTCGGCGTTAACAAATAAACCAACGATAGTAATAAAAGGCGGCAAATGCTTAATAATATCAGCAGCTTTATTAATCTCAATATTACGAGGACTGGGTGAATAAAACACCAAACCAATTGCATCGGCACCGTAATTAATGGCCGTTAAGGCATCATCAAGATTGGTTATACCACAGATTTTGACTCGGGTACGCATAAGATTAGTGCCAGAAATTAAAATTGCGCTATTCTAACATATTTTTTATCTGAATTGATTTATTTTCACTCAACACAAAAGAGATAGATTAATGAGATTAATCATAGCATTTGCGTCATTTTTATTAGGCTCTGTTGACTCATCTATTAGGCATTTTTGCTACAGAGTTTTGCTGCCAGGCCCTGAACTCTTTTGCTGACTGTAACGATAATTAAAAAGGCAATTGGCCAAGCGACTAGAAATGCCTTAAGCCAACGCAGCAAGAATCCATTATCAAATCCAGTATTTATCACCGTAATTACTGCCGTCATGATAAAGACCATTATCACAGACATTAAAAAGGAAACCACAATTGCCTGATATTTTTTGGGGAACAAGATAACACTCCTTTAGAAAAATCCGGTTAAACCTAAATTAGTCAGTTGGGCCGTAGCGAGACTGGATAAAGTGCTAAAGATTAAGGATTTTATGGGTTATTTTGGATTTATTCGTAGCCACCCTACGGATGAAATCAAAATGTTCCAGAAAATACTTAAGATTTAATGCTTTATACAGTCGCAGTAGGTTTAACTGATTAATTTAGGTTAAAATGCCCTTTTTGTATTGAGAACACTCTTTTGAAAAGATGGAATTAAGGCTATGAAAAATTCAACCAAGCCAATTAAATTTAATGAAAACTTTAAAGAAGTCAATGGCAAGTCAGTTGAAACAATTAACCCACCGATTTATAGCGGTTCTACGGTTTTATTCGAAAGCTTTGACGATTTATCTATGGCCAATACGGGCAAATATCAAGGCGTTTGCTATGGCACCGATCGGCTCCCCACCCAAAGAGCTTTTGAAGAAGCATTAAGAGAGCTTGAAGGAGCTTTTATGACCCGGGCATTTCAATCGGGGATCAGTGCTATCAGTAATGCCTTAATGGCTTTTACCCAAAGTGGTGACCACATTTTAGTGTGTGATAATGTTTATGGTCCAACCGCTCGGTTCTGTACCAAAATACTCTCACGTTATAGTATCGAAGTAACTTATTTTCCTGCGGCAATTGGCGCTGAAATTAAAAACTACATTCAAACTAATACAAAAGTCATTTTTTTAGAATCTCCGGGCTCTAATACCTTTGAAATTCAGGATATTCCAGCCGTCACCAGAATTGCCCAAGAGCACGAAATAGTTACTATTCTAGACAATACCTGGGCCACGCCACTTTATTTACATCCTTTTGATTTAGGTATCGACATATCCATCCAGTCGGTGACTAAATATATTTCTGGACATTCAGATTTACTATTAGGTACAGTCAGTGTTAATCAACGCTATGCTGAACATTTTGAAGACTACTATCGAAGCATGGAAATTTACGCCTCAGCACAGGATTGTTACCTCGCACTTCGTGGCCTAAAAACCTTACATGTGAGATTAAAACAGCATGAGCAATCTGCCTTAAAAATTGCCCAATGGTTAAAATCTATGCCCTTAGTCGAGCAAGTCATTCATCCAGCCCTGGACGAACACCCACAACATGACTTATGGCAACGAGACTTTAGCGGTTCTTCTGGTTTATTCGCATTTACCTTAAAAAAAGAATATTCCAATCAAGAGCTAGCAAAATTTATCGATGCGTTACAATTATTCGCTATCGGTTATAGTTGGGGAGGCTTTAAAAGCCTAATTACTGCCGGAAAATACCGTCGTAATACCGATTCAGAGTATACCGATAAAACCATTATTCGTTTAAATATTGGTCTTGAGGATAGCGAGGATTTAATCCAAGATCTTACGCAAGGACTCGACAATCTATCCCTCGACAATCCAGCCTCTATTTCAATTGACTAATTGAGTTCTATGCATAAGTACACAGCGGGTCAAAGACTGTCAATTGATTTCGACCCGCACTTTTTGAATGGTATAAAGCTTGGTCTGCATAACGAATTAAAATATCCGGTTTATCGACATCATTTTCCGGATAACTGGCCAAACCAATGCTTAGAGTAACTTTTATAATTTGACCATCTTCTTGAATATTCATATCTGCAACGGCACTACAAATGCGTTCACCAACCAGCTTTGCAGCCTGAGTTTCTTCACCGGGAACAATAATCAAAAATTCCTCACCGCCAAAACGGACAATAGCATCACTTTCCCTAAGAATACGGCGGATTTTTTTCACCGTTTCAATTAATACTTTGTCGCCAATTAAATGCCCGTAGACGTCATTGATTTGTTTAAAGTGATCCAGATCGACCATCATAACGGATAAAGAAGATTCGGCCCGTATTGCACGTGATAATTCTTCTGACAACCGGGTCATACCAAACCGCCTATCTAATGCTCCTGTCAAGGCATCTAAGGCAGCCATTTGCTGCATTTGACTATGAATAACTGCATTATGTAGAGCTAAACCGAAACCCTGTCTAAAAAACTCTATCATCCAGCAGGCATCTGATGAAAAACCGCTGGAGGTTGCCAGTACGACAACACCTAGGACATTATCTTTAAAGTCAATGGGAACAACAATGACCTCTGCGGGTCTAAAATCGGCCATTACAGCTTCAATTTTAACATCCTCCGGTATTTTTATAGTGATGACGGTACGATATTTAATCGCCTTTTTTATGTGATCACTATTCAACATCTGGGCGGGCTCTCGAATACCATAATTGGCCATTACAATTTGTTCCCCCTTATTATTAGTTATCACCATACCTGCCACAGCACTAGTATGATGAAGCATAAGTTCTAAGGCTTTTTTACTTAATAAATCGAGATTCAATTGTTTGGATAATGCCTTGGTAAATTCACTAATGGCGGTTTCAACCTCGTGGGAACGAAACAAGGCAAAGACCAAATCATTAAAGGTCTTGGCACTTTCTCCTAACTCATCCTCAGAGTCGATAACCATGTGACACTTACTGGGATCACAGGAACTCCAGTCACCTGAGTAGGTGGCATTATGAATAGCCTTTTCAACCATACGCATCTGTTCGGCCAATAATAAGATACGCGTTCTTACAATTTTATTTGCCAGTGTATAATTTAAACTTGCCACCAATAGACCGGCAATCGTACAGGTTCCCCAAAAGGTCAAGGTATAAGCTTGTTCAGGATTAAAGCCAAGTAAGACAGTAAATGGCGGAAATAAAAAACCAACAATCAAACCAAGAATAGCCATCCAAATAGCCAAATCATCGAATAATCTTTTAGTTAGGCGTGGCATTTATTTGCTCCCCAATGCAAGTTTTTAAGGTTTTTTATTTCCTATACTATTACAACAAACTTAATTATGTAAGACTTCCCTATGGGATATTTAAAAGGAATTCCGCATTTAATGCGGTAATATTAGCTCTAAAGCTTCACTAAACTGAACACTAGCATTGATTTGGATTTCGTCAACAATTGATTCATCTAAGCCACTAGCCTGCCAAGCAAAATCAGAAATATGTCCCAAAGCTTCTTCATTAAATTCTAATAAAGCTATATTTTTACCAATATGAAGCAATGCCGACTCTAATTGATAAGAGCTTGTTTGTTCCGGTTCATGGTGGTATTTCAAGGCAATTTGCAAACTTTCAGGAAAGTGCCATTCGCGTGCGAGTTGAAAATTTACATCCGTATAATCAAAGCCTAAAATGGCCTGTTCAATTTTCCGGGAATATCCCGGTTTATCGGCTGATTGGCGAATAATTTCTTCTGACTGTTCAGGTAGCCTGCTATAAATCACCAAATGTCCTATATCGTGTAATAATCCAGCAATAAATAATCGCTCTGGATGCAATACATTACACTTCATGGCCAATAATCGACAAGTAATTCCGACCAATAGACTATATCGCCATAGTTGTACAGCATCGATTAGTTTGGTTGGAAAATTTCCAAATATTTTGGCGCTCGAAGAAGCCACAACCAACATTTTAAGTTCATCATGTCCAACCAAGGTAATCGCCCGAGAGACAGTATCAACACGACCTCCAAAGTTGAATAAAGCACTATTGACAATTTGTAGTAAACGAACGGTTAACGCCGGATCTTGAGAAATAACTTTACCAAATTCCCGATTCGAATATTGGCCATTGGCAATCATCGTTTCGATTTTCGAATAAATCTCGGGGAGGGAAATTAAACGTTTGACACCTTTAACTAACTCCCCCACACCGATTTTTTTATCCATTTTTCATCACCTATCCATAGCTTCTAATCGGCGAATTCTTTCCGCTGTTTCTGGATGAGTAGAAAACAGATTTCCCAGGCGCAAACCAGCCAAGGGGTTCATAATAAACATATGCGCCGTAGCAGGATGTACTTCTGCATCATGCATAGCTTGTTGTCGATTCATATTTTCCATTTTTCTCAAGATATTCGCCAAAGATCATGGCCCATTGTGCCATATTAAACATATTCATATAAGGTTCCTACCATATTCGCTAAACACACCAGCTTAATAGGGTTAATAATGACATGTTTCAATTTAGTCTAAGTCGATACTTAACAATTTGGCCGGTAATTTTTCTGAACTAATATAAAGTCGGGTATTTTGTTTAGCAAAACATATGGCTTCCGGTTGGTACATGCCTTTGTATTTAATAATTTTGGTAGGCTGCGCTAAACTTTCAGCCCAGGATTGTCGATTGCTTTTGTTAAACAGATAGACTCGGCCATAACTTAATATCGCTGCTTGCTGAGCATTACTGGAAATATCCATGGCGGTAGGATTTTTTATATAATCTAATTGGGTAATTTTTTTGGCCGTTAAAACCTGCACGTTAGCAAAATTATCTTTTCTGGGTAATAAGGGTAACTCAAATACATTAACGACATTTGTTCTTTTAGTTAACATAAGGATTTTATTACTTTGAATATCAATGGCAACCGCTTCTATATCATAAAGTTTTCCATCATCAAAATTGTATTCAATCACCCAAGCCGGTGTTCTTGGCTCTGCATACCTAAAAGGATTAACAGGAGTAATCGACGGTTCCTTAAAAATATACAGAAATGACGATAAATACATTTGATAATTATCGCCACTATCAGCAATCAATAGATAGGCTTGTTGGTTCCAATAAAAAGATGCCATATCTTCCCAATCTCTATTGCTTACCTCATCGAGAAAGAAAGTCCCTCGATCACGTCCCTGATAATCCATCGCATAGATAATTGGCATATTGCCACTATCATTATGAGTCCAAAGCAGCTCTGGATTATCGATTGAAGCGGCTAGACCACTTGATTCATCAATAGCTTTGTTTTCTATAGTAAAATATTGAAATTGACTGGCAATACTTAAGCAATAATAAAAACTAAAAAGTAGCAACAAACTTATTTGTTTAATCTGCATTAATGGGTATCTCAGGAAAAATATCAATACTATTTTTATATAGCTGCTGTTCTAGGTAATCTGCTTGCTCATCACGCAAACTAATAAAAGATTGGAAAATTTGTGGCAAATTTTCCGGACTATTGCGTTTGTTACTGGCAAAATTCGGCGTCATGTCTGGTGCATCCGTTTCCAATACCATGGAGCTTATAGGGAGTTGGGTTACCAAAGCACGAAGTTTATGCGCTCGAGGATTCGTAAAAGCGCCTCCAAACCCCAATTTAAAATCCAATTTAATATATTCGTGCGCTTGTTGTAAACTCCCGTTAAAGGCATGAATTATTCCATATTTGGGTTTAATTCGACGTAAAGATTCAATCACTTGTTGGTGAGCTTTACGGGCATGAATAATTACAGGCAGACTTAGTTTTTTAGCCAAAAATAACTGTGCTTCAAAAAACTGCTGTTGTTTGTTTCGATCTAACCGTGGCAAATAAAAATCTAATCCGATCTCACCAATTGCTACCAGTCGGTTTTCTGTCGCCTTTTGCTCTAAAACACAGAGATCTTGCAAATTATGCTGGGCAATAAAATATGGATGCAAACCTAAGGCAGGTAATAGCTGATGATGTTCAGAACAGATCGATAAGGTTTTATTCCACTGTTCTGAGGTGGTTGAAGGGATAATAATATTTGTGATATTTGCTTTTTGACAAGCGGATAAAATATCAACTCTATCCGCATCAAAGACTTCAAAATCAAGATGGCAATGTGTATCAACTAACACCGTACTATCTATACTTTAAAACGGCCCAACAAGACTTGTAAATTAGATGCTAATTCAGATAAGTCATTACTCGCAATGGCTGTTTTTTGAGCACCATTGCTAGCCTCTTCAACGATGTGGTTAATAGTGCCGATATTATTATTAATATTACCTGCCATTTGATTTTGTTCGTCAACAGAATTAGCAATTGTGGTATTGATTTGCAAAATCTCATTGGCTGCATCATTAATCCGTTGTAGGGATTGATCAGCTTCAGTGGATTTCTCAACACTTTTATTCGCCTGTTCCTGACTCCGGTTCATTACGTTAACCGCATTTTGAGTGCCGGTTTTTAATTGTTCAATCATATTATGAATTTCTTCTGTGGACTCTTGCGTACGACTTGCCAAAGTACGCACTTCATCAGCTACCACAGCAAACCCACGCCCTTGCTCTCCTGCCCTGGCGGCTTCGATAGCTGCATTTAGGGCCAATAGATTAGTTTGTTCAGCAATGCCTTTAATGACTTCGACAATCGAACTCATTTGTTCAGTATTCTCTTCCAGACTTTTCACAGAAGAAGCCGCATTATCTAATTCAGAAGCAACGGCATTAATTGCAATAATAGTATCTGAAACTATTTTCATACCTTGCTGTGCTTCTAAATTACAAGTTTTAGCCGAATCGGTGGCCTGATCGGCATTATTTTTAACCGTAGCCATTGAATGAGTCATTTCACCAATGTCTTCAGTAACAACTGCTGTTTTTTCTTTTTGCTGCAGAAAACCACGTTGCGATTCTTCTGTAATCGTTGACATTTGTTGAGAGGAATCAGCCAACCTTTGAGTAGTGGACAAGACTTCAGTTAGCAATTGTCGAACATTTTCAGCCATTTTATTAAAGGAGTTACAAACTGCACCAATTTCGTCATTATTATAATGATCAATGGATGAACGTAAATCACCATTGGCAAATTCATCGGCAGATTGTTGTAATTTTTCAACGGAATTATTGATACCTCGAATAATCATAAAGGCAGAAAACAAGCTCAACACCACGCCTAATACAATTAATAACACATCTTCATATAATATAGTTTGGTATTCTCTTTCACTATTTTCAAAAATTTCGACAGCTTCATTTTCATTAAAGGCTATAAATCCTTCTAACAAGCGTTGTACCTTTATAAACAAGGCATTCATGTCAGTAATGAGGACTTGATTTGCCTCATAGTATTTATTCTGACGGATCAAGCTGATTACCTTTATGGCGCCATTAGTTAAAAAGTTATGGTATTCAACTTCAATCGCTTTTACCGCATCAATTTCATCGCCAGAACTATCACCTTCAATTTTTTTATAGACTCCCTGAATTAAGGCATCGATATTTTCAATATGTTCATTTACAATATTAAGATGTTGATCAATATCGTGATTATGTAATTTTAAAAATTTAGAATCTGGCGCATGTTGTAAGGCTAAAGCCAACTGTGCTCTTATTTCTTGTAGACCATTTAAAAACCGCCCCATACTGCGCGTATGAGCTAAAGGATCATTATACAATTCCAAAATTGACTCATGGGCATTTTTCACGCCAAAAATACCAACCCAGCCCATGAGAACCATTAAAAATACCAAGGTCCCGGACATTATCCACAATCTGAGGCTAATATTTATGTTATTCATTTTGTTTTTCCTTATGACTTTGACCAGACTCGTGTATTGTATATCGGCAGGTATTACAATCACTTTAAATTTTTTACTTGCCCCATCCCTGAATAGCCACTTAAAATCAATAATAGACCAATTAAAGAAAAACGCCCCGAGTCATTCAAGGCGTTACGATTTTTAATCCAAGTGATTAAAATGATCTTTATATGAGGTCAAATTTTAGTACTTAACGGCGCAGGTGTTTGGGTTGGAACATCCTTATTGTCTAAGGCATCTTTGGCTTTGTCCCAGGACTGATTAGAAAATTCTTTCGTTTTTTCCCAAATATCTTTGCTACCTTTTTTAGTGGTATCCCAAACTTCACCTGATTCTTTTTTAGTTTTGTCCCAAACTTGGTTGCTTTCTTTTTGAGTGGATTCCCAAACCTTAGTCGACGTTTCTTTAGTTTTATCCCAGGCTTGAGCACTACTTTCTTTTGTAGTATCCCAAACTTTCCCCGAGGCATCCTGAGTTTCTTTCCAAGCCTTACTACTTTCTCGTTTTGTCGCTTCCCAGGCTTTTTCCGACGCTTCTTTACTGGCTTGCCAGGCTTTTTCAGTCGCATCTTTAGCCCTGTCCCAATGATCTTTTTGTTGGCTTTGTTGAGGAACCTCTTTTTGCTCTGGAGCATCAGTATCTTGGGCAAAACCATTTTGAACAAACAAAAATGTTCCTAAAATTAGAATTTTTTTTAATTTCATCTATATTTTCCCGTAAATTTGTAGGCATATCATCTAAATGGTCACAAAAAATAAAAATAAAAGGCATTTAGGTAGAAATACAAAGGTTTAAAATTTTTCTTTATTTTTGGCTCAAAAACAACTAATCTAGTAATGGGTATAACGATCTTGGTGGCGCAAAATATGGATCCAGTTATAAAGCATAGAGAAATTAGTTTTTGTTCGGTTACTGACAAAAGTGATAAGTCACAAGATGCCGTAGAGTTATTAAAAACATTAAATGGGGTATTACTCTCACACGAATTAAGCAGCCATATTGTACATGTCGCTTATGACTTGAATATTACTAACCTGGAATTAATTGAAACCCAGCTATCTGAATCAGGATTTCACTTAGATAACTCTATTCTTGCTAATATTCGTCGTGCTGTCATTTTTTATTGTGAAGAAGCCCATTTAGAAAACCTCCACAATGAAGCCAGAAATGAAAGTGAAGGTGATGTACATGCTTCAGATATTATTTACCAAAGACAACAAAAACACCCTTCTCATGTTTGTCGCGATCATCGCCCCGAGCACTGGCGAAAATATTTATAAAGTAGTTTAAAAATGGAAAATGCCAGCTTGGAGGTCTTGTCTTTGTTAGAAAATATGACCTGTAATGCGGAAAACCGAAAAGAACTCCTATGTAGCCATCATTAATTTTGACGTTTATAACAAAAGCAGCAATAGCTGCTTTTTCCTCAAAACTATAAAATGTTACTTATCATTTACTTCTTCCTGATCTTTGTGATAGGTTTCCGTTTCTGGATGTTCATCAAGTTTTAGGGTCGGTAAACTACCGCTGCCTAGCACATGTAACACAATACCAACACAAGCAAAAAAAACAGTAATTGCCAATAAACTAGCAAACACAGGTGTAGCCGTACTTTCCTGACCATACAAAATCATAATACCGGCACTAATAACAGAACAAATATAACAACCAAAAGCCACTCCCAAGGTTATTTTTTGCCCTATTTTTCGTTCTTTACCCACACTGGAATAACCAAATATTTTATGCAAAACCAATTACCTCTTCTATGTCTTAGGGTGCAATAACCACAATAGGAAGGAATTATCTTTTATCTAAAAAAAATTTACTAGAGTTTATTCATTACGGTTTTGTTAGATTCTTACCGAGCAATCCTAAATCCAAAATGATCATTCCCTCTATTTTCATCATCAAAAAAACGGGCACTGCTTTCCAAAGTTGCCTGGTGATAGTTCCAAGAGCCCCCTCGCCAAGAGCGATTGGTTGACCCACTAATCTCGACCAGAGGGTCATTAACCGCTACACTACTATAGGCTTGATAATTATCCGCCATCCATTCCCACACATTTCCAGCCAAATTAAACAATCCAAACGGATTTGCCTGACCACTTAAAGCCGCACGGACATGGTGAAGTGCAGGATTTAATTGCAGACTATTCCAATTGGCATCTGTGACACTTTCGCCGTCATACACGGCATAAAAATAATTTTGACTCCCCGCTTTAGCAGCATATTCCCATTGTGCTTCAGTCGGCAATTTCACCTCGTAATACAGTGCAAAAGCATTAGCTCCCCACCAACGAATAAAAGTCACTGGGTAATTGGCTACCTCTGTTTGAGTCGCTAGATTTAGTGCAGCTTCAGGATTACTTTCCGTCCAACCCATTAATTCACTCCAATTATCAAAATCATTTAATAATTGAGAACTATCATCAACATGACTCATGTTCGTGTAGTTATGGTAATTAGTAAGCTCCAGCCAATTGAAATCTAAAACATCGTGGGGATTTTTTACATAAAATTGTTGTGTCGCTGAGTTAAACCCAATATAGGCAATATTTAAAGGATTTTCTGGTTCAATCGAACCGGTAAAAGGATCATTATCTCCATCCGCATTATCATGATCCTTCATCACTCGCGTTCCACTAAGTTCATATAATACTTTATCTGGATAACTTGAAGCACTACTGCCAACAATCAACGACTTTCCCATATCAGCTCCAACACTGCCCGTTTGGATTTCAATTAGTCCATCAGCGAAAGCAGCATTCAGAAATTCAACATATTGACTATTGGTTATTTCAGTTTCACTGAGTTCATAGTCACTTAGGGTCACTTGATGCTCTGTGGCATCTTCTGCTTGAGGTCCAAGTAAAGCATTATTTCCCATAGTAAAACTACCCCCGCTAATAGCTCTCATGACTATCCCACTAGGTAATTTTTTAGAAGAGGTTTCTATTTGTATCAATTCAATATTGGAATATCCACTATGACCATCATTGTTATAACTTTTTAATGCCACATAAAAGGCCGCACCTTGCCACAATTGAGCCGAAAACTGCTTAACATTGAGCAAATCTAAACTGGCAACGGATTCTGGCCCGGTATAAGGATAGGGAGCATAATAAAGTTCATAACCAATGGCATCATCTATTGTGTTCCAGCTTATTTCTACTTGAGTATTTTGGGAAACCACTCGGATATCAGGCGCTTGAGGAGCAAGTCCATAAACTGGTAACGATAGTATGCCAACAATAAAAATACCAAAATATAAAAATAACTTCATGTTACAACTACGCCTACTTAGGGTTATGCCTACAAAGCTATGCCTGACAATGCAAAAAAAGGTTATATAAACACAATAGAATCGTATTCAACTAAAATCAACTCAATATACCCAAACTACCTGATTCACACGCTTTCAGGTGGTTTGGGTTAAATAGTAAATTGACGAGAGAGGACAGGCAAAGACAAAACAGAATTGCAAAAAAAAACCCGCTACACTCTGACTTATAATTTAGTCTAGCATAACGGGTATTGAATTGAATCACGATAGAAAGACTATCTATCTTGATATTCAATTATACTGCGCAGGTTTTTTCTTCTTCGATTTTACCTGATTCAACAGCATCAATTGCTTTTTGATCGTGCTCATTGGCAGGACAGCCACAGCTATAACCGCTTTCAGTTGCATGTAATCTTGCTTGTTCAATGTGCCATTGAGCTACTTTTAAATGCTGATCAACATTCATTTTTAATTCCCTTCTTAATATAAAATTGTTTTTTTAATAAATAATACCCAAGTTATTTGCTCAGGTATTTTTGTATCATAGCATAGCTTAAGTTTCTATTTCCACAATTTTTTTAATTTTTTACATTTCAGCAAATTCTAATTGCTTCTCAATGGCATCAAACCCTGCTTTAGCACAGGCACCGTCAATATTATCCTTTTCAGATTTACCTGGGGGAGCACCAGAAATACCGATTCCACCAATAATTGTACCTTGTGCTGCCTGAGTTGCTAATTCCAAGGACAGCGATGCATAACGATATAGCGCTTTTTCTGGCTCAGCCATAGCAAGCGTAGAATTGGTTAAAAATAGCATAACAACACTGATCAACATTGTTTTTTCATTATGCTCTCCTTATTTACCGTTTAAAGCTTCTAAAAAAGCGACAATATCTTTTACTTCCCGATCAGTTATGGCTTTATCTTGACTCATATATATTTGAGATTTTTCTGCTGACCATAAGATATCATGTTGAGCAGTCGCTGCATTGCTAATTTTTTTTCCTAATTGCACATGGGCCATAATCCGCACCGCATCTTCCAAACTGTTAACCGAACCATTATGAAAATAAGGGGCAGTGCGACTAACATTACGCAAAGAAGGAACGCGCCATACCCCCGTGGTTGTGGCAGAATTATTAGCATTTAATCCTCGATCCTTTACCAATCCATATTGTTTTTCATAAACACTACCCGTTATAGCCGGAAACATTCGAAACATGGAATTATTCCCCAGATAACTCGCCGCACTAAAATTTGCACTAGAATGACATAATACGCATCCCTTTGATTCAAAAAGAGCCATTCCTCGCAATTGTATTTTGGACAAAGCACTGGTATCACCTCGAACAAACCGATCATAGGCAGTATTCGGTGTAATCAAAGTTCTTTCATAAGCAGCTATCGCCTTAGCTATATTCTCGATAGTTATTGCGGGTTTGGAAGTAAAGACTTGTTTAAATAATTGTTGATATTCCTCAATCGCTCCTAATTTTTCCTCAATTGCCAAAAATGATGGCATTCCCATTTCCAAAGGATTAATAATTGGCCCTTTCGCTTGCTCTTCAAGTGAACTGGCTCGCCCATCCCAAAAAAGCACTTCCTGAAAAGCCGCATTTAATACAGTTGGAGCATTGCGGCTGCCTTTTTGCCCGGCAATTCCAATTGAAACAGGTAGACCATCAGCGCCACCTTTTTCAGCTGTAAGTATATGACAGGAAACACAGGCAACTTGATTATCAATAGATAAGCGCTTATCAAAAAACAATTTTTCTCCCAGCTTAATTTTTTCCTTAGACATGGGGTTATCAGCGGGTATCATAGGATTTTGAGGCAATGCTTCCCAGGTATAGCCCTGACCAGATAAATCAATATTCTGATTTTGTTGTTGAATTGAATATTCAAATGAATCTTTACGGGCAGCCGAAAAAAATTTGCTAATAGGCATTGCATAATTGCTAAATACCAACACTAATACAATTTTCACGGCGAATGCCATGATGCCAGTTCCTAACGCTATTCCTAATATCCATTTTCGACGAAGAGTAGGCGCTAATTCAAACACGATTCCCAATAATAAAGTAATACCAAGCACGACAGAAATTAAACCAAATAGAGTAAATTCCGAAATTCCCGTATTCATATCCGTTCCTGATTCCTGGAATAAAAATAATTATTCCAGGATTTATAAAGTTTAGCCTAAATTAATCAGTTGAGCCGTGGCGAGAATGCCTAAAGTGCTGAAGATTAAGATTTTTATGGGTTATTTTGGCTTTATTCGTAGTCACCCTACGGGTGCAGTCAAAATGTTCCAGAAAAGTCTTAAGATTTAGTGCTTTAGTCATTCGCAGTAGGAGCAATTGATTAATTTAGGTTTAAGGCAGTTCGACAATATCGTCTTTGGTGCTTTTCATAAAAGCAATGACATCATTTCTTTCTTTAACGGGAAGTTTAAATTTATCCAGAGTGGCCTCTAAGTGCTGCATAAAAATATCCCAATCACTTTCACTAATTCGCATACCGATATGAGATAACTTCATCTCTCTCCCACGATAATATAAATTGCCTCCGGCTTTAGCAGCAATAAAGTCCACGATCAATTGTTTTTCTCGATCAATTCCATCATTACCGCGATGTTCCCAGAAACGACCGAGTTGTTTATCAGCCACTAAACGAAGCACTACATCATCAACGACAGCAACAATCGCTTCATAACCACCTAATCGCTGATATAAGGAATCTTTGGATTGTTGAGGTGCAGCATAGGCGCTTGTTACATTCATTGAACATAAAAACGCCAGACTCAAAAAAACATTTATAAATTTACCATTCATTTTATTTACCCATCTGATTTATATAAACAAATTAATTGATGCTGCTAGCAGATGAATTCAGTGTATAATGAGAAAAGCGGAGATAGAAATTATTTTAATTGATAAGACTTATTTAATTTTTTTATAAATCTCAAGCCAGCCTGAGATTGTCTATCTTTTAGCGATAAGGAAGATAGATCAACTGCCCTAAACTAACGTCGAGCAATTCAAATGAATTTTAAGCAATTATTATTTACTAAATCGGTAGCAGACACCTGTTCATTTAGTAAGGCAGCAGAACTTTGCTATGCCACACAACCGACATTATCTAATGCCATATCTCAACTTGAAGAAGAAATGGGAGGAAAAATTTTTGTCCGAACCACTCGCAAGGTCCAATTAACGGCATTTGGTGAATACCTACTTCCTTTTATCAATGAAATATTAAATAATCGTAGTGAACTCGAAAAGGCAGCCAATGCTTATCATAATCCTGGCTATAAATTAATTCGGATTGGACTTTCTCCGTTAATAGATGCCAGACTTGTCAATGATGTCTTAAAAGACTACCGCCAGGAACACCCAGAAGTCAGTATATTCTTTAAAGAGTGTCTTTTAGATGATCTTGCTGAACGTCTAACCACTGAGCAGATTGATATCGCCATATTACCCTCTAATTTACGTCAGGAAGCATGGAATAAAAATGCTTTTTATGAGGAGCCACTTTATTATTTACCACAAGATTTACATACAACCCAGCCTCTCCCAGCACTATTTACAATAAATGCATTGCCCGATGCTCCGATAATTATGACGGGTGGAGGGTGCGGGCTAAATGGCTCCCTAGAGAATATTTTTAAACAGGAAAACGTTCAATACAATGCTTATCCGGGACAAGCCTTAAGTTATCAGGTGATTGAAGAATGGGCTTCATTGGGAATTGGCGCAGGAATACTGCCAAAAGCTAAAATCTCATCCGATAATAATTCAGCACGGTCTTTACAATTGAACAATGGCTCACTCGCCACTTTTCGCTATGAATGGGTATGGACAGATACAACGAGTGACAGACCCTTTATCGCAGAATTTATTTACTATGTGCAACAGCTTGTTCCAGCTCTTGTCGATGAGTCAACCTCAGTATAAAACAACATTATTATTGACTTTTGGGGATAAAAAAAGAAAAGGTAGCACCATGCCCTTCTGTAGATGAGGCCCATATCCGTCCTTGGTGACATTCAATAATTTCTTTACATATTGCCAGGCCCAAGCCGGTTCCTCCAGTTGTCCCAATGGCTAATTTATTACTTTGTACAAATTTATCAAAAACAACATCCAATTCATTATTAGGGATACCTATCCCCTCGTCTGTTAAAGAAAATTTGACCACTTCTGTTGGCTCAAATTGATTAGAAGTAACGACTGAACTATTTTCAAATTTTAACGTTATGGCCTGACCAGACGGAGAAAACTTGATCGCATTGGACAATAAATTGGCAAATACCTGAGTGAGTTTGTCCAAGTCAAATTTCGCCTCAGTATCAAGCTCACAGCCTTCCCAAATCAGTTTTAGTTGGGCGTTATCAATTTCAGTTTGTTGTTCGTCTACACATTTTTTTAAAACGACATAGAGATCTCCCGGCTTAATATCCAATTCCATTTTGCCCGATTCCAACTTTGATATATCCAGCAGAGCATTTAACAAGCGCAAAAGGCGCTGGCCGCTAATTTCTATATTTTTAAAAAAGCGTTCTAATTTTGGAATATTACCTTCGTTGACTCGCCGGACGCCTAAACTTGCATAACCTAAAATACCATGCATGGGTGTACGTAATTCATGTGACATATTGGCCAAAAACTCAGATTTTGCCAGATTAGCTTTTTCGGCCATTTCAGTGGCTTCTAAAAGCTTTTTTTCATTAGTTTTACGCTGGGTAATATCTCGAAAAAATAAAGTATAAAAAACCTCGTTTTCGGTCATCATTTTAGAGGCGGTAATTTCTGCAATAAATTGCTTACCCGAACTATTTCTAGCCTTTATTTCATAGGGCGTTTTCATTTGACAAAATTCTTCAATCGATTCAGACGTGCTTGAATGCGGTGTACAACATTCGGGTAAAAAACGACTTAAGGGTTGATTGATTATGCTTGCTGATGAATAACCAAATAATGCTTCGGCAGCAGGATTAAACAAGACAATATTGTATGCCTGATCGATGGTAACAATTGCATCATAGGCATTTTCCACTATGGACTGAATATGCTGATTGGCTTTTTCCAAGTCTTTACGACTTTCAACCAGTTCATAAATATCTCGATAAGATCTTAAGCCCATATAAACCGAACTATATTGTTTTTCAGCGGTTAGTTCCGCTTTTTCATTGTATCCATTAATATCATATTTTTGAAAAATTTCGGCTTTGGACATAAAACCGGGTTGACCTGTACTTAAGATAATTCGAATTAATTGATTATTTAAAACCTCTCGAATATAGCGGACCAATTCTAAACCCGCCCGATCACTTTCCATGACAACATCAACAATAGCTAGAGCAATATCGGTTTGTATTTGTAGTAATTCTTGAGCTTGTTTGGCTGAATAAGCATGTTTGATTTCAAGGGCCCGCTCTTCAAAGGTAAAATGCCGCAACACCAAATTCATCATATCATGCACACTTTCCTGATCGTCAACGATCAAGATTTTCCAAACTTGTTTGGTTTTTTTTACTTCTTCTGTGTCATCACGAAAAACAATTAGTTCATCATCATGAGCCGACATTATGGACATTTATTCATCTCTGCAAAAAGATCAGTTTATTCAAAACAACCTTCCAAAATAATTTAATTAAAGACAGAATCTTAAAAGAGTCAAGCTTATTAAACGTTTTTATCCGCAATAAAAGTAAGTCTGCTTCTAAAAAATAGTATACAACAATACAGATGTATGCAAATTTAATACCCATAAATTCCTAATTAAGTTAATTTAACGGGTAGTTCAAGCTTAAATAAAGTTCCCTTACCTAAGGCACTTTCACATACAATTTGTCCCTTTAGGGCATGAGTTACCAGGTTATAAACGATATGCATCCCTAGACCACTGCCACCTTTTTGGCGTTGAGTGGTAAAAAATGGTTCAAACGTCTTTTTTTGGATATCTTTATCCATCCCTTTACCATCATCACTATAAGCAAAGTTCAAGCAATCATTTTCATAAGCAACGACAAATTTTAAATTGCCATATACATTTTCATCATAAGCATGAATTAAAGAATTCATCACTAAATTAGTGATAATCTGAGAAAAGGCTCCAGGCTGACTATAAATGTTCAAATCATTTGGGCAAACAACATCAATAATATGTTTTGTCTTTTTCAACTTAGGTTGTAAACTGGTTAAAACTTCATGGATATAATCATTAAGATTAAAGGAACGCTCTTGTTCACATGATTGGTCGACAGCTACTAATTTAAAACTCTTAATTAATTGTGCAGCACGGTTTAAATTATTATGTACAATTTGGGTAGTTTGGCTCGCATCATCGGCAAACTCGGTAAAAATACTTCGGGTTAATTGTTCTTTTTCCAATAAACGTTTCATTTCTTTAACACGCTGTTCCAAATGAGATACGGCCGTTACCCCAATACCAATTGGTGTATTAATTTCATGGGCAATTCCAGCAACCAAATCTCCTAAAGCAGCCATTTTCTCTGAATAAATCAATTGCACTTGAGTTTTTTGTAAACTATCCAAAGTCATGTGCAATTCTTCATTGGTATGCTTATGTAGCTGAATCTCTTCCTGAAGTTGACTATATAATAGCGAGTTTTCTATCGATATGGCCAATTGTGATGATAAAATCAATAATAAATCTACCCGATCCCGTGTAAATACGTCTTCCGCTAAATTATTTTCCAAATATAAAATAGCACTTAGATTACCCTGTTTTAGGAGAGGTATACATAGGACTGAACGAATATTGTTGTTAATAATATATTTATCCATAGTATATAATCCTCGTTTTGAGGCGTTGCCTAAAACGACATATTCTTTGCTTCGCGATACATAGTTGACAATAGTTTGAGAAATTTGTTCACTATCCGTCAATGCAATCGACTGCATGGTTTGTACGTCTGCACTATTCATATCACCTTGTGCTTCAATGTGCCAATCTTGTTCTTTGGGAAGTAATAAAAAGCCTTTTTCTGCCCCGGCATTTTCAATCACCAAGTGCATCAATTTTTCTAATAACCCTGATAATACGATTTCCTCGGATAGTGTTTCATAGGCTTTCATCACACAGTTTAAATCCATCCATGTGGTGGAATCCAAACGACACGATAAGGCTGAATTTGTCGCTTCTGCAGCAATATCAGCAATACTTGTATTTCGAGTAAACAATTGCGGATATTGCTTCTCAAGTGATATTACTTTTACTCTAGCTCCCCATTGTTGATAGGTATAATGTGCCTCCAGCAAATAAGTCTTGGCAAACTTTCCCATATCACGCGCTAAATAATATTCAGCAGCAAGCTCGTAGGCTAAAGCCTCTTCATGAACAAAACCATTTTCTTGCGCTCCACGAATTGCTTTTTCATACCAATCAACCGCTTCTAACTTTCCTAAAACCCGAGCTTTTTCAGCCTCTAATAAATCCACTTTATGCTGAAAGTTCATCGGTGCATATTTAGCTCGACGTTTTAACACATCTAGATTATGAGAAATAATGGTTAAATATTCTTGTTGTCGTTTATTGGCACTAGGATATAGGGCTAAATAAACCAAAGCCGAATAAAAGTGAAAGCTAGCAAAATGATTTAATGCAACAACACCTAGAAGATATTGTCCCGCCAATTTGACATTTTTCAAGGCCTCGGAAAAATTCTTAAACACATAGGCAAGTCGGACTTTGGCATAATAAGCACAAAATAATGATGAAATATAGTTAGCCTCTATTAATTCAGGCAGTTGATTTTCCTCATCAAAATAATAACCAACTAAACGAGTTGGTTCAGACCGTGGGACGCACAAATTATCGACTAATTGGGCCCAAATTTCAGTATGTTGAGTTTGATATTGCTGTTTTAACTTAACCATTAAGTTAATGTATTTATCTAAGCGTTGCCTTACTTCATCTAAGCACAAGCCACTTTGAAAAGAATAAACACAATAATAAATGGCAGCATAACAGGCATATTCTACATCACCATTTTCCAATGCCTTATAAGTTGCATCATGCAGGGGTTCCAATGAATTTCGCAAGGGTTTCTGCCAATGACTCACGCAGGCATTACTAATCAATAAAACTTTTGCTTCAATTTCTTTGGCATCATATTCGAGCATTACTTGTTCAGCAACCTGGGAATAACGGTAACCGCGTTCAAAATCATCTAACGTACCACAACAAATTAAACTCATAATGGCGTATGCATTCGGGGCTAAACGAGAATTTCCATACTCCAAGCACATATTGATAGAGGTATAACAGATAAAAGGATAAGTCTCTGAAGAAACCAAATAAGCAGGCGATGCAATAGCATTTAGGATTCGCATTGCAGCTAACTTATCTTCTACTTGCATATCTGGAAGCTCACTAAGCTTTTCAATATTCTCAATTTTTGGCGACTCTTGTATCAATGAAATCCCAAGAAGATGTAAAACATCCAGACCTAAATCCAAAGCTTGCTGCATTTTATTTTGGGCAATAAAGGAATGTATTTGAGTTTCATACACTCTTGACTTATCCAACATCGTATTCGCGCGTCTTATCACCTCCTCTGCCAAATTTTCAGCATGTTGATAGTTGGTATTTAAATACTCCACTTCCACAGCTTCACTGGCTAAGGCAATTGTGAGAGGATATTGTGACTGCCAGGCTTGCTCACTTAAGCATTGAATACCTATATTCAAAAAGTTCGCGGCAGCATCATAAGCGGTCGCTGTTTTTGCTTTTCTTCCTGCTAATAAATTTAAACGGGCTATTTTATTTCGTTCTTTTTGATCAGAAACCAGTTCATAACAGTGGTTATATTGTTCCAGCAGTGCAAAAATATGCTCCTCTAGCGTTTCTTCTGAGATAATATTTTTTAATAGCAAGCGACTGATTTGTAGGTGAATTTGTTTTTTCTGCCGTTCGTCGAACAAAGCATAAGCAGCTTGTTGAACTTGATCATGAAGAAAGAAGAAATGCCGATGACGAATAGAGCCAGGAATCAGTTCTTCAGTAACTTTTATCAATCCTTCAGTTAGAATCGGTAATAGATTTTTATAACATTCCTTTAGCTCTTTTTGACTAATAATCGCTAAGGTATTGAGTTCAAATTGATTACCTATACATGCCGATAATTGAATCACTTTTTGAGCTGAGTCCGGTAGTTTTTTTAATTTTGCTACCATCAAGTCGACAACATTATCGCTTATCTTAAATTGCTTAATTTTTTCAATGTCCCAATTCCAAGATGCTTGAGATGAATTATTATTCAAGGTGAACAAGCCTTCCTCATATAAAGCATGTAATAATTGATTGACAAAAAAAGGATTGCCCGCTGTCTTTTTAAGCACAAAGTCAGTCAAATCGGATACAGCTTGGGGTGGTTGATGCAAGCTATCAGCTATAAGCCGGTTGACATACATACGAGGCAAGGGGCGCAGATTTATTTCTTTTACATTGTGATTAAGAGTATAAAGATTATCCAACATCATCATTAACGGATGGGTGGGTGTGACTTCATTATCTCGATACGCACCAATGATCAACAGTGGGGAACTATTATTCTCTTCCATGAGTAGTTCAAGCAATTTAAGAGATGCCCGATCCACCCATTGTAAATCATCCAAAAAAATCACCAAAGGATGATCACAAAATATTTGGATAAACTTTTGAAATATTAGGTTAAAACGATTTTGTGACTCACTTCCTCCCAGCCTTGTTAGTGGTTTCTGTTTACCAATTATCAGCTCTATTTCAGGGATCACGTCAACAATAACTTGACCATTATATCCGAGCGCATCTTGCAACTTTTGTTTCCAAGTTTGAAGGTTCTCCGAAGTTTCTATGAGCATTTGTTGTACTAGACGACCAAAACCACTCACCAAAGCACTATAGGGAATATTTCTTTGAAATTGATCATATTTTCCACTAATAAAATAACCCTGTTTTTCTGCTAATGGTAAACTCATTTCTCTTATCAAAGCCGATTTACCAATACCTGAATAGCCACTTATCAGGATCATTTCAACTTTTTGCGTCCGTTGGTTATTTTCAAGTCCTCCAATACGTTCTAAAGCATTATTTAAGGTAGCAATTTCATTATCTCGACCAAATAATTTTTGAGGAATAATAAAGTCTCTAGAAATATCAGCTAAGCCGGGAATAAAATCTTTTTTTGTACCTAAAATCACAAAGTTGTCAATGCAATACTGCAGATCAACGACCAAGCCTCGAGCAGATTGGTAACGCTTGTCAGGCTCCTGTTCCAACAATTTCATAATGATTGCCAATACTGGCCGGGGAAGCTGAGAATTTGACTGTTCGACCTGAAGAGCAGTTTGGATATGAGTTAAGTCACTAACTTCACTTGATAAATAGCCTAGCAATAATTTAAAAAGACAGACCCCTAAAGAATAAAAATCACTTCGATAGTCAATGCTACGATTAATGCGTCCGGTTTGCTCAGGAGACATATAAACATAGGATGGTTGATGGGCAGTAAAACTCGAATAAAAGGGAGAATCGGTTTGAAATCTGCTAGCTTGTGAATAATCGATAATTCTTAATTGATCAGTATTTTTATTCCAGATGATGTTATTCAGATTAATATGTTTATGAAAAACATATTTAGAGTGAATGTATTCAAGAGTAGAGCAAAGTTTAACCCCAATGTACAGAATATCTTGAACTGAAAATTGTTGCTCCTTAAGCCAATTTGCTAATGATTTACCACCAATGTCTTCAAATAAGAGGACTGAAGTATTATTGTATTTTTCTAGCCCATAAATTTGGATAATACCAGCAACCGATTTATCTTTTTGTGAAGCCTCGTGCGTTATAACAGTTTTTTGCTCTAATGGCTGGTTTAAATAATGCAGCAAATCATATTCGTTTTGAAAAGCATCTTGTTCAGCCACTGAAGGTTGAGCCGATTTGTGGATCTTAATTAGGGTAGGTTGGCAGCCTTCCTTGGCGACAGTCGTATATGTCAATGAATAATCGTTTTCGGTAAGCTTATTATTTATACCAAATCCACAAATTATATTATCCATTATGTTCCACGATTAAAACGTCTGATATATTCTCAGCCCCCCCAATAAATACGAGATATTTTATACAGTTTTGAGTTGATTTAATTGCTCCAAACGCTCTGGAGTTCCAACATCAGTCCATTGCCCTGTATAGTGTTCACCAGTAACCAAACTTCTCTCTATTGCTGCTTTCAGCAGCGGCGCTAAGGCTTGTTTACCTGGTTCCAGATTAGCAAAAAAATCAACATGATACAAACCAATTCCACTAAAAGTCAGCTTCTTGTCTTGGTTTTCAGCAAACTCTGCCAAGTCCCCACCTTTTAAATAAAAGTCTCCAGTAAGATGGTGCCGAGGATTGCTGACCATGACCAAATGGGCCAGTCCCTTTAGTTTTAAATGTGTTAATTCCGACAAAGGATAATCACAAAATATATCACCATTTATAACTATAAACTGTTTTTCTTTATTGTCGAGAAGCGGTAATGCTTGAATGATTCCTCCGGCAGTTTCCAAAGCTTCCATTTCCCGACTATAAGAAATAGTTAAATCATATTTTTTACCATCGCCCAATGCTGACTCAATCTGTTCCCCTAACCACGCATGATTTATCACAATATTTCGGATTCCTGCTCTAGCTAATGCTTCTATGTGATACTCGATCAAACTTTTGGAGGCAACTTTTAGCAAAGGTTTCGGACAAGTATCAGTTAAGGGTCGCATACGTTCTCCTCGACCTGCAGCTAATATCATGGCTTTCATGATTTAGTCTCCAAAATCTGATTAAGTCTTTGCATTAAATGGTAAAATGCTTGATACTCTTCATATTTTTTACTATTTCTCAATAAATATTTCATTGTTTGTGGTATATCATTTAAGTAATTTGCTTTGCCATCTCGATGGTACAAGCGGCAAAAAATACCAATCACTTTTATTTGACGTTGCATAGCCATTTCGGTAAACCAACGGGAAAACACTTCTGGACTAATATCTTCAATTATTTGATTAGCAACAAGTGCTTGCCGAAAGGTGTTAATCCAGACATCAATTTGCGTTTCAGGCCAGGCAATATAACTATCGTTGAGCAATGACACTAAATCATAACTACAGGGACCTATTACAGCATCCTGAAAATCAATAATACCCGGATTATTATTTTCAACCCACATTAAGTTTCGCGAATGAAAGTCACGATGCACAATAACCTGGGGCTGTCTTAATACAGCATCTAATAGCTTTTCTATCGTGTTGTGCAAAATTATCGATTCTGCATCACCCAGTGAATATTGCAAATGAACATTAATAAACCAATCTTCCAATAATTGCATTTCATTTTGCAATAATTGTCGCGAATAAGTCGGCAATTCAATCTGTCTAGCTAAACTACCACTATCTGCAGCCTGCAATTTAATTAGAGAATCAAAGGCATTAGCATATAATTGCTCCGCAGTATCAGGTGTTAAAACAGTCAAATAAGGCGTATTACCTAAATCAGAAAGCAATAAAAAACCTTCCTGTAAATTGATTTCGTAGATATGTGGAACATGTAATTTCAATTGTTCAAAATAATGGGCTATTCGAATAAAGGGTCGAATATCTTCCTTTTCTGGAGGAGCATCCATAACAATATATGACGCATCGAATCTCTTATTCGAGCAAGCTGATAATTCTACTCTGAAATAGCGACGAAAACTGGCGTCACTGGATGCCGGCTCAAAGGATTTAATTGATGCTTTTAAGTCTTCCTCTAGCCAATGTTTAATTTTTTTTATTCGCTCTGTCATAGGGTGCTTTTGTATAGGATTATGGGTTAAAATCTCACATCTATTCAGATGCAACCGATCTTTTTCTCTAATTTGCCAAATTTATTATGAAAGTACTTGGAATCGAAACATCCTGTGATGAAACCGGAATCGCCATATATGATACAGCGAAAGGCCTTTTAGCGCATGTCTTATATAGTCAAATTGATCTGCACTCCGAATACGGGGGAGTAGTTCCAGAGCTCGCGTCACGTGATCATATTCGCAGAGTCATCCCTTTAATCGAGGAGGTTCTGGCCAACGCAGCGTGTCAAAAAGCGGATATCGACGGTATTGCTTATACCGCCGGTCCAGGCTTAATGGGGGCATTAATGGTCGGGGCTGCCATTGGACGAACATTAGCCTGGACATGGAAAATTCCCAGTATTGGTGTTAATCATATGGAAGGCCATTTATTAGCTCCGCTACTTGAAAAAAATCAGCCAAACTTTCCTTTTTTGGCACTATTAGTTTCTGGTGGCCACTCGTTGATTGTCGATGTAAAACAGGTGGGAGACTATACAATTATTGGTGAATCTTTAGACGACGCTGTTGGAGAGGCTTTTGATAAAACCGCTAAATTATTAGAATTAGGCTATCCGGGTGGTCCCATTATCTCCAATTTGGCTGAACAAGGTGATGCTTCTGCCTATAAGTTCCCACGTCCCATGACGAATAGACCCGGCCTGGACATGAGCTTTAGTGGTTTAAAGACCTTTGTATTAAATACCTGGCAGGATTCTGATCAAAGTGATACCAGCAAGGCAAATATTGCTGCAGCTTTTCAAGAAGCGGTCGTGGATACCCTATTAATTAAGTGTAAACGCGCCCTCAAGCAAACCAATTATACGCAATTAGTTATGGCAGGTGGGGTAAGTGCGAATAAACAATTGCGTGCAAAATTCGCCGAATATAGTCAGGCCAATAATTTGCAGTTGTATTATCCCCAGACTCAATTCTGTACCGATAATGGAGCAATGATTGCTTATGCCGGAGCGTTAAGACTTGAGGCAGGAGAACAAGATGATAAAAGCTTTCAGGTCAAACCTCGCTGGCCAATCAGTGAGCTAAAGGCAATAAAACAGAACGCCTGAAAGGAATATCCCCAAACTACCTGAACTTCACTTTTCCAGATAGTTTGGGTATAGACCATTAACTTTAAACCTAAATTAATGGCTAAAAGAAAAAATTAAAATGGCCAGATATCGCTAAGAAATAAACGTGTACCCCATCCACCTTGGTTAGAATCGTGAGTCATACCTTTGCCACTATACACAATTCTGGCATTAGCCACTTTGGACGAAGATACCTTATTATCAGGACCGACATCGACGGGTCGGATAATCCCCATAATTTGCACGAACTCATCCCCTTGATTTAGGGTCAATAATTTTTCACCACGAATCGATAAATAACCATTTGGAAGTACATCAGTCACTGACACGGAAACACTACCCGTTAAAGAATCTTTTTGTTCACTTTTTCCTTTTGATTTAAAATCTGAGGTTGAGGAAATACTATTGTTTAATGCTTTCAACCAACCGGGCTGTGCTCCAGTAGTGGCGTCGGCCACATTCCCGAACACCGTAGGTCCAGCTAAGGTAATACCAGACGCTTTATTGTCTTCGGTTTTGGTTTCTTTTTTAGCCACATGCTTTTCATCAAACACAACCGTTAAAATATCCCCAACGCGTTTAGCCTTTATAGTTTCAAACAACGTCATTTCAAAACCCGCCTGATATATGGCACCATTTTGAATTGGTGGTTTAATTTTGGCTTCGGGACGGACCGGGGCGAAGGCAGGATCAGGTTTCACATGTTGATAAGCACAACCGTGTAATACGGCTAACATCACTAACAAGAGCATTAATCGTGTTTTTCGAATTAGCATAGACATTGTATACAACTCCCAATATGTCTTTAAATCTATAAGCACAACTTCTTTATACATTATTCGTTAAGAATTGCATCATTTTATCGGCGGCAGAAATGGATTTAGAATTCATTTCAAATGTTCGCTGGGTTTCAATTAAGCTCACTAACTCTTCTACCGTATTGACATTGGAACTTTCTAAGGCCCCCTGCAATAGAGAACCACGACCATCTAATCCTGCCGTTCCGGTATCCGGTGCACCACTAGAACCCGATTCCAGAAATTGATTCTCACCAATAGGCATTAGGCCCGCAGGATTAATAAATTGGGCAAGCTCTATCGTACCGACATTAGTTGGAGCGGTATTTCCAGGCTCTAAAGCCGAAACAGTTCCATCCGTACCTACCGTAACACTCGTCACTTGAGCCGGAAGAGTTATGGCAGGCTCTAATAAATATCCATCATTAGTTACAATTTGCCCCTGCTCATTAACTTGAAATTCTCCATTACGCGTATAAGCAATACTGCCATCCGGCCTTAACACTTGGAAAAAACCATTGCCTTGAATGGCTAAATCTAAGGAATTTCCAGTTTCCATATGCCCACCCTGGATGTGCATCTTTTGCGTACCGGCAACTCTTACGCCAGTACCCAACATTAAACCAGATGGTAGTGTGGTATCCTGAGTTGACTGTGCACCTGGTTGCTTGTAGTTTTGATAAATCAAATCATCAAAAACAGCCCGATCTTTTTTAAAACCTACCGTGCTAGCATTGGCCAAGTTATTAGATACCACTTGTAAACGTGTTTGTTGAGCATCTAATCCCGTTTTTGCTACCCATAAAGCCGGATTCATAATATTACCTCACTTTTTTCCATATTTGCATTGCGCTTTTTAACTCAGTCACTTTTATTCATATCGTTTTTATTAACCCGACGATCTGAGTAATTGGGAACTGGATTCATCCAATTCCTTGGCTGTTTTCATCATTTTGACTTGCATTTCATATTGACGAGATAAATCAATCATACTGGTCATAGCAGACACTACGTTGACATTGGAACCTTCTAACATACCATTTACTAGGAATGCTTCTCCAGAAGGCTCAAAAGGCTGACCGTTTTTGGGTACAATTAGACCTTGATCATTTTTGTACACTTCAGAAAGATCTGGTTTGACCATCTTAATACGCCCAACCACAACCGTAACATTTTCTGGTTCTCCGGTGGGATGTACCGTAATTGTCCCATCAGTTCCAATATCAATTTTATCAGAAGGTGGAACGGTCATAGGACCGCCATCCCCCAAAATACTTAATCCAGTGCCAGTCGTTAGCAAACCCGTTTCAGTAATTTGTAAGTTACCTCGGCGGGTATAAGATTCCACACCATTTTTATCTAATACTGCAAAAAAGGTATCTTCTTTTTTTAAGGCAATATCTAATTCACGTCCCGTTGAGATTAATCCGCCAGGGGTAAAATCCGTGGTCGGGCGTTCTGTCATAGAATAAACGCGTGTGGGTAGCCCGGGGCCAAAAACTGGCATGGCTCTAGCGTCAGCTAAATCTTGTTTAAATCCAGTGGTACTGGCGTTGGCCAAATTATTGGCATTACTTTGTTGTGCCCACTGAACCTGCTTAGCCCCTGACATTGCGGTAAATAAAAAATGATCCATTCATTTATACCTATTTTTGTGTCAAAAAATTATCCTTACACTAAAACATGCATAATATGGGCCAAGAAAATGGAAAATGGAAAATGGAAAATGGAAAATGGAAAATGGAAAATGGAAAATGGAAAATGGAAAATGGAAATTTTATCGAAAACGAAAACGCTGTCAATCACTTTAATAAGCAATTGACAGCTATTTTAATGGCAAAGGTTATTACATTTGGATAATGGTTTGAGAAATGGTATCCGCAGTGGTAATAATCTTGGAATTTGCCTGGAAATTCCGTTGTGCCGTAATCAGACTAATTAATTCTTCGGTTAGATTAACATTGGGCTCTTCTAAGGCTCCCGATTGGACAATACCTAAGCTTCCATCGCCGGGAACATTGACAACGGGCTGTCCAGAAGCAAAGCTTTCTGCCCAAAGATTATCTCCTTGTTGACTCAAACCTTGTGGATTAGCAAAACCGGATAAAATAATTTGTCCCAGGTTTTTTGATTCACCATTAGTAAAACGAGCAACTACAACACCGGATTGATCAACCTCGATCCCAGATAAATTACCGGTGGTAAAACCATTTTGCTGAATATCGGTAACTGAGAAATTCGCGCCATATTGAGTAACTCCCGAAATATCCAATGCAATGGTTTGGTTATTAGCGCCAGTTGGAGGTCCTCCAACCGGGGCAGTAGTTGCTCCATCATAGACTAAAGGCAGTACCGGAGTACCGGTCCCTGCTCCGGCATCATATGCAGCTCCATTACCCGAAATAACAACCAGATTACCCGCCGTATCAAATTCAACTGTATAGTCAATGGTTTCTTGTATAGGGGCAGCAGCATTGTCAGCAGGCATAGCGACACCCGCCGCATCAACTGTTCTCACACCAACGGTCCAGGACGAGTTTACACCACCAGCAACTGCGTCCACATTTTTTTGAAAATAGACCGACGTCAACATTTCATTACCTAAAGAATCAAAGGTGGTATATGAGGTAGTATGATGATAGCTGGTGGGATCTTGTGGATCAATCACGGTTGCGGCCGGTATCACGGTAGACGATGCATCAATATTCGCAATTAAATCACTGGTTGTCGTTGCTTGCGGAGCAATTTGAGTGGTGGTTAATTGTAGGGCATCGATATCTCCCGTATTAATGGTATCATTATTTGCAGAAGTGACTTGATAGCCCTGCAACTTATATCCGTCATTATTCACAACAAAACCATTTTTATCGACCTTAAATTGACCATTACGGCTATAAACTTTAGAGCCTGCGTTGTCTACTAGATTAAAAAACCCATCTCCATTAATGGCAATATCCAGATTGTTTTCGGTAAAACTAATATTACCTTGGGTAAATTGTTGTGACACATCAGAGACTCGAACACCACGACCAATAGCAGTGGAAGCTGCACCAAATTTAGACAATGAATAGACATTGGCAAATTCTGCACGAGACGATTTAAAACCAATAGTTGCTGCATTAGCAATATTATTACTGGTTACTTTTAGATCCGCATGAGCGGCATTAATACCACTAAGTCCTATGTCAAAAGGCATGATATTCTCCTTAAACGATTATTTTTTGGGATATTTAACTAACGAATCTCACGTACTGCGGTGAAATCAACTTGTCCCATTCCTAAAATATTTAGCTTTAATCCCTGACCTAAACCGCCAATACTGACACTATCTACTTTAGCGCTGATTAAAACATCTTGTGCTACGTTCTCATTACCAATTTGAGAACTGGCTTTAAAACTATAATTGCCGGACGGCATAATATTGCCGTCTGTATCTTTTCCGTCCCATTTAAATTGAACTTCTCCGGCCGCCTGTTCTTCTAAATCTATAGTCCGGATAGTTTGTCCAGCTGCATCCACCACTTCCACTTTTAATTTTGAGGTAGAAGAAGATAAATCGACCGTACCATTGACTTCTCCGCCATCGGCTAAAAAGCTTTCTCCACCTGGAATTAATACATTACGCCCAACCAAGCTAGATGCTTGTAAAGCTGAATTCGATTGCATGGTATTAGCAAAAGTATCAAAAGAGGTTTGTAGATCAGCAATTCCAGAGGCACTTTCCATTTGTGCCAACTGAGTAAGAAACTCACCATTTTCTTGCGGTTCCATCGGATCCTGATGCTCTAATTGAGCAATCATTAATTGCATAAACTGTTCTGATTTTGTCTTCTCAGTTTCAGTTTTATTGCTCCCTGTTAAACCTAGATTGTTATATACTTCGTAATTGCTATTAACTGTAGTTGTCATTTTCTTCTCCCTGGAAATTCTAATCCAGAACGACCAGATTACTCTAATATCCTAAAACCAATTACTATGCTTAGCTCTTACCTAAGTTAATGGTTTTTTGCAATAAATTTTTAGTGGTATCCAATATTTGTACATTATTCTGATAAGATCTTGAGGCCTCAATCATATCCGTCATTTCCTCAATGGTATTCACATTGGGCATATAGACATATCCCTCACCATTGGCCAAGGGATGATTAGGCCGATATTCGGCGCGCAGTGGTGCTTGACTTTCGACGATTCCGGCAACGCCCACACCAGCAGCTTCAGCCCCATCACCACTTAATTTATTTTGGTAAACGGTCTGAAATAAGGCATGACGAGCCTTATACGTATCTTCCACACTGCTACTAGCACTATTGGCATTAGCCAGATTACTAGCAATCAAATTCAGACGAATGGACTGGGCATTCATCGCTGAACCAGAAATTCCAAAATTATTAAACATACCCATGTCAAATTATCCTTTTATTGAGCCTTTAGAACTTTTTTAATGCCTGAAAACTTTCCATCTAAAAACCGCAGGCTGGCACTATACTGCAAAGCATTTTTGGCAAATTCAGCTTTTTCTACATTGGTATCTACAGTATTTCCATCTACCGAAGGCTGATTATTAACTCGAAACTTGACATCACCATTAATCGAAAATCCGTTACCTGCTATATGTTTATCGCTAGTGGTAGTCATTTTAAAGTCTGAATTACTTTGCTGAGCATTTTGCAATGCCTGTTTAAAATCGATATCTTTGGCTTTATATCCTGGAGTATCAGCATTTGCCATATTGGCAGCCAATAATTCAGTACGCTTTGAACGTATTAATAAGGCATCATCATGAATTCCTAAAAACTTATCGAAACTGATTGCCATAATCTTTATCTCCAAAATCTTTTTACTAAAGCTTTTTTTACTTACTTTTTACAATTTGAATAAAGCATTTCACGTGCCAATTTTCATAAGTAATTATTTATTAGTAACTTACGAAAACCATCTCAACCATCATTATGTAAAAGCGGCAATTCATTTCCTGCCCATGGCAATTGAGGCAAAATCTACGATTACTTTTATTGAGTATTATCCTTAAATTATTTATTCTTATGCCTCTTTATATTGGCTGGAGACAAATATGCAAAATTTATGGGACAATGCCACCGCGGCAGGTTTTACGAGTGATTTAGATTTACGTGTTTATAGTTCACGTTTATTAGGCAGGGATAAATCACTGGTATTGCATGGCGGAGGTAATACCTCAGTTAAAATTGAGCAACAAAATATTTTTGGTGAAAACGAGAATATTTTATATGTCAAAGGCAGTGGCTGGGATTTGGAAACCATTGAAGCTGCAGGTTATGCCCCTGTACAAATGTCACATCTACTTAAGTTGGCTCAATTAGAACAATTAAGCGATAGCCAAATGGTCAATGAATTAAAGACTCATATGTTAGATGCCAGCGCACCTACTCCATCAGTTGAAACCATATTACATGCCTTATTACCCTATAAATATGTCGATCATACTCACGCCGATGCTATTGTCAGTATTACCAATACCCAAAACGGCGAGCAACGCATTCGTGATATCTATGGTGACTCAGTAGTTATCATTCCCTATGTCATGCCTGGTTTTGATTTATCCAAACTTTGTGCCAAAATTTTTCCTCAGGAAAAAAATGATAAAACCATCGGTATGGTATTAATGAACCATGGTATTTTTTCTTTTGGCGATACCGCTAAACAATCCTATGAACGAATGATCAGCTTAGTCGGTCAAGCCGAAGATTATTTAAAACTACAAAATGCGTGGCAAATAGAAATTAAAACACCGAAGGAAATCTGCAGCCCAAATAGTCAAGTAATTGCCAATATGCGGAAAAATATTTCCGAAATCCTAAAGACCCCTATCGTTCTACGACATATCAATAATCAAGAAATGCTAAATTTTTGTCAACAAGACAATATTCACAGCATTAGTCAGCAAGGTCCAGCGACTCCAGACCACGTCATTCGAACCAAACGTTTACCGCTTTTAACTGCAATAGAGAACAATCAACAGGCCTTACAATCCTATGTGAGCGATTATGTGAATTATTTTAATGAAAATAATACGACTGAGAGTAATTTAACCATTTTGGATTGTGCTCCACGTGCCATCATTGATCCAGAGAAAGGTTTCTTCAGCGTGGGCAAATCTGTGAAAGAAGCCAATATTATTGCCGATATTTACCAGCACACCATCAATATTATTCAACGTTCTGAAAAACTTGGCGGTTATCAGGCCTTACCAGCAAAAGATATTTTTGATGTGGAGTATTGGGAGCTAGAACAAGCCAAACTGAAAAAGTCAGGCAGTAGTCCTCAATTTAGTGGTGAGGTAGCTCTAGTAACTGGTGCAGCTTCAGGTATTGGTATGGCCTGCGTTAAATCATTGCTTGCCAGAGGTGCCGCAGTCGTTGGTCTAGATATTGATCCACAAATAAAAACCATATTTGATCGCGCCGATTATCTTGGAATTTGCTGCGATATTACGGATGAGCAACAATTAACACAGTCGCTGGAGCGAACCATTGCGACGTTTGGAGGCCTAGATATGCTAGTCCTTAATGCCGGAATATTTCCATCGGGATGTAGAATTGAAAACCTTGATTTAACCCAATGGAACAAAGTTATGTCAGTTAATCTGGATGCTAATTTAAGCCTGCTTAGTAAAAGCCATGCCTATCTTAAGCTGGCCCCTAATGGTGGTCGAGTCGTGGTTATCGGCTCTAAAAATGTACCCGCTCCAGGCCCAGGTGCTGCCGCTTATTCAGCATCTAAAGCGGCACTCAATCAATTAGCCCGAGTCACTGCTTTGGAGTGGGGGAGCGATAATATCCGAATTAATAGCCTACATCCCAACGCCGTCTTTGATACCGGGATCTGGACGGATGAAGTTCTCACCGGCCGTGCCCAGCATTATGGTATGACTATTGAAGAATACAAAACGAATAACCTCTTAAAAACCGAAGTGACTTCACATGATGTCGCGGAATTAGCTGCAGAGCTATGTGGTAGTTTATTTGCCAAAACTACAGCAGCGCAAATTCCGATTGATGGTGGTAATGATAGAGTGGTTTAATCAATTTGCATTGTCGGATATTGTTGTTTTATGCACTTTTAACACCTTCAACCCGTCCATGCTGCCGCAGAGATTGGCATTGTACTAATAACATTTCAAACTCTTCGGCGACCACTGGCTTGCTAAATAAATAACCTTGCCCAAATTCGCACCCCGATTGTACCAAAAACTGTAATTGTTCATTGGTTTCTATACCTTCAGCCACAACTTTAATTCCAAGCGCATGGGACATATCTATGGTAGCTATAACTAAGGCACGATCATTATTATCTTGATGCAATTCACTAACAAACGTCCGATCAATTTTAAGGCTATCAAAGGGATAGTTACGCAAGTAACTCAGGGATGAATAACCGGTTCCGAAATCATCCATGGCGACTTTAATATTAGCCTCATGCATCATCTGCAAAGCTTTATCAATTCCCGGATTGCGACTCATTAATACGCCTTCGGTAATTTCAATTTGTAGGTTTTCACCTTTGAGTTGAAATTTTTTCAATAAAGAGGTAATTTCTCCAAATAATCCCTGGTTATGTAATTGACGGGGAGACACATTAACCGACAATTTAAATTCGCGTTGGTAAGTCTCTTGCCATTTTGCCATTTGCGCGATAGATTCACATAAGACATAGTCACCGATAATATTGATCAATCCCGTATGCTCTGCAATAGGAATAAATTCTTCCGGACTGACCGCTCCTAATAGTTCATTATTCCAACGCAATAAGACTTCTGCCCCAGCAATATCCATACTTTGAATATTTACAATTGGTTGATAAACCAAATAAAATTCACTGCGAATTAAAGCATGATGTAGCTGTTCTTCAACTTCAAGGCGGCGCAGAATTCCAGTATTTAATGCCTCAGTAAAAAATTGATAATTATTCCGGCCAGATTGTTTTGATTCATACATGGCAATATCCGCAAGCCGCAATAATTCCGTAAATCGATCACTATCATTAGGAAAAGTAGCAATACCAATACTAGCAGTTAAAAGCAATTCATGGCCGCCAATTTTAAAAGGATTGCGAAATGTCTCTAAAATATTCTCAGCAACCCGTCCAGCATCAAATTGCTTCGTTAAATCAGCTAATAGAACAATAAATTCATCTCCTCCTAATCGGCCTACCGTATCCGCTTCTCGCAAACAAGCCTTTAATCGATGAGCAGATTCAACTAATAGCTTATCTCCCATCTCATGCCCTAATAAATCATTGACCTTTTTAAAATCATCAAGATCGATAAACAAAACGGCTGCCATCCGGTCATGGCGTATGGAATTTTTGAGTAATCGCTCCAAACGATCCATTGCAAGGAAACGATTGGGTAACCCCGTTAGTACGTCATGATGAGCTTGATAAGTAATCTTATGTTCTTGTAGTTTACGCTCGGTGATATCCTCTATGGTTATCAAATAATTAATAATCGAATTATCCTGCCCCCGAAGAGGTGAGATACAAACTTGTTGCCAACGATTATTCTGCTCTTCTATAATTCTTTCGCTACTATGTCCTTGCAGGACTTGCCGCCACAAATCATCAAAGTTTTGACCATTTTCAGGTGTTTCAAATAAGCTTCTAACCGGAAGGCCAATTAAATTGTCCAATGATTGTCGACTTACCTTCTCCTGGGCCTTATTTACATAATGAATGTTTCCATCTGGATTAGCCATAATCGTTGGCAATGGACTCTGTTCCACGGCATGAGATAAAATCTGCAATTGTTTTGCAGCTTTCTGGCGTTGACTAATATCACTAAATGAAATCACGGCACCAATTATTTTCCCTTCTCGTTTTACCGGATGCACCCGATATTCAATAGGAATACATTGTTGATCGGTACGCCAAAATACTTCGTTGTCATTATAGATACTGATTTCCGTTTCGACTGTTTTTAATATGTTACTATCCAAAGGAGCAAACCTTCTACCGTCAGTATGACTATGTTGTAGAGTTGTATGCATTGGTCGTCCAACCAATTGTTTCTCGTCTGTATAGCCCAACATCGATAACGCCGAAGCATTGCAAAAAGTTAGCAGACCCTGTTTATCAATTCCAAATATTCCTTCGGCCGTGGAATTAAGAATCAACTCTAAAGATTCATGGGAACGTTGGAGGGCATTTTCTGCTGAACGACGCTGCAATAATTCATTATTCAAACGTTGCATATTTATTTCAAGAGTTTCAGCCATATAATTAAATGAAAGCGATAATTCACCAATTTCACTATTATCCATGACTAGACTACGAGTTGAATAATTTCCTCCAGCAAATTTCTGACTAACCTTTACCAGCTCTGTCACTGGGTTAGTGATTTTTCGAGCCACTCTCCATGCCACTAATAGAGTAAAAATTACCGCAATTAAAGCGATTAAAAGAGTACTTTTTAATATGCTTTGGTTTTGTTTTAAAAAAATTTCTTTTGGTAAACTCAACACTACTGAAAGGAAAACCTGTTCACTTAAGATACTGCCTGGATACAGATCCAGTCGAACAATTCCACTTTCTTGTTTTAAGCCATTGTTTTTCGATACAATTCGAGGATCTCGTTGGGGAATTCCTTCAGCAGGTTTGCTAAGCACCTCCCCCTGGGGTGTCAATAACCAAGCAGTTGGATACCCATGAGTACGGATATTGGCCAATGATTGAATGTAGGAGGATAAATCACATTCAATAAAAACAGCTCCTCCAAAACCTCCTATTTCCGGTTCTAATTTAGAAATCCCTGCAAAAAAAAGAAAATTACCCTCTGTATTTCGAAATGGCTGAGAAAAAATAATCTGTTGGGGTGGACTGCTCTTTAATAACGCAAAGGTTGATTTTAATTTACGTTGCCAATCGTATTTGTCTTCGTCCCTATTGATGAAACGAAAACTACGAAGTCGTTTTTCACTGTCTACAACCACTCGTTCGAGACCCGTAGAATCGACAAACCGAATAGAACGATAAAAAGCAGGACGAGAACGAATTAATTGAGAAAACTGTTTCTCAATATCATAGCGCACCAAGGTAGCCTGGTCTTTTTGAAAGCTAAGAAAGTTGTTTAACGAGGGAGCTGTTTCCAAAATCCGCAAATTACTTTCAATTGGAGACTGGTAACCGATCTTGAACAATGCCACACTTTCTCGAAGCGAATTGGAGACTTGTTCATTACCTCTCATTTCAGTCGCCTGCCACGCATATTGATAATAAAATATAGCGGCCAAAATAATTATCAATAAATTCGATGAAACAAAATAACCAAATAAATGGACAAATATGGACTGTCGTTTTGAAAATACTTCGGTTAATACTTTAGTAGAAATAGTCATCGTTCTGCTGATTCCTTCCAGATTAACGCCGCACTATTGTTAATATACTGGTCTATAAGTGAAGAATGTTTGTCCAATACATCTACAATTCCTAATTTTTTAGCACGCCAGCGGTTTATGATAAAAGGCCCTCGTGGTGGTGCATAACTGGCAATTTCTGCGGGGGATGTTTGTCCAGACAATATAGAATGAGCGATTTTAACCGCTTCATATCCTTGGTTAAATGCTGAATCATCTATAGCTGATAAAAAACCTTCGTTAACATAGAAGCGGGTCGGGGTAACTTCAGGTATATCAATATGTGTTAAATACCAGTTTGCAACTTCCAAATAATTGACGTGCTGGTGTTCATGATCTTTTAAAGTGTTATGAGTAAGAATAAAAAACGCATCCACTTTATCTTTTAGTGTAAGTGCTTGGTGTTTCCAATCATTATAAGAATTGGTAATAACCACCTTTTCTAACTTAACTCCCAACTTCCCTTGTTCAGCATAACGCTGAATTTTTTTTGCATGAGAACGTCCTGAAGGAGAATCATCAGACAATACCGCCATAGTTTTTACCGCAGGAAACAGCTTTTTTAAATAGCGAACGCTTTCGACATGGTAACTTACCTGATATACCCCAGTAATATTATGTCCCGGCCTTTCCATGGAATCCATTAAATCATATTTTAAAGGGAGTCCATTAATGCCCCAAAAGACTATTGGAGTTTTGGTATCTAAATAGTGGTTACCCACATAATTCGCCGCATTGTCATCACCCAGCAATATAATGTCGGGATTAAAAATATCTATTTCAGTAATAATTTTCGCCAAGGATATAGCAATTTCTTTACGACTATTTTTTCGTTTGCTGTCCATCCACCATTTTTTGATAACAACTCGATGAGTCTCTATCTGATCATCTAGATTAAATTGGCTAGCCTGCCCAATCTGCTTTAAATACCCGAAATCAATAAATGCTTTTAATACTCCTTTTTTTGTTTGCTGCGACCAAAGATATTCGGGATGGTAGCTACTGACAATAGCAATTCTAGTTTTTTCTTTTTGACTAGCATTAGCATTCATTGAGCAGAGACACAAGCTCACGAACACTAATAAAAAAATATTTATGAAGTAAAAATACATCTCCCTCCCCTAGAAAAAGACAACTATCTAAAAGTATAGTATTTTTCTTAATCTTTTTTTTAAATATATAAAATATTTTATAAATTCAACTAGGGGCTGTTGACCTTTCAGATGTTAGACTGATTTTGAGGGAATTTTTGTACTGGCAAGGCATTTTTTACGTATCAATGCATTCCATTGCTAGTAAAAAATAACGATGCTAGTGCAAAAATTAATCAAAATCAGGCAAAAGAAAAAGGAAGAAATAAGGTCTGTAGTTCAGATCCTTCAAACTAAATCAAAAATAGCCTGTATTACAGGCTATTTTTATTTTAAGCTAATGATTGACTAGCTAGCGATCTGCTTTTTCGCAATCCGCCAACCACAAACAGCTGGATTGGCCGCAGCTAGCACTATGGTGAGATGCATAACAGACCTCATTACCCTCTGTTTTCTGGATTAAACGAATTAAATTGAGTTTATTCAATTTAGCTGTTTTTAAGCCCAGTTTTTTAGCCAGTTCGCGAATTTCCTTCATCAACATTTATTTATTTCCCCGCTATACTTGAACATATTTATTTAGAATTGATTGAAAAATAAAGTAACCCCTTTTTATGCCATTGTTTGGTTACTGTACTGCCTAGCAAATTATGCTATATTCTCAATATAGATTGATAATAAAAACATCGCAATAGTTTTTTTCACTTATAAATAAATTGATAATGAAACAATATACTATTTACTTTTCTGGTCAGGCTATTGAGGGTTTTAGCATTGCCCAAGTAAAACAAAACCTGGCCAAGATATTTAAATTGGACAACACCAAGATAGCGCGTCTATTTACCAATAAACCGGTCATTATCAAAAAAAATCTCTCCGCCGAACAGGCAAAAAAATACCAAACAGCCCTACTTAAAGCAGGTGCAAAAATTCAAATTAAACAGGCAGAAATTACCAAAGATAATCTGTCACCAACTGAAAAAAAAGAACCATCAGCCGTATCTCAGCCAATACCAGCAACAACTAATTCTAAAACAAATGATCTCAGTGCCGGTTTAGCTGGATTAATGAATTATAATCAACACGCCCAAGCTAACAGCAGCACTGAAAAAAGTTCTGAACAAACTAGCACCGAACAACCAAGTTCAAAAAAATTAAACCAAGCTATTGAAGCCCCAACGGAGACAAATGCGGATATTCCTCCAAAAACCCCCGAAACAAGCGAAGGAATATCCGTAGCTCCAGCAAATACAGGCAGCTTGGAAGAGTTTATGATAAAATCAGACGACTTTGAAGAACCCGATTTAAGTGAATACTCAATGAGCGAGGCAAATACGGGAAGCCTAGAAGAATATGCCGCCAAGGTAGTTCCTATAGAGCTTCCTGACATCGCTTATATGGATATTACTGATAAGAATAACCGGCCCTTATCGGATCAATCTCCAAAACCTAAAACCGTCCCACTCCCTGACATTGATAATTTAACCATGGCAGAAGCAGAATCCGGTGATCTAACCGAGTTTAATGAGGAAAAAGAAGCTGTAGAACTTCCTGATATCGACAATATCAGCATGGCTGAAGCTGAAAATGGGGATTTACGAAAGTTTGAAATGAAAAAGGAACCCATTCCTTTGCCTGATATCTCTCAGCTCGAACTTGAAGATTAATGGTATGAATTTCTAGTTAAACATATGACGGGAAATATGTTTGAACTAATTAGTGTTTTACTCGCATTCGCATTAGGGGAATTACTCATATTCCTCACCCTGTTACATATGCTATACAAGCGCCGTTCGCCCGCCAATATTTTATCCTGGTTATTGGCAATGATCATTTTTCCCTATATTGCCATTATTTTTTATTTAATTTTAGGTACACGAAAACGGCATCACACCCAAAAAAGAGTGAATTTATCAGACTCCCAAAACCCCATTGATTCTTCCAATCCCATCGATGGCATACTGCGTAACAATGGGATTCCTGGTGCGACTAGTGATAATCATATCATTCTATATTTTGATGGAATGGAAGCCTATCAAACCTTAATTGAACAAATAAAAACAGCTAAACGCAGTATATTCCTCAGCACCTATGTTTTTAAAAATGATTCGGTTACGCAAGAACTATTAGTCAATCTTATTGAAAAAGCCATGCAAGGTGTCAAAGTTCGTTTGCTGATTGACGCCGTGGGTTCTTATCAAAGTTATTTTTTCCCAAAAAACCTAAAAAAACTAAAAGCCGCAGGTGGGGAAGTGGTCTTTTTTATGCCACTTTTAAGAATGCGTAATCAAAACTATATCAATTTACGTAATCACCGAAAAATATATCTATTCGATTCGACTTTTTTGCTAAGTGGCGGGATGAATTTAAGTGCCGAATATATGGGTCCAGTAAATACTAAGGACGAGGGTAAACGCTGGAATGATTTACTTTTTTATGCTCAAGGCCCAATGGTGCAATATTACGCTGAAATTTTTGCTGCCGATTGGGCTTATGCCACCTCTACCGCTTATACTTGTCCTGATATCCACTACGAAAAATGTGCCGATACTTATCTTCAGGTGGTCCCTTCTGGCCCGGATATTAAGGGAGACCCTTTATATGAATCACTATTAAGCTCGATCTATTTTGCCAAACAGCGCATATGGATAGTGACACCTTATTTTGTCCCTGATGATGGTTTATTAAAGGCATTAGTTATTGCTGCCCATCGTGGTGTTGATGTAACCTTGATTACACCTAAACACTCCAACCATTTAATTGCCGACTTAGCCCGTAGCAGTTATATGCGAGAATTAGAAGAAAAAGGCGCTAAACTGGCTCTCTATAATGGTACTATGTTACATGCCAAAGCAATTTTAATCGACAATGTCGGTACCATGATTGGTTCAGTAAACTTTGATTATCGTAGCTTATTTTTAAATTATGAGGTGGTCAGTTTTGCCTATTCTAAAGATCTGATTAGCCAAGTGGACCATTGGATGCAAGATTTACAACTCAACTGCACTCAAGGCATGTTGCCGGCAAAAAAACAACGAAGAATTTTGGAAAACTTTATGCGCATCCTAGCGCCACAATTATAACCTCATGTTTTTACCCAAACATGCCCCCTCATTTTCCAGCCACTCAAGCAAACCAATGCAGGTAAGTTTTTCCTTATTGAGTTGGAATATCCACAAATTAAATTTAAATAATGACTTTTTCCCCACCATTAATCAGCTTATTCATAACCAACAATTAGATTTTATTCTATTGCAAGAGGTGAAGTTAAATATTCATCAACCCATGCCACTAACAAATTATGCTTATAAAACCGCCCCAAATATTCAAACAGCCAAACATATATACGGTGTACTGACCGCTTCCCACCACCCTTTTTTATCCCATAAACCAATTTTAACTCATAGCAAAGAAGCACTACTAACCACTCGTAAAAGTAGTCTAATCACCGAACATCCCATGTTAGATGGCTCAATATTACTATTAGCCAATTTACATGCGATTAACTTTGTCCCTCTGAAAAGTTTTAGAAAACAGATGTTACAGCTATATAAGGAATTAAATACTCATCAAGGTGCCATGATTTTAAGTGGCGACTTTAATACCTGGCAGCAACAACGTTTTAACATAGTACATGAGATATGCCAGTCCTTGAACTTATACGCCGCCGAATTTCGCAATAAACACCACATCAAACGATTTTTATCTCATCCCCTCGATCATGTGTTTTATCGTGGTCTTGACTTACAACGAAGCGAAGCCATAGATACGGGAAATTTTTCCGATCATAATCCCTTACTACTGCATTTTCGAAGCCAATAACCGAGCTTTTAATGACGAGATGAGAACCAGTTCACAGCTTATTTTTAAGCTTTTCTATATATTTACGCCTGAAATTTGTAAGGGTTTTATTTTCAATAATTAATCTCTTATTTACCAATAATAAAAAAATTCTGGGGAATAAAATGAAAAAAATAGCATGGCTTGTAATACTCTATTTGTGTTCTTTAACTACCGTTTTTGCAGCAAATGCTGAATATAATTCTGCTACTGGACTACTTAAAATTCCGGTGGTTACAGTTGATCAACAAAAATACTACGATGTTGAAGTCGTTTTACAAGGAAATGGTCAATACCAAATTACTAAGGCCAATCAACAAGCATCAAGCCAATCCCCTTCATCAGCTGAATCTCAATTTAATTTACAAACTCGATTACTGACTATATCAAGTGTGGTAGTCGGTGAAAAAACTTATATTAATGTTTCACTAAAGCTAGGAGTTAATGGTTTTTATCAAATTACTGCTGCCCAAGAACAGACAACGACCACACAAATAGCCCAATCCTGTGATGGTGTGAGTATGAATGATTCCAAATACAATGCAATTACCACAGGCATGAGCATTGCGCAGGTCAATCAAATTATTGGCTGCCAGGGAGCCGTGCAAAGTTCGAGTACTTTTGCAGGAGTATTAATTGAAAGCTACCAATGGTTTAATACCTCGGGTATTGAAGCTATCGGAGCAACCTTTGAAGACGGAAAATTATGGGATAAAACTAAAGTTTAAACTAGCAAGTTCCCATATTTTGACTCAGCAAAACTGAGAACCTAGCATATATCACTAGGTTCTCAAGTATTTAACCCTCCCGCCTATGCACTCCTGAATTAAAATGCGCTACAATAAGCACAAATTTTTTTACCAGGAATTCAATTTTGCCATTAGTTACACTCGGATTATCCGGCGCACTAAACCACGATCCCTCCGCCGCTTTATATATTGACGATAAATTAGTCGCGGCAGCGGAAGAAGAACGTTTTATTCGGGATAAACATGCCAAAGGAAAAATGCCTATTGAGGCGACTCGGTTTTGTTTAGACTATGCTGGAATAACCGCGCAGGATATCGATATTGTCGCCGTTCCTTATGCCGAAATTGACTTAAGTTCTCCCGCTCGTTGGCATTATGCCAAACGCTATTGGTATGCTCCCGATCGTGCTTTGGATGCCCTTTTTAATGGTAATCGCCGTTATCAACGATATATTAAAAATATCCGTAGTATGTGCGAAGCAATTGGAATCAAGTGGGATGCAATCGAATTTGAACCTGTCGAACATCATTTAGCTCATGCCAGTAGCGCCTATCACCTCAGTGGTTTTAAAGAAAAAACCGCCATAATGGGAATCGATGGCAAAGGAGAATATGCCACCACTTTTTTCGGTTATGGCGAAAATGGCCAAATCCATAAAATTAAAGAATTTTACGATCCAGATTCACTAGGCGGATTGTATGGTGCCTTAACTGAATACCTTGGTTTTGAAATGTTGGATGGAGAATTTAAGGTAATGGGCATGGCACCTTATGGCAATCCGAGTAAATATGACTTTTCACGATTAATTAAATTTGATGGTAAAGATTTTCAGGTTAATACAGAGTTGGTTAATGTTATTGGTCTTCGCCGCTACAAAGAAAATGGCAAAGGATTTTATTTCTCACCGAAATTAATCGATTGGCTTGGCCCTAAACGACAGGGAGATGAAATTGATGATCCTTATATTGACTATGCTGCCTCCATTCAAAAACTTTTCGAAGATATATCTCTGCAACTAATGGATCATTATTTAGGTGACATTATCAAAGAAACCGGTCGAATAGCCTTTGCTGGCGGGGCCGCCTTAAATGTAAAACTCAACCAAAAAATCATTCAACGCCCCGAGGTTAAAGAACTCTTTGTACAACCAGCTGCCTCTGATGCAGGTACAGCCATTGGAGCTGCCTCATATGCCATTATGAAACGCGGTGGTAGTGTGGAAAAAATGGAACATGTTTATTTGGGCCCCGAATACAATAATGACCAATGTATCCTAGCCTGTAAACAACATGAACAAAATCCAAGTTTTACTCAAATTGATGATGTCCCCAAACATATTGCTCAAGTCCTTGCAGACGGCAACCCTGTAGCCTGGTTTCAAGGCCGTATGGAGTTTGGTCCCCGAGCATTGGGAGGGCGTAGTATTTTAGGTTGCCCCAGTATTAAAGGTGTTGCTGATCGAATTAATGAGCAAATTAAATTTCGTGAACGATGGCGACCATTTTGTCCCAGTATGCTGGATAGCGTGGCTCCTCAAATGTTAAAAACCACACATCCCGCTCCCTTTATGACATTTACGTTCGAGGTTAATGAAGAGTGGAAAGAGCGAGTACCCGAAGTGGTTCACGAAGACGGAACGGCTCGTGCTCAAGCGGTTAAGAAAGAGGTTCATCCTCGTTATTATGCCTTACTCGAAGAAGTCGAAAAGCTCACCGGAAATGGAGTGGTACTTAATACTTCCTTAAATAGACGAGGAGAGCCTATGATATGCTCTCCCACCGATGCTTTAAATATGTTTTTTGCCTCCGATCTGCAGTATTTAATTATGCAAGATATTCTGGTGACTAAATCGGTGAGTTAAGGCCAAACATGAAAATACACAATAAAGAGCTGAGTGCTTGGCATAAAAAACACAAAAAACAAAACCGACAGAAATTATTAATAGTTGGACTAGTGAGTCTTGTGCTAGTCCTTATGGGACAGTGGATTACTGGTGTTTTTTTAATGATCGGCTTTTATTTAATCCATGAACTCTTGTGGTCAGATCATATTTTTTATGATCCTAAATGGCACTATCAATACAATTTTAATCGGGCTGAAAAAAAACACCTCGTCCTAACCTTATCTAAAACCATCCATATTTCACTCAGCAATTTACCCGATAACTTAAACAAAAAAACTGCCCTCCTGGCATTGCAAGTAAACAGCCATCTCAGTGGATACCTATTAGATCCTTACGTGCTCATTAATGGACAAGCTCAATTTTTTGAGCGTGGCGTGAGTGGCAAACGCTACCTAAACCTCAGTCATGCCTTAGCCGATCAACGGATCGAACAAAATGGTGATATAGTCCTGGAATTTAAACATTGTCAAAATGTATCCGTTTCAGGTTGTTTCTACGCTTTTAACAATCCAGAGCTCACTGACAAAAATATTATGCTTATCGCACCACATGCTGACGATGCCGAAATTGCAGCATTTGGTTTATATAGTCAGTACCCTAAACAAAGCTTTATCACGACCATTAGCGCGGGTGAAATAGAAGCCGATCATTATCAACAACTCTGCCAGAATGATAATTTTCAAGCCGGTCAAATCAAAGGCCTACTCCGTAGCTGGGATAGTCAAGCCATTCCATTATGGGGAGGTTTGAGCCCACAACAATCTGTACAATTGGGTTATTTCTGTTTAAGCCTGAGTGAAATGGCCAAACATCCCGCCGATGAAATTCCATCACTATGGGCTAAAGACTATAATCCTCAATTGTTCCGACAATTTAACCAATATTCATTGCATTCAGATAAGCAAGTGAAAAATCAGTGGTCTTACCTGGTAGCAGATTTAGTTGAACTAATTGAGAAAGAAAAACCACAAATTATTGTTACTCCCCATCCTTATTACGATCCCCATCGTGATCATTATTTCTCTAGCTTGGCCTTAGTCGAAGCATTAAGTCAGTCTTCACATCAAGTCGAGACATTTTTCCTTTATACAAATCATAATTCACATAGTGATATGTTTCCTTTTGGAAAAGCCAATTCATTACAGTCTTTACCGCCACAATTTGAGCCACGGGAGAATCCAGGACAATTATTTTCCCTCTCATTAAAGCCACAAACACAGCAGCATAAATTACTGGCATTGGCGATGATGCATGATTTAAACACGCCTCTTAGTTTAAAAAAATATTTTAGAAAAACAATTCAACACTTCTTAATCGGACGGGATAATTGTCCCTATGGTGGAGACGATTATTTACGCAAGGCTGTACGACAAAACGAAATCTATTTTGTCTGTGATTATAAGCAATTACAAACCATGCTAGAGGATAATTACTTTGGGTATCGCTAAGACTTCCATACGCAAAGCCACCGAAGCGGACTTTGAGTCAGTATATCCCTTATTAAAGGAACTCAATAATACTCGATTAAAACGGCAGGATTGGCAACAATTATTTCATAATCATTGGCAACTCAAAGATTTTTCTCCCGGTCTACTTATTCAGTGCCAAGAGCAAATCGTTGGCTTTATTGCTACTCTATATTCGCCAACTTCAAAAGACCGTAGCAACCAAATCTGCAACCTATCGAGTTGGATTGTAAAAGACGAATACCGCAGTTCTAGTATGATGATGTTATTAAAGTTATTACGGGATAAAAATACCACATTCACCAGTTTTAGTTCTAATGATATTAGCTACAAAATTTATCAAAAACTAAAGTTTCAAGATTGGGAGCATTATGCTCGAGTGATTTATCCCTTCCCTTCACTTAAAAACAATCACTATAGGATAATCACGTCCACGAAAGACTTCCAGACTACTTTATCAGAAGCCGAATACCAGATTTATCATGATCATCAAGACTTTAAATGTCATCACCTGGTCATTCAACATAAAGGAGGGAGTTATAGTTATATTATTAGTGTGCAAAGAGGAAAAAAACTAAAGCTCTATTATGCTTCAAACCCAACATTTATCCGGGAAAATATCAGCGATTTTCGCTGGCCATTAATGAAATTGTATAGCGCAAAAAAACTCTATATTGGGGAAAAAATTATCGGTGCGAGGAAACCTTTTTTTTCACGGCAAAAAAACTATCGCCATCCCTACCAAATCAAGGCAGCCAAGAGCGGAAGTTTCCACGAACAACAGCTTAATCTTTTATATTCAGAATTACTCTTGCTCAACATGTAGGTTATTCTCATGTTTCTTTTTCAACTCAAGAAACTCCTCACTACGAAGCCGATATTTGCAGTTCTGCCAATCCTGCTCTAAACAAGATGTCTCATCACAGGTCTCACACGCATAAATATCCGCAGGAATATCCTGAATAAAAAAACCTTTAACTCGTTTAATTATTTGACTAATTAAATTCAATTTAAAGCCTCTAATACTTTAATTATAAAAATACTTTTTACGCTAACGTTTAACTACAGCACAGGATTAATTTAATTTCTGTGAAGTAGTTCACATTTTTTCAGTCAAATCGACTTATCGAGCTTGTAACCAGATTTGATGTTTAAGCCGGATATCATCCAAGACTTCCACATCTATTAAATCATCACTACGCATTCTCTCATCATAATTTTCCCATCCCATAAAATCAAATAAAGCCTTTTGGGTGATAGAATCATAATCAGCATTTATAGGTCCAGAATAAAAACCACGTTGCGTTAAAATATCTTGAATTTCTTTAGCCAGCTCCCCATTCACCGAAACCAAATTATCTGGCTCACTACGAAAATAGGTTAAGCGATGGATTTGATATAAGCGCTGCAATTCCTTAATTGGCTCTTGATGATCATATACTGAAATATCCACATAGCGATCATCATGACCTCCATATCCACCCTTATCACGTACCACTAAAACAGCGGCCGACTGCTGACCGCGTTTATCTCCCCCGGCTTCCTGGCCTTTTAATAAGGCATACATTAATTTTTCAGCCAATGCTCCCTTAAATTCCTGAAAACCAGCCGCCATGGACTTAACAACTTCTTCTCCAGCTAAGACATTACCCTGTACGGAATAATTCTCTCCCTTAATTCCTCCGGCAAAATCAAAACACTCCGCCCCGGTATAATTGGCATTCGCTCCTGAAGCATCAATGATCCCCAATTGCCGATAATCCCGATCTGGATCGCTTTGGATCAAAATATCAATTGCTTGCTGTGGCGTCGCGCCATTGCGTAATAACTCCAACCCTCGAGGACCAAAACTGGTATTACAATATGATTGAGTGGCAATTGCCCCTATCCCCGCCTCTGCAAAAGGAATAGTCACTCCCACATTCGGAAATTTCGAATGCACCGCAACACCTAAATCACCATTATCCGGATCAAAGCCAATTATTGAAAAAGTCATATTCATTCCTCAATTGATATTTTTTTTAGTTTTATTCCAGCATATATGCACCAAACATGAAATGCAATTATCCGGTAGCAAGCAGGGGAAAATTTTAGGATAATAAGGCGATAAAATTCACTCAAATAGGAAACACGAACATGTCAGAATTTACCAATGTTACCATCATTAAAAAAGCCAATATCTACTTTGACGGAAAAGTCTCCAGCCGAACCATTAAATTTGCCGATGGCAGCACTAAAACATTGGGTTTTATGTTACCTGGTGAATATGAATTTAATACGGATGCGGAAGAATTAATGGAATTTATGGCCGGGAAATTGGAATATCAATTAGCCGGTAGTTCTGATTGGCTTAGTATTGATGGAGAAGGCTCATTTGCAATACCGGCCTGTTCTAGTTTTAAATTGAAGGTGACAGAAGCAGCGGATTATTGTTGTTCTTATATTGATTAAGAGCGGTTGGTTGTTTACAGTTTGCGGTAAAAAAAGATGTTTCTCGTTCCCACATTTTTGTTGGAATGACTATTACGATGTCCTCATTTGACAATTTATAGTCGTTTCAATTTTCCATTTCCTTGTTAACATTTTACTCATAGCGTATGAATATACAATTTACTGGTATGCTCTCGCACATCTAAGAAATGCTTTTGGCCACAGCCCTTACAAATTGCGGCATGTTCTTCATCACTGCCGCGCTGGCTGTTTCCAGCGATAGCTAAAACAGGATGACCACAGGCTAAACATGAAAACGCAATATTATCTCCATGTGGATCAGCATCAATTAAATCTCCATTTCCATCCATTATAAGAAAATCTGTTATTTTCATTTATTCCGCTCCACCCGTATTGGAGTGGTCAAGCTTTTCTGACCAACTCAGTTAAGCAACTTTTTTCAATTCGATCGTTTCATTTTCAAATTGATTAAGGCTTTTGTAGCCCAGAAATGAATGCAATCGATCATTGTTGTAGAACATGGTTTATAGTTCAGTATGTCTTGTTGAGCTTCGTGACGGGTCAGATTGGGCTAACATTCATATATAGCTTAGACTGAGTATCCCAACAGTTACCTTTTCTACTCATACTCCCAATCAACTGATTGTTTTCCAATAATTTACAGTAAGCATGGCTAGCATATTGTGAACCTCGGTCAGAATGAACAATTAATCCTGCTGGTGGACATCGCTGCCAAATTGCCATCTCCAGAGCATCACAAACCAACTGGGCTTTCATACGTGAACTCAGACTCCAGCCCGCCACCTTGCGAGCAAATAGGTCAATAACCGTTGCCAGATAGAGCCAGCCTTCTTGTGTCCAGATATAGGTAATGTCGCCGATTCCGGAACCAACGGCTCTAACACTCATGGGCTTAGGTTTACTTAGCCTAAGGAGATTGAAGCATCACAAGCTTCAAAATTAATAATTTAATTCCATAAATAACAACTCACTTGCTTATCATAAATATTAAAATGATAACTTTGATTACTTTTAGCCCCTGCCACTCCATAACAGACATGTAGTGGTAATAAATGTTCTTCTCGCGGATGACAAAATTGTGCTCCAGGAGCCGCATCCCAATCCAGCAATTGTTTTTCTCTTTCTTCCTCCGCAAGTTTTTTATCTGTCATTAAGTTTTTTAGCCAACGTTCAAAAGCAAGATTAGACTCTTGGGCTATTATAGAGCTGGGAGGAAAAAATTGTTTTAGATTGTGAAAGCTTAGACCAGAGCCAATAAATAATAAACTTTCATCCCGCAATTCACGCAATGCTTGACCTAATTGGATATGTTCCCAAGGATCTAAATTTTCTTTTAGCGATATTTGGATACAGGGAATATCAGCTTGGGGATACATTATTTTTAATGGGACAAACATTCCATGGTCAAAACCTCGATTGGAATCAACCTTTGACTCAATCTTATATTGTTGAAGTAAGTGTTGTATTCTTTTGGCAAGTACCGGCTCACCAATAGCAGGATATTGAATTTCATAAGATTTGACAGGAAATCCATAATAATCATAAATCAAAGATGGCTTAGACCCACCGGTAATTGTCAGCATCGATTCTTCCCAGTGCGCACTAATCACAATTATTGCCGAAGGTTTTATAATCGTAGAAGCAATGCTTTTTAATACCTTGACCATCTCATTATGGTTTGGATCTCCTAATAAGGGTAATGGCCCTCCGCCATGAGCAAGATAGATAATAGGTGAGTTTTTGCTGCATATATTCGACATTTCTAAGCTCTGATTTAAAGAAAATTTTAGTGTACTGAATACGCTAAAAATAAAACACCGTTTGACAAAGAATTTAATGTTCTTTATTTTCGAATGAAGTAACCAAAATTAATCAGTTTGTTTTTCGGAAACGATATCAATTTCCAGTTTTTAGTAATTCCAAAATCATTGATTCTTGTCCAGTATCTAAATTTCCCTCATTTGACACACCCATTCAGGCCTGAATTTTTTTTAAATGATTCAAAATACTTGACTGATTTAATATTGATTTAAGAAAAAAGCTTGCTAACATCCTATTATAAGTAATCAGTTTCACCACGAGTGTCTTCTATAACTCGCATAGCACCAATAAAATAGAGGGGGTTCGCTAATGAACACTAACTTTTTAAGTATAACAGTAATCTTACCGGCAAAAAATGTCGTGGAAACAGCAAAATTTTATGAAGAAAAACTTGGATTTGAAATAATCGGTATATGGAGAAATCCAGAATATAGTTCTGTTCGACGGGGACATGTAATTATCGAATTTGGGGAAGGACAAAAAGAACATGCTGGTAGTGGCGTATGCTTAATCCAGGTCAACAATGCAGACGAACTATACTCCGAGTTTAAATCTAAACAGGTAGAGTTTATAGGTGATGTTAGTGAGCAAGAATATGGTAAAAGAAACTTTAAAATCAAAGATAATAATGGAAATATCCTAATTATTTGTCAAACCTCAAAGAGTCAAAATGAACATATTTTAACTGATAAAATTGCATAATCACTTAATATTTTTATCAAACGTATGCGCTATAACACTATGGATTCATTGTAGATGTATTAAATATCCGGATATCCATGATTTTGGGATGCTCAATAATTGGCTCAAAATCCATCTGAGACAAAATATCTTTTTCCAGTTCAATACCTGGTGCTATTTCAACCAGTTTTAATCCCTTAGAGCTTAATTCAAAACTGTGTTTTTTGTAACTATTTTTTTAGGATAAAACAAATTTAAGCATAACCATAAGTCAATATTTTATCATGGACAAAAAAAAGCCCTTATAGCTAAGCTAAAAGGGCTTTTTAAAACATGTATAAAAAAGTTTATCTTATTGCTGTACTTTTATCTTACCTTTAACATGAATTTCTACACGGCGGTTTTGTGCTCTACCATCACGAGTTGCATTGCTTGCAACAGGCTCACTTTCACCTTTACCAATCGCATCAATTTGATCATCAGTAATATTGGTGTTAGATTCCAAATAAGTCGCAACAGATTGGGCACGTCTTTCTGACAGACCTTGGTTATATGCTTCGGGGCCAGTACTATCCGTATGACCAATTACCTGAACATTTTCAGTTAATTCAGCTTTACCCCTATATTTTTCAATACGCTCATCCAATACGGCTTTCGCATCATCGGATAGTTTTGCACTATCAAAACCGAATAATAAGGCAGCACTGATATTAATGATTTCTTCTTTAATCATGGTTACCGTAGCTGCAGCCGGTGCCACAACAGCTTCTACAACAGGAGCTGGTTCTTCCACAACTGGAGGTGGAGGTGGCTCATAACCACATTCTTCTTTTTTTTCAGACGTTGCAGCAAAACGATCACGCCAGCACTCACCATAACTATTTTTCCATACTTGGCCGGAGGAATCAGTCACGTATTCATTAACCATATGACCACCCGCTATAGCTGAAGTTGTCATCATAACGAGCGAGCTAACTGCGGTAGCTAATACCAAAGTTTTTAAAGTTTTCATTTTAGTTAAATTCCTTGTTCTTATTAAAATTCAAAATATTACTATTGAATCAATAGCGGGATGATAGTAATTAAATTAAGTCTATGATAGTTGAATTTCAACATAATACAAGTACATGGCTTTTAATTTAAGGCAATATTTTTTCTATTGCTGTCCAATCTTGAAGATAGCATTAATATCCCTGAAAAGAATAAAAGAATTAAATTGGGTTGATCCTTCGCTAACTAGTTTCTATTATGTTGAATATAGGTACTTTATATATCAGATTTTATGATACGTGAGGATATAACTTTAGTCCAATGCATAAAATTAATATATTTAATAACTTTTAATTATAAATTAATCACAATAAAAATATGTCATGCCAAAATCCCTACTGGACGCTCACTTAGTCGGCACAATTTTACTGTGTTATAGCATTTTTAATATTGCAATCGCCCAAAATAATAGTGGAGTGGATGTTTTAACTTTGAAAAATGGTGACAGTTATAATGGAACCGTCGCTCACGAAACATTTACCTTGCAAACATATTATGGAATTATTCAAGTTCCCTATGTGGCCATGTCTCTATTGCAGCTCGGAACTCAAGATACTATCCAGACTCATCAAGGTGAAACCTTTTTTGGCAGATTATTAGATAAAGAATTTACTTTATTACGTGTATTAGGTCCTGCACTTCCTATTATTACAACAGATATCAAAGATATCTCATTTACCACTCGCCCTACTCGCCAACCTACTTTTAAAGCTCCTGATAGCATAGAAACAGAAAATGGTATGCGTTTTTTTGGAGAGATTCTAGACACTGACTTTATGTTAAAAGGTAGTGATTCTGTCCAGTTAATAAACCGTAAGGACATCCATTTAATAGATATTGCCAGTTTCTCCGAGGGCCAAGAACATCTGTGCCAAATTACTCTCAACAACGGCCAAGTTTTATATGGCGAAATCAATAATAGCCATTTTCAATTAAAAACACGCTTTGGCCAAACTCTACAAGCTCCGATCGGTGAAATTAGTACTTTAGCATTTGCCACCAACAACAATCATACCAATTTACACTTTAACCATCGTCGCCGTTTATCACCTGGAAATATAATCCAAGACTATCTAACTGACGAAACAGCAGCCCCCGAAATGCTCATTCTAAGAGGAGGTAGGTTTATCCGCGGTCAAAAACAGGGCGATAGAGATGAATTACCAGCAGCCACCAATCCCGGTCCATTTGCCATTGGAATTTATGAAATTAGCTTTACCCAATATGACAAGTTTTGTGATGAGACCAATCGAAAAAAACCAGATGATGGTGGCTTTGGACGTGGTAACCGTCCAGTAATTAATGTGTCATGGAAAGATGCCAAGGCTTACACAGAATGGCTGAGTCGAATGACACGCAAAACTTATCGCCTACCGACCGACGCGGAGTGGGAATATGCAGCAAGAGGTGCTACTAGTACGATTTATTGGTGGGGAAATGAACTACAAACCGGCAAGGCGAACTGCTCCGGTTGCGGGTCAATTTGGGATGGTGAAAAAACCGCCCCAGTTGGTCGTTTTCTACCCAACCCTTATGGCTTACACGATACCGCAGGCAATGTTTTCGAATGGGTGGAAGATTGCTTTCACAATGATTTTTTAAAAGCACCAGAAGACGGTTCAGCACATGTCATTCCCGACTGTGGTCAACGAGTGATTCGCGGTGGTGCTTGGAGCTTTCCCCCGGCGGAAATCCGCTCTGCAAACCGGTGGCGGGATATCCCAAGCAGACATAGCGATGATACGGGGTTTCGGGTAGTACGAGAGTTGGATTAGAGAGCAGAAGTCAGAAGTCAGAAGTCAGAAGTCAGAAGTCAGAAGTCAGAAGTCAGAAGTCACAGTTATTATTCCACTCTGAATAGCTGGGCTGCAAAGAATTTTTTCTACTCGTGCTTGCCATAATTCCCCGAAACGTTTTTTTTGCTCTGCGCTGGCTTGATTCTGTAAGATCAAAGGGAATAATTGTTGTTGTTCGGGGCTACCGGGAATAGAATGAGGATCATAGTTTATTTCAATACTTTTTTGGGTGTCCATACGGGTTAGTCGTGCCGAACCACGAATGGGTCGCTCAAAAGCCATTAAGGAATGGCGAATAAATTGACCGTTAATTCCTTTAAAACCACTTCTGTCAGTCGCTCCGGTAATTTGAGTAAATACATTGGCAATCACTCCAGCTACGCCCTCATCCAGAGGTTCTTTAAATTCGACTTGGATCTGACCACGCACCGGCAATTGTTCCGGATAAAGCTGTTTGAGTCCATGCAGACACATTAAGTAAGCCCCTGCGACAGTGGGGCAACTATGACCGGCAGCCTTGACGATATCAATATAACTAAACGTTACCTCACCATTGTGAAAACTGCCCAAAAACTCAGCCAATGGATCGATTAAGGTTATTTTTTCTACTTGCTCAAAAAAATCCGGATAGTTCATTCGTTTTAGCTCTTTCTATATATAGGAGCTATTTATTATACCCGATGACTATTCTAAGTGATGATCTTCAAAGAAACTTTCATCAAACATCTCAATAAAGCGTTTAGCCTGCGGCGTAAAGAATTTACCCTTACGTACAATAACGCCATAACTACGAGAAGGAAAATAATTACTGACAGGGATTGCTTCAACATTTTCATCACCGGTTAAGCACACATCGGTAACAATAGAAATCCCCATATCCATTTCGACGTATTTCTTAACAATCTCCCAACCCCCGGCTTCCATAGCAACTTTATATGGCGTATTGTGTTGGCGAAAAACAGTATCAATCATACGCCAGGTACTTAAATGATGAGGTGGGAGGATTAAACCATAAGGACTGATATCTTCTAGCGTTAAGGATTCAACCTTACTCAAAGGGTGGCCTTTGGGAGCAATTAAAACTGAGCTAAAAGAATGAGAAGGACGATAAGTAATACCTTCGGGCACTTGTAATAAAGGACCGATGGCCAAGTCGACCTCATCTGAGAAGAGCCGCTTCATTCCTCCCTTCCCCGTTACATTGTGTAACTTGACGCGAATACCGGGATACAACCGAGTAAATTCTTTTAAGTATTTCGGTAACACATATAAAGAAGTGGATTGTCCAGCGGCGATACTCAGCTCACCATCCTCAATTTTACCTAGATTTGCATGAAAGGTTTCTTTTAAAGAGGCAATCCCGGCCGTAATCGGCTGAACAAGCTGGTACAAAATCTTACCTTCTGGCGACAAACAGATATTGGGACCACGGCGCTCTAATAATTTTTCACCCAATTCTCGCTCTAAAGCTTGAATTTGCAAGGTCACCGTCGGCTGACTGATATGTAAGGCTTCCGCAGCATGGGTAATATTCTCTTTTTGGGCCACCATACAGAAGGTCCGCAACAACTTAAAGCGCGTCTGTTTGTAATAAAAGGTTTGATTATTCATATCTTACTCAATCATTAAAAAAGACAATATTAAACATTGAATTCGAGAAGATATCAAGTTTTATGCCACTATTTCTCCCAAAACCTCTATTTAAAGATATTAGTATTAAATTTTTCAAATTTATTTTTTTATTGTGCAGGCGCACATAAATGGCTGTAAAGGCGCTTATTTGCGCTAAATCATTATTTTTAAAGAATTATCTTAGTGTTTTACTTGGTTATTCGTATTGAAAAAAGTAATAGTAACGATTGAATCTATTTATTTTCCAAATAATGACATTTTTATTACATTGAAAGCATATTAATGCGAAAAAGAATTTTAGTTCACCCTAAAAATGGACAAGCGAGGTAAATATGGAAGCGCAAATATTTGATTTTGGTAGTGCGACGGCAATCATCTTTATGACGGTTTTAGGGCTTAGTTTAGCTGTAATATTATCTATTGCAAACAAATATTTATTTGTCTATGAAGATCCTCGCATTGACGAAGTGGACGAAATGCTCCCGCACAATAATTGCGGTGCTTGCGGCGTTCCAGGGTGCCGAACCTTTGCCGAACATCTGGTTAATGGTGAAACCATTCCGGCCAAATGTACCGTCAACACCAAAGAAGGTAACCAATTGATAGCCGATTACCTAGGTGTTGATATGGGCACCGAAGAAAAACGGGTAGCACGTCTGGCCTGTGCTGGCGGGACTCACGTTTCTTTTACACGAGCCGCTTATCAAGGTATGAGTTCTTGTCAGGCTGCATCCGTTATCTCCGGTGGTGGTAAAGGTTGTACTTGGGGATGTTTAGGGTTAGGAGATTGTGCTGATGTATGTGACTTCGATGCAATCAAGATGAACAAATTTGGCCTTCCAGTTGTTAACGAAGATTTATGTACCGCTTGTGAAGACTGTGTTGCAACCTGTCCAAAAGACTTATTTGATATCCAAGCCGTTAGTAATCAATTGTGGGTTGCTTGTAAAAATCAACAATTTGATGAAGACGCGATTAAAGAATGTGAAGTGGCTTGCACAGCCTGTGAAAAATGTGCCAAAGACTCACCCGAAGGTCTAATTGAAATTGTTAATAACCTAGCGGTAGTTGACTACTCCAAGAAAGATTTACTCTCCAAAGCGGCTATTGAACGTTGTCCAACCGGCGCAATAGTCTGGCTTGACCAAAATGGTAATGATGGAACCAATGATGGAACGATTAAAAAAGGTAAAAAGGCCAAGCCTGTCCTTAGAAAATCTGCTTTACCTGTCGGTTAATCACTCACTTGTTGGATAATCGGTTTATTAACCGATTATTCTTACTCAGATAAAGAATGCAATAATTAGCAATTAAAATTTATTAGGACGCGAAAATGCGCCAAGGTACACTTACACCCGTATTTTGGTGCATTGCCGCATATCAATCAGACTAAAAGAATTTAGTTTTAATAAAATATATAACTCTTGAGGTTAGAATATGTTTGGTTCGAAAAAAGACGAAAAGTCATTTAAGTATACTGGTACGCGCGAGGCCATGGATGGCAATACCGCCGTCATTATGTGCGAAAGAGAAGCTTCCGACGCTGCTGGTGCTTATCCAATTACTCCTTCCACTCAAATGGGTGAGTATTGGGCCGAAGAAGCGGCCAAAGGTCATACCAATACTTCCAATAAACCTCTAATCTTTATTGAACCGGAATCCGAACATGCAGCCGCTGCCGTAACCGCTGGTTTATCTATGACTGGTTTACGTTCGGTTAACTTCACTTCAGCGCAGGGTGCGGCATTTATGCACGAATCACTCTATGCTGCGGTTGGTAAGCGTTTACCTTATGTACTAAATCTAGGTTGTCGTGCTATCACCAAAGCCAGTTTGAACGTACACTGTGCTCACGACGATTATCACTGTATTGATGATACCGGCTTCTTCCAAATTTTTGCCAAAGATAACCAAGGCGCTGCCGACCTGAATATTATCAGCCGTAAAGTTGCCGAACTAAGCTTAACGCCTGCGGCCTTAGGTCAAGATGGATTCTTAACCACGCATGTAATTGAACCCATGCAAGTGCCCGAACGTGAACTGATTGAAGAATTCCTGGGTAGGCCAGATGATATGATCGAATGTCCGACTCCGGCTCAAAAAATGTTGCATGGCGAAACTCGTCGCCGTGTTCCTGTGATATGGGATGTGGATAACCCCATGATGACCGGTACCGTTCAAAACCAGGATGCTTATATGCAGGCGGTTGCCTCTCAGCGCCCTTTCTTCTTTGACCACATTAAAGAAATCACCGATCAGGTCATGGATGAGTTTTATGAATTGACCGGACGTCGTTATCATCGAGTTAGCTCATATAAGCTGGAAGATGCTGACTATTTAATTCTTGGCCAAGGAAGCTTGGTGACTCAATCCGAAGCGGTTGCTGACTATTTAAGAGAAACACGCGGTATTAAAATCGGCGTACTTGACTTAACCATGTACCGTCCTTTCCCCGGTGACTTGATTGGCAAATTGATTAAAGGTAAAAAAGGCGTTGCTGTATTAGAACGTACTGACCAACCATTGGCCGAAGACTTACCAATTATGCGTGAAGTTCGCTCAGCTATTAACAAGTGCATTGAAAATGACGTTGATGCCGGTGAAGCCAAGCCTTTCCCTGAATATGAAACCTATGTCAATAAAGCCGATCGTCCTCGTTTATACTCCGGTAGTTATGGTCTGGGAAGTCGTGACTTACAGCCAGAGGGTATTATTGCTGCCGTAGAAAATATGCTTCCGGATGGCAAGAATTTACGTTTCTTCTACTTGGGTATTGAATTCTACCGTGAGGCTGCTAATCCAAAACAGGAAGTTTACTTACAAGAACTAAAGTCAAACTATCCTAATATTGAAAATATGGCCCTTAAAGGCAGTGAGAATCCAAACTTGCTCCCCGAAGGAGCAATTACCGTACGTATGCACTCTGTCGGTGGATGGGGTGCTATTACCACCGGTAAGAACCTGGCTATTACCTTATATGACCTATTAGGTTTCGACATTAAAGCCAATCCTAAGTATGGTTCGGAAAAGAAAGGTCAGCCAACCACTTACTACCTATCAGCTGCACCGGAAAAAATTCGCCTGAACTGTGAGTATGAATTTGTTGACGTGGTCTTGTCCCCAGATCCGAATGTATTCTCTCACTCCAATCCCGTATCCGGTTTAATTAAGGGGGGTAGTTTTATTATCCAAAGTTCTCAGACGACAGAAGAAGCAGCCTGGGCGGAAATCCCACGTCAAGCTCAACAATTTATTGTTGATAATGATATTCGCATCTTTGTTATCGATGGCTTTAAGATTGCTAAAGAGGAAGCTTCTAACCCTGATCTAGAATTCCGTATGCAAGGTAACGCCTTCCAAGGTGCTTTCTTCGCCGCTTCGCCATTAATGGAGCGTGCAAACCTCACCGAACAATCACTTTTCGACGCCATTGAAGCTCAGCTGGTAGATAAGTTCGGTGCTAAAGGACAAAATGTTGTTGACGACAACTTACGCGTGGTACGTCGTGGCTTCGATGAAATCATGGAAATTACCAACAAAGTCGTGGGTGTCTCACCGGAAAGTCTGAAGAAGCAAAGTAAAACTCCAATGATGCTGAAGTACTTACCCGAAGGTAATGGTATGCAATCTGACGTACACCGCTTCTGGGAGCATACCGGAAGCTTCTATCTACAGGGTAAAGGTAATGATAATCTGGCTGAACCATTTATGGCCACCAGCATCGTTCCTGCGGCCACCGGTATTTACCGTGATATGACCAATATTCGCTTCGAATATCCGAAATTTGTCACCGAAAACTGTACTGCTTGTGGTGAATGTTATAGCGTTTGTCCTGATAGTGCGATTCCCGGATTGGTCAATACTATCCCTGAAGTCTTCAACTCGACGATTCAACGCATTGAATTGGGCGGAACGCCAACACGCTTCTTACGCCGTGAATCACGCAGCGTTGAAAAACGTTTACGTGCCTTAATCGATGAGAAAGGTGAACAGGCGAATGTCAGCCAGCTAATTGACCAGGCCGTATTAGAATGTTTGAATGAATCTGAATTAGAAGGCAAAGAAAAAGAGACCTTAGAAAGAGAGTTCGGCCTATTGTTACAAACCATTGGCGATTTCCAATTCTCCATTACCAAGCCTTACTACACCAATCGTGAAAAGAAAAACAAAGGCAGCGGTGGTTTATTCTCCATTACCATCAATCCCTATACTTGTAAGGGTTGTATGTTATGTATCGACGTCTGTGAAGACGAAGCGTTAGTGCCCGTTCCTCAAACCAAAGATGATATCAAACGTCTACAGACGGACTGGAAATTCTGGATGGATTTACCAACTACCCAGGACGATTTTATCCGTATCGACGATATTGATGAAAAAGTCGGTGCTTTAGAGACCTTATTATTAGATAAAGCAAACTATCAATCCGTGGTTGCCGGTGACGGAGCCTGCTTAGGTTGTGGTGAGAAAACCTCAATCCACTTATTCACCAGTGCTGTAACGGCTTTAATGAAACCTCGAGTAATCAAACATTTAGCAAAACTTGATGATTTGATTGAAAAAATGGAAACACATATTCGGATGAAATTAGCCGAAAATGTCGACTTATCCAATCTTTCCAGCTTAAATAACGCGATTGATAAAAACAAAGATAGCGATTTAACGCTGGCCAGCTTGTCCTCCACCTTAGAAGAAGGACAAATCAGTGAACCGGTTGATCAAGATTGGTTAAAACGTAATACGGCTATTTTGGAAGAATTGCGCCAATTGAAATTTAAGTACACCGATGGTCAGACTAATCAAGGTCGTGCTGAAATGGGTATTGTGAATGCCACGGGTTGTACCTCAGTTTGGGGTGCGACCTTCCCATACAACCCTTATCCATTCCCCTGGACCAGTCACTTATTCCAAGATGCTCCTTCTGTAGCAATGGGATTATTTGAAGGTCATATGGCTAAAATGGCTGACGGCTTCAAAGCAATTCGTCGCGCAGAGCTGGAATTAGCGGATAAATATGATGCCGCGGAACATGATAAATTCTTCACCTACTTTAACTGGAAAGGCTTTAGTGAAGAAGAATGGTTGTTATGTCCACCGGTAGTCGCTGTAGGTGGTGACGGAGCCATGTTCGATATTGGTTTCCAAAACTTATCCCGTGCGATGGCTTCCGGTATGCCGGTTAAAGTTTTAGTGGTTGATACCCAGGTTTACTCTAATACGGGAGGTCAAGCTTGTACTTCCGGTTTCGTCTCTCAGGTTTCTGATATGGCTCCATATGGAAAAGAGTGGAAAGGTAAGGAAGAGATTCGTAAGGAAATCAGTTTAATCGGTATGGCGCATCGTAGTTCCTTTGTCCTGCAAAGCTCATTCTCACACATGACGCATATGTTAGAAGGATATATCGATGGTCTGAATACGCGTCGTCCGGCTCTATTTAATGTCTACGCCGCTTGCCCTCCTGAACATGGAATCGGTGATGATACTTCTGACATGCAAAGTAAATTGGCGGTCGAATCTCGAGCCTTCCCATTGTATAAATATGACCCCGATGCCGGTATTACCTTAGATGAATGTTCTAGCATCGAAGGCAACCCTGCGATTGAAGAAGATTGGCAGACATATACGCTGAAATACGAAGACGAGAATGGTAAAGAAGCCAGTTTGGATTTACCACAAACCTTTGCAGACTTTGCTCTAACTGAAGGTCGTTTCCGCAAGCATTTCCGTATGGTTCCTGCAGATAAATGGAATGACGACATGATACCCATGCATGAGTTTATCGAATTAGACGAAGATGATCGTGAAGGCAGCTTCCCTTATATTTGGGGTGTCGACAAGAAAAATCGCCTAACCCGTATCTTATGTAATGAAGAAATGGTTAAGGCCACCTTGGAACGTCGTGATTTCTGGCGTCAATTGAAATCCCTGACTCGCGATGACAATATTATCGATGTGGAAGCAGTTAAATCTCAGGCGAAAGCGGAGATGGCCCAGCAGTTAAGTTCTACTTTGTTAAGCATGGCAATTAACGGTGCCGGAGATATTAGTACCTCAGCCGCTTTATCCTTCGGTGACGTCGCTGCAGCGCCAGCAACCGGAACCAATGGTAGTAACGGTGCAAACGGTAACGGTAGCTTTGAGGCAGTTTGGATTGAAACACCAGAATGTACCGCTTGTGATGAATGTGTCGATATTAACCCTAAAATCTTCAAATACAACGATGACAAGCAGGCAATTATTGTCGATCCCACAGCGGGAAGCTTCCAGGATATCGTGAAAGCAGCAGAAAAATGTACTGCGGAATGTATCCATCCCGGAACACCATTTAATCCAAACGAAAAAGGTGTCGAGAAACTAATGAAGCGAGCTGAAAAGTTCAACTAATCAAATTTTGGCAAGTAGGGCTCCCCTACTTGCCAAAACTTTGGAATTTAAGAAATTTTTTAACCCCAAAGCTCTTAGCGTGTTTTTGCTATGAGGTTTAGGCATTATTTGAAATTATGTGAGTACAATATGGGTTTGTTAAGTTGGTTAAAAGAAGGAACCTTCAGCCATGGTGTCCATCCCTCTTATCATAAGGCGGAAACCCAATCTAAGGCCATTCGACGTTTGCCTTTTCCTTCTCAATTAATTGTTCCTCTATCCCAGCACATCGGTGCACCAGCGAAAGCCATCGTGACCCCGGGCCAAGAAGTTTTCCGTGGCCAGGTCATAGCCGAAGCCAATGGTTTCGTTTCCGTTCCCATTCATGCACCGGCGACAGGTCGGGTAAAAGATATTTGTTTAATGCCCAGTGCTAAAGGGCCGCATCAAATGTCAATTATTATTGATGTATATCGCGCAGATACCCAGGAAGTCATGTACGGCCTGGAGCAAGATATGGAGAAAATGCCACGCGAAAATATCAGCAAAGCAATACAGGCCACTGGTATGGCTGGATTAGGTGGTGCTGCATTCCCCACCCATGTCAAATTGCAAGAGAATAAGGATTATGACATCCACACGCTTGTAGTGAACGGTTGTGAATGTGAACCATATTTGACCACTGATCATCGGGTTATGGTTGAACAACCGGAAGACTTATTGCGCGGGATTCGTTACGCATTAAGGGCAACAGGGGCTGAAAAAGCCATAATTGGAATTGAAGACAATAAAGCGGATGCCGCAAAGATCTTGCAAGAGAAAATTCATGACGATGATCCCATTAGCGTTAAATTAGTCCGAACTAAGTATCCTCAGGGTGCTGAGAAAATGTTACTCAAATCCCTGCTCAATGTAGAAGTACCAAGAGGAGGCCTACCAGCTCAAGTCGGTGTTGTAGTCGATAATGTAGGTACTTTGGCACAACTCGGTTATTTATTGCCTCGTGGCGAAGGCTTGATTGAACGTGTGATTACCATTACTGGTACTGCGGTCAAAAACCCGGGTAATTATACCGTGCCTTTCGGTACTACCATTCGGTTTGTTCTGGAAGCCTTGGATATTGACGTCGATCACGACAAAATTATACTTGGTGGTCCCATGATGGGCGCTTCAGTTGCCTCTTTAGATGTTCCGATTACCAAAGGAACTTCCGGTATTTTGGTTTTCCACGAGCGCGAGGCCATTTGTGACAATGAGCATCCTCAATATCCGTGTATTAAATGTGCACGTTGTGTGCAGGCCTGCCCGATGCATCTCAACCCGGCACATTTGGGTTGGTTAGCCGAAAACCGTGAATATGCGGAAATGGCCGATAACTTTAATTTACGTGATTGCTTTGAATGTGGTTGTTGTAGTTTTGTTTGCCCATCCAATATCCCGCTAGTGCAACATTTCCGTGTTGCCAAAGCCTATAATTTAAAAAATCCTCAAGAGGTTGCTTAATGTCAGCTAAACGTCCCCTGATTGAGCTAAGCACATCGCCTCATGTCAGTGCGCCACAAGATGTTACGGTTATTATGCGTAATGTTGTGTATGCTCTACTGCCAATTTGTGCTTATGCTATCTACCAATTTGGTCTGAGTGTTCTATTATCTATTTTTACCGTCACTCTTACCTGTGTTGTTACCGAACGTTTTTTTAATTGGGTAGGAAAAAATCCAAGTACGATTGGCGACTGGTCAGCCGTTATAACTGGAATTTTATTAGCCTTGACCTTGCCACCCGGTTTCCCTTTATGGATGGGGGTTGTGGCAGGTTTTGTTGCTATCGCAATGGGAAAAGCCTTATTTGGTGGCTTAGGCTTCAATGTTTTCAACCCGGCCTTAATGGGACGTGCATTTGTTCAAGCCGCCTTTCCCGTGGCGATTTCAACCTGGACCCCAGCCTTTTTTACCGGTCGTTTCAGTGAGTTTATTCCAACTACGCTGACTATGCCTTTTCAAACCCCGCCGGATGTCTCGGTTTGGGTGCAAAAAGTAACCATTGATGGCTTTACTGGTGCCACTCCTTTAGCCTTAAGACAGATTCAATTGGTGAATACCGACTTAATGGATCTGTTTTTAGGGACTACTGCGGGTTCCGCTGGTGGTTCCGCTACCGCCCTAATTCTAGCCTGTGGAGCTTATTTGGCTTTCCGTAAAATGTTGGATTGGCGAATTCCTGCTTCCATCTTTTTAGGCGTTATCATTACCTCCGGGGTTTTACATATGATCGATCCTAAGTTTGCAGCTCCAATGTTTATGTTGCTATCCGGTGGATTAATGCTAGGTGCTATTTTTATGGCAACAGATATGGTTGGCTCACCAGTCACCCCCTTGGGAGTCTTGCTATACGGCTTGTTAATCGGATTTTTAACAGTAATTATTCGAGAGTTTGCCAGTCTTCCAGAAGGAATTATGTATGCCATTCTATTGGGTAATGCAGCAATGCCGTTAATCGAACAGGTGACTCAACCCCGAGTCTTCGGTGCCGCCCGTAAAAAGGCCTTTAGCACCATTAATAGTAAGGGAGGAGAAAAATGAGCGATATGACCAATACTCAAGCTGCTCCTCAACAACCTGCTAGCACGGCAATGATTGTCACCCTGAGTTTAATTGCTGCTCTATCCGGTTTTCTAGTGGTTTCCGTGTATCAATTTACCAAACCGATTATTGCCGAAAATAAACGTTTGGCCATTGAACAGGCAGTATTACAGGTGATTCCCGAATCTACCGCCTATCAACCGATGGTTTTGGATAATGGAAAACTGATGAAACCTGGAGAAACTGAAGGCGGAATTACCATTTATGTCGCCTACGATAAAAACAAAGAGTTTATCGGAGTGGCCGCCGATGGTCAGGCCCAGGGATATCAGGATAAGATCCAGTTGATTTATGGTTATAAACCCGCTTGTGAATGTATCACTGGAAAAAAGATTATCAAACTGGCTGAAACACCGGGGCTGGGAGACAAAATCATTACCGATGCAAAATTTAACGCCAACTTTGATGCCTTATCAGCCAAAATCCATAAAAGTGGAACCAAGCTGGCACACAAGATTGTTGCCACAAATCCCGGGAAAAAGAATTTTCCCTGGCAAATTGATTCCATAAGCGGGGCTACGATTTCATCCGTTGCTGTTGGTAAAGCGATTAACGATAGTGCTCAAGTCATCTTACCGCAGGTCAATCGTTTCTTAGCAAAATTAAAAGAGGAAAGGTATGAGCCAGTCATCCAACAACAGTAATACCGAGCAAGTAGCTGAGGATAAAATCACTAGCTCAACATTTATGGAAGGAATTTGGGAGAATAATCCGGTATTCGTCATGTTGCTGGGCTTATGTCCGGTTCTGGCTGTAACCAACTCGACCATTAATGCCCTAGCCATGGGTTTGGCAACGATGTTTGTATTGCTGGCCTCGGGCGGTTTAGTTTCTATCTTAAGAAATCATATCCCCAAACAAGTGCGGATTGCGACTTATATTATTATTATTGCCACTTTTGTTACTATCGTGGATTATCTAATCCAGGCAATTAGTTTGGAGCTTTATAATGCCTTAGGTGCCTTTATTCAGCTGATTGTAGCCAATTGTATGATTCTGGGTCGTGCCGAAGCTTTCGCTTCACGTAATCCACCGATGAAAACTTTTGTGAATAACCTGGGTATGGGCATTGGTTTTACCATCGCCCTATTATGCCTAGGCACGGTTCGTGAAATGTTAGGTAGTGGCACATTATTGGGCTTCCCTTTATTTGGTGCAACTTTCGAACCTTGGGTGGTAATGATCTTACCTCCTGGTGGATTCTTCGTCTTAGGCGGATGGTTATTATTATTCGACTGGTTGAAAAATCGCAAAGAAGAACAAGCTAAACTTGCTGAAATACAGGAGGCTCCTCTTGGAAACTGAATCTTTATCATTTATTTTTTTTAATGCCTTTTTGGCCAATAACTTTGTACTAGCCTTATTTTTAGGACTTTGTCCGTTTGTTGGGGTTTCCGGTAAATTAGATACTGCTTTCCCGATGGGTGTCGCGACCATGTTTGTTATGCTGGTTAGCTCAGTTAGTGCCTATTTTATTAACTGGATATTGATGTCCTTTGATATCGAGTTTTTACGTTTAATTAGTTATATCGCTTTAATTGCATCGGCAGTGCAGCTGGTGGAAATGACCTTAAAGAAACTGTCTCCTGCGTTATTCCGTTCTTTAGGTATCTTTTTACCCTTGATCACTACCAATTGTGCTATTTTGGGTCTAGCCTTATTTCAGACCTTTAAAGAATATAACTTTCTCCAGGCCTTTGTTTATGCCTTGGGGGCAGGTGCAGGTTTTACCCTAGCGATAGTATTAATGGCGGGCTTAAGAGAACGCTTGCAACTGGCTAAATTGCCATCCGCCAGTAAAGGTCTTGCCATGAGCATGATGCTAGGGGGCATGTTATCACTGGCCTTTATGGGATTTGCTGGTCTAGGAGCCTAAAAGGAGACGGGCTGGAAGCCTAAGAGGAGAATAATATGTTAAATTATTTAATTGCCATGCTAGTTATACCCGCCTTATTGATTGGTTGGTTATTAGTACAACAAATGGCGCGTCGTTTTGCTAAACAACATCCAGAATTCGGTCCTTTTCGTGAGGGTGGAGGGTGTGGTTCGAGCTGTGGCTGTAGTAATAAAACGAGCTGCCAAAAAGAATCCTAATTATTAATTTTTATAATAGCTCTCGCATATAGCGGCATAATAGGAAAAAAACACTTGCTCGTCAGTGTTAAAAAATCTAATATTCCTCTTTGTGTGTCTGCACAATTTTAATTAATACAGGTTAATTGGCCTAAATTAGACAAAACTAGGGGATTCCCATGTCACAATATATTAGCTGGTTTAACACGCTCGGTATGAACGATATCAATGAGGTTGGCGGTAAAAATGCCTCTTTGGGCGAGATGATTAGTAGTCTATCCACTCTTGGCGTCAGCGTTCCAGATGGTTTTGCTACCACAACCAGTGCCTATAAAACTTTTTTAGAAGCCGATGGCCTTTTAGATAAAATCAATCAAACTTTAGATAAATTAGATACAGATGATTTACAAGCCTTAGCCGAAACTGGTAAGACCATTCGTAACTGGATTCTTGATGCGGAGCTACCTCAAGACCTGCTTTCTGAAGTTAAGGCCGCGTATAAAATCATGGAGCATGACGCACAAGGCGAATTAGCCGTTGCCGTGCGCTCTTCAGCTACCGCCGAAGATTTACCCGATGCCTCCTTTGCAGGACAACAAGAAACCTTTTTAAATGTTCGCGGCCTAGACAATGTAATCGGCGCGATTAAAGAAGTTTTTGCCTCCCTATATAATGATCGTGCCATTGCCTATCGAGTCCACCAAGATTTTGAACACGATAAAGTCTTTTTATCTGCCGGTATTCAAAAAATGGTCCGCAGTGATATCGGTGCCTCCGGGGTATTATTTACACTGGATACCGAGTCCGGTTTCAATGAAGCAGTATTTATTACCGGTTCTTATGGTCTGGGAGAAACCGTGGTACAGGGCTCAGTGAACCCAGATGAGTTTTATGTCTATAAACCCAATATTACAGCAAAAAAACCAGCTATATTAAGTAAACGTCTTGGTGGCAAAGCTATTGAAATGGTTTATGCTGACGCAGATAACTATAGCAAAGCGACACTAATTCAAGATGTGGATCAAGAACGTCGTAAAAAATTCTGTTTAAATAATAAGCAAATCGAAAGCCTGGCCAAACAAGCCATGATTATTGAAGAACATTATGGTCGTCCCATGGATGTTGAATGGGCCTTAGACGGCGGTAATGATCAACTCTATATTGTTCAGGCACGCCCCGAAACAGTTAAGAGTCGTAGTAATCATCAGGTCATCGAACGTTATCAGTTCACTTCCAAAGAAAAAAGAGAGGTACTAATTGAAGGTCGTGCCATCGGCCAGAAAATTGGTCAGGGAACGGCCAAGATTATTTATAGCATCGATCAAATGGATGAAATCCAGCCAGGTGATGTATTAGTCACTGATATGACTGATCCGGATTGGGAACCGATTATGAAAATCGCTGCTGCGATTGTTACCAATCGAGGCGGTCGTACCTGTCACGCTGCAATTATTGCTCGTGAATTAGGTATTCCGGCCGTGGTGGGTTGTGGTAATGCGACTAAATTGATTAAAGAAGGCCAAAAAGTCACCGTCTCCTGTGTCGAAGGTGATACAGGCCTCGTATATGATGGCATTATGCCATTTGAACATACCCAAACCGATGTAGGCGATATGCCTGAGCTGCCTCTAAAGGTGATGATGAATATCGGTAACCCTTCTCGAGCATTTGCTTTTGCTTCTACACCGAATGCTGGTATTGGTTTAGCACGTTTGGAATTTATCATTAATAATACCATTGGAATTCACCCATTAGCTTTATTGGAATTTAATGATTTACCGGATGATTTACAAGAAAAGATCCTGAAGAAAACTGCCGGCTATAGTGATCCAGTCAGTTTTTATGAAGAAAAATTAGCTGAGGGAATTAGTACCCTGGCAGCCGCATTTGCACCAAGCACCGTAATCGTTAGAATGTCAGATTTCAAATCCAATGAATATTCCAATCTAATGGCTGGAGATCGTTATGAGCCAGATGAAGAAAATCCTATGATTGGTTATCGAGGCACCTCTCGCTATCTATCCAAAACCTTCCGTGAATGTTTTGAATTGGAATGCAATGCCATTCGACAAGTGCGCGATAATATGGGACTCACCAATGTAGAGATTATGATCCCATTTTGCCGGACTTTGGAAGAAGCAGAGCAAGTCATTGCTCTATTAAAAGAGAATGGTCTGGAACGCGGCAAAAATGGTTTGCGCGTAATTATGATGTGTGAAATCCCATCCAATGCCGTTTTAGCCAAAGAGTTTTTGCAATATTTCGATGGTTTCTCTATAGGCTCCAATGATATGACTCAGCTAACTCTTGGCTTAGATCGTGATTCAGGATTGATTGCCCATCTCTTTGATGAACGCAACCCGGCAGTCAAGAAAATGCTTTCCATGGCCATTTCAGCCTGTAAAGAAGAGGGTAAATATGTAGGTATTTGCGGTCAAGGGCCTTCTGACTTCCCTGATTTTGCCGAATGGCTATTGGAACAGGGAATTAGTAGTATTTCCTTGAATCCGGATACTGTAGTGGACACCTGGTTGTATTTGGCGAACAAATAAAAGCAGTGGATAGTGGATAGTGGATAGTGGATAGTGGATAGTGGATAGTGGATAGTGGATAGTGGATAGTGGATAGTGGATAGTGGATAGTGGATAGTGGATAGTGGATAGTGGATAGAAAAATTTTCCAGTTTTACTTGAAGTCTGTCAAGCTTTATCTTCTCACTAACCACTAATCACTAATCACTAATCACTAATCACTGTCCACTAATCACTGCTCTTCAAGGAGTTTGTATTTATGTCATCGAGACGAACGGTATTTTACCTCTCAGATCGAACCGGTATTACCGTCGAAATGTTGGGACGCAGTCTAATCAGCCAATTTGATGGCATTAAATGGAAAGAGGAAAATATTCCTTTTTTAGATAGTGAAGATAAAGCGATTAAAGCCAAAAAGAAAATTAATATGGCGGCTGACAGAGATGGTGCCAAGCCTTTAATTTTCAGCACCCTACTGGACCCGATTATTTTTGATCGTATCGAATCCAGTCAGGGTATCTTGTTTGATTTTTTTGAGACCTTTCTTAATCCTATGGAGCAGGTTCTCAAACAGCGTTCTTCACATGTGATGGGAAAGTCCCATAGTATGCAGAGTTCTCACTCCTATGACGCCCGGATGTCGGCGATTAATTTTTCTTTAAATAATGATGATGGTATAACCACTCAGCATTATGATGAAGCAGATATTATATTAATTGGCGTTTCACGTTCTGGAAAAACACCTACCTCCCTTTATTTTTCCATGCTGTATGGTATTCCTGCCGCAAATTATCCCCTTACCGATGATGATATGGATAGAGATGCTCTACCTCGCTGTTTAAAACCCTATAAACATAAAATTTTTGGCTTGACCATATCTCCAGAGCAATTGCAACGGATTCGCCAGGAAAGACGACCCGACAGTCGATATTCTTCTTTTGCTCAATGTAAAAAAGAATTGGATTGGCAGGTTGATATGTATGAGCGAGAAAATATTCCATTTCTCGATACCTCTTCCATATCAATTGAAGAGATCGCCACCCGAATTATCCAAAAAGCCAAATTAAAGCGTCGATTATATGGATAATTTAACTTAAAAATTAATAATTGAAAAAATAAATAAACACAGAGTTTATAACAAAAAGATTTACTATTGATTTCTAGGTGAATATGGTATAAAACTGAGTATCAAAAAAATAATAACCATACTGTTTAGTGTGTCAGATTTAATACGACTTTGTTCCGGCTTTAGTTACATTAAAAGCAACATTGAAAGTTACATTGAATAGTCACGATAATTAATAAAGGAACTGAAATACCCATGAAATATAAAGATATCCTTGTTTATCTCGATGATGGTGCGTCCAACCAGGATCGCGTCCAAACTGCTCTATCTTTCGCTGCTGCACACGATGCACATTTAGTTGGGGTCACCTTTGATATAAAAATTCCTCCCCATATTGCGGCGACTTTGACTTCTCAGGTTAACAAAGATCAAAAGGATAATTCAGCGAAGAAAGCTGCTACAATTATTAATGACTTTATGGAGCAAGCGGGTAAAACAGAGGTAAAAGTCGATACAAATATTATTAATTGTCGTGAATCCAAAGCACCGGAAGAGTTATCGTTATATGCAAGGAACTTTGATATCACCATTTTACGTCAAACCAATCCTGATCGCAGTCATTCAGCAGCACTAGTCACCTCATTAGCGGAGAAAGTATTATTTTCTTCCGGTCGCCCAGTTTTATATGTCCCATATGTAGGTGCCCATCAAATTCCAGCCAGTCGTGCAGTTATTGCCTGGGATGGTAGCCGAGCTTCTACTCGGGCCGTGCATGATGCCTTACCATTAATGGAAGGTATGGATGAAGTCATCGTACTCGTTGTTAATGCCGATAAGAAACCAAGCTCGAAAGGCAAAGATGCAGGCGAAGAATTAGTTGCTCACTTAAACCGACATGGCTTAAACGCTCGCTTAGAACATGTTCAAAGTATGGGCGTCGATGTGGCTATTATTGTATTGAATGCGCTGGCTGATTTAGGTGCAGATATTTTGATCATGGGCGGTTATGGCAACTCTCGAATTCATGAAATGTTTTTAGGTGGTGTTACACGTACGTTAATGCGTGATATGACAATTCCGGTTTTTATGTCTCACTAATTTGTTCTCTGAATCAAGTCGAAGTTAGTGCTTTAGCAACTAATTTTGACTTGATATTAATCATTCCCACACTTTATCTGTCAAAAACTGAGTTTTACGATAACCATTGATGATTTTAATATGATATGCGTCAATGATTAACATTCTTTATACTGAGTATTGAAAATCATTGTATAAATAAATCTATAGTTGATTGTAAAATAAGGTTGAATTTTCTATACTGGTCGCCCTTTACGGACCCTAGGTGCTTTTCCGAGAATACAGAGACTTATCTATATTCTCGAACAAACTCCTAGCTCTAGTAGGTTCAAAACAAAACCAATGCATATTTGGTTTTGCTTAAATTAATGATATTTTCCTGAGGAGGAGTAATATATGGGTAGCAACAGCTCGTATTGGCAAGCGAATCTGCGCCTGATGGCAATTTGTTTAACCATCTGGTTCACAGTTTCTTTTGTATTCGGTATTTTATTGGTTGATCAACTTAACGCCATTTCTCTTGGCGGTTATAAACTTGGATTCTGGTTCGCTCAGCAAGGTTCTATTTACACCTTCGTTGCTCTAGTTTTCTTCTATACAGCTAGCATGAATAAGCTAGATAAAAAACATGGCGTTCAAGAAGACGAGGAGCAATAAGCAATGGATGAATTAAAACTCTATACCTATATTGCCGTATTTGGCACATTCGGTTTGTACTTTTTTATTGCTTGGTGGGCTCGCGCAGGAAGTACCAGTGAATTCTACGTTGCTGGTGGTGGTGTACATCCGGTATTAAACGGTATGGCTATTGGTGCTGACTGGATGAGTGCGGCCTCCTTTATCTCCATGGCTGGTTTAATTGCCTTCTTAGGTTATGGTGGTTCAGTCTTCCTAATGGGATGGACCGGTGGTTATGTATTATTAGCCATGTTATTAGCCCCCTACTTACGTAAATATGGAAAGTTCACCGTACCTGAGTTTATCGGGGATCGTTACTATTCAAATACTGCTCGTGTCGTAGCGGTATTGTGTTTGATTATCGCTTCCTTGACTTATGTAATCGGTCAGATGAAAGGGGTTGGTGTAGCATTCTCTCGCTTCCTTGAAGTAGATTATGGTGTTGGCCTTGGTATTGGTATGTTCGTCGTATGGGTATACGCAGTACTAGGTGGTATGAAAGGTATTACATACACACAGATTGCTCAATACTGTGTTCTTATCTTTGCTTATACCGTTCCTGCAGTATTTATTTCTCTACATTTAACCGGTAACCCAATTCCACAAATTGGTCTAGGTAGTACCCTAGCTGATGGCAGTGGTGTTTACTTATTAGATAAATTGGACCTAGTTGTAACTGAGCTTGGCTTTAAAGAGTACACAACTGCTAAGTTAGGTAGTACTTTAAACATGTTCATGTATACCTTATCTCTAATGATTGGTACTGCTGGTCTTCCACACGTAATTATGCGCTTCTTTACGGTTCCTACGGTTAAAGCTGCTCGTTCTTCTGCTGGTTGGGCATTAGTATTTATCGCCGCACTTTACACCGTTGCTCCTGCTGTTGGTGCCATGGCTCGCTTAAACTTAATGACTACTATTCAGCCTTCTGAAGGTGTGGTACTTGAGTATGAACAGCGTCCACAATGGTTCAAGACTTGGGAAGGCACTGGTCTGTTGAAGTTTGAAGACAAAAATGGTGATGGAAAAATCCAATATGTAGCTGACAAGGCAACCAATGAAATGGTTAAGGTTGACCGTGACATCATGGTATTGGCTAACCCAGAAATTGCCAACTTACCTAACTGGGTAATCGCATTAGTTGCTGCTGGTGGTCTGGCTGCGGCATTATCAACCGCTGCTGGTTTATTATTGGCCATTTCATCCTCCATTTCTCATGACTTGATGAAGGGTGTACTGGTACCGGAAATTAGTGAAAAATCAGAATTGATGGCAGGTCGTGTCGCCATGACCGTCTCTATTCTGGTGGCTGGTTACCTGGGTCTAAATCCACCGGGCTTTGCCGCTGGTACGGTTGCTTTGGCCTTTGGTCTGGCAGCATCATCAATCTTCCCTGCATTGATGATGGGTATTTTCTCTAAGACGGTTGGTAGTAAAGCAGCGATTGCTGGTATGTCTGCCGGTATCGGTGTTACTTTATTGTACATCTTCCAGCACGAAGGGATTATGTTCATTAAAGGAACTTCCTTCTTAGGTGATTTACCAAGAAACTGGTTCTTTGGAATCGATCCTAAAGCCTTTGGTTCTGTTGGAGCCATCGTTAACTTTGCAACTGCTTTTGCTGTGGCTAAGATGATCGGTGAAAGACCTCCAGAAAACATCCAGCATATGATCGAAGATATTCGTATCCCTGCTGGTGCTGGTGCTGCTCAAGCAGGTCACTAAGAAAGGCTAACAGCTCATTAATTTGAACTGGAAAAGGCTCCTACTTGCTAGGAGCCTTTTTTGATTATAGAGATACCCGCAAAAACTCATTTCGCCAAATCAAGTACATTTTGATGAAATTACTTTTGCAAGTCTTTCTAAATAAACTAATATTGAACAGGCTCCTAATGTGCCTATAGTTTTTCTTAAAAATTAGGTTGAGGATAATAATGAAATTAATGAAGTGGTTCTTATTATGAAGAAATTGAGCCCAAATATGAAACTGGCGATCGTAATCGCCCCCTTTTTGTTAGTCGGCGGTTATATTGCAGCTGATTATTATTCGGAACTACAATCCGAAAAAAAGAATTTGTTCAAATTAGTCGTTCAGGGAAGCTGTAATATTATCGCTAACCAATGTTCTTTAAAACATGACCGACTCGTTTTAAAACTATCTGATCAACAAGGTTCTACAAGAATTACATCCAATCATCCACTAGATAGTGCTGGTATGTCTATTGTTGATAATAACAATAAAGAACTTCAATATCCCTTAAGCAGCGATAATGAACGCTTAATCTGGCAGGCAAGCACACAATTAGCCAGCCTCTCGGAAAAGACACCTCAACAAAAAATTCGAATTATCGTTACTTTAAATAAAGGTTATTATTTTAGTGAGCTAACCACCTCACAGGGAGCAAAATAACATGGAAATTGAATTAAAAGAGATCCGCGACTTTATTGCCGGTATTCCTCCTTTTGATCGCCTCCCTAATGACTTGATCGAAAAAATGACCCAACAGGTCTCAATTCGTTATATTCGTCGCGGCTTTCCTTTGCCACCAGAGAATATTAAACAAAATCGTTTATATTTATTACGTAAAGGTGCTGTATCACTACTTTCCAGACAAGGTAAATTACTGGGAAAATTAGGTGAAGGTGATATCTGTACAGTTTTTTGTATGGATGGCGATACAGAAAGATTTGATATTCAAGTGGACGAAGATACCTTAGTCTATACCATCCCTTGCGATGTGATGGCTGAAATGATCGAGCAACATCCAAGCGTACTCTCTTTTATTCAAAAAACTGCATCGCAACGTCTAAAACTAAAAGTATCAGCGATGCAAGAAGAAGCGGCCTTAACTTCTTCATTAATGCATACACCACTTTCTGAATTATTACACTTTCCGGTAGTCAATATCGAGTCGCAAGCCACTATTCGCGATGCAGCAATTAGAATGGCTGATTATGCCGTATCATCTATATTGATTATGCAAGATGATAATCCGGTCGGTATTATCACCGATAAAGATATCTCCAAACGCTGTGTGGCTGCTGAGTTATCTCCTGATGTTGAAGTCAATCAAATTATGACGCGAAATATGATTTCTGCCGATACATCAACCAATGCCTTCGAAGCCATGATGATGATGACTCGCAAACATATCCATCATCTACCGGTTATTAATGATGGAGAATTAAAAGGCATTATCAGCATTACCGATTTGATGCGCCAAGAAGGCCGCAACTCAGTCTACTTAAGTAGTGCTATTCGAAAAGCAGAAAGCATCGAAAAACTAGTCGAACATAGCCATGTAATACCACAATTACAATTGCAATTAGTAAAAATGGGGGCTACTCCAGAACACGTGGGTAAAGGAGTTACGGCTGTTACCAGCGCTATTACTAAGCGTCTAATTGAAATGGCAGAAGAAAAACTCGGACCTGCCCCTGTACCATATGCCTGGCTTGGCGCTGGATCACATGCCCGTCGTGAGCAAACCTCCCATTCAGATCAAGATAATGCTTTAATTATCTCAGATACCATACAAGAACAGGATATGACTTGGTTTAAAGAACTGGCTAAATTTGTTACCGATGGCCTAAATACCTGTGGATACGAATATTGTCCTGGCAATGTCATGGCCAGCAACCCTAAATGGCGTCAAACCTCATCCGTTTGGTCCGAGTATTTTAGCCAATGGGTTAATACTCCGTCACCAAAAGCCTTGATGTATTCCAGCATTTTTTTTGACTTACGTACTATTCATGGCGATGAAAGTTTACTTAACGATGTCCGAGCCAAGATGCTGCAAGATACCCAAAATAACAGCATATTTTTAGCTAACCTCACCATTAACGCGATGAAATTGCGTCCACCACTCGGTTTTTTCCGCGGCTTCGTATTAGTACATGATGGTGAACATAATGATACACTAGACCTAAAGCATAATGGCATCGCGCCCATCGTTGATTTAGCACGCATCTATGCTTTATCCGAAGGAATTAAATCTGTCGGTACCCGAGCCCGACTACAAAAAGCCGCCGGAACTGCCTCTTTAAGTAAAGATGGAGCAGCCAATTTATTGGACGCCTTCGAATTTATTTGTACTTTACGCATCCAACACCAGGCCAACCAGATTCGCGATAATATTCAACCCGATAATTACATGTCACCGGTTGAAGTTTCAAAATTAGAACGAGAACATTTAAAAGATGCGTTTAAAGTCATCCAAACCATGCAAGCTAGTTTGGAGGCCCGTTTCAACTTAGGATAAGTTATCAAGCTCAAAGCCAAAAAGCTTAGATTGATACTTTAACCTAAATTAATCAGTTAAACCTGCTGCGACTGCCCAACTGATTAATTTAGGTTTAACAAGGTAGGGATAATTAATGTTTGATAAGCTATTCGGATACGAAGCAAAACGAAAACGATTATTAAAAAAGGCCCCAGAAGGTCCGATCCGGGATTTCCTGTCTGTCCCTTTTCCCGATCCCCAAACGCCTATTGATGAAACCCCCATTTTAGCCGTTGACTTCGAAACCACCGGCCTCAAACCCAACAAAGATCAAATACTCAGCGTCGGTTTTATTAGCATTGAAAACAATGAAATCCTTTTAAGTAGCTCCTACCACCAAGTAATTCGCACAAGTGGAAACCTCAATGAAGAAAACGTGGTGATCCATCATATTACCGATGATGTGAAGTCTCAGGGTGAAGAATTGAGTGTGGTGGTTGAAAAATTATTACAGGCTTTGGCTGGAAAAGTTATGTTGGTTCATTTTGGCAAAATTGAAAAATACTTTTTACAAGCCGCCTGTTTAAAATTGTATGGCATGGCTCCTATTTTTCCTATTTTGGATACCTTGGTGATTGCCAAACGTCGCCTAGATCGTTATGGTGGTAATTTTTCTCCAGCAGCATTACGTCTTTTTAATTTACGAGACCACCACCAACTACCGCAATACAAAGCTCATAATGCATTAAGTGATGCTTTGGCAACAGCAGAGTTGTTATTTGCAGAAATTGAAGAAAAATGTCTCACCAAATCACCTACCCTCAAAACTCTGCTTTAGCTACTCATATGGGTATGGCGAAAATTTCTTATTTCAAAAACATATTATCTTTTCAAGATCAACGCACTCAGTCAATAAAATCATAGATAATGGACAGCTAACCAAATGCTATGTTGGTTGGGAGCCGTCCACTTTACACGATGTTTTTTATGCGCGGGTAACAATAAAAAATCCCCCTTTTTAAGACAAACTTCAGTTTCATCCTTAAAGGCAATTATGGCCTCTCCTTGCAACAACACAACCCATTCATTTCTTTGCTGATCAAACCAGTCGGAAGAATGCCCTTTTGAAACGATGCGCTCAATGAGTACATCACCAGTGTTCAACAGTTCAATAAACTGCTCATTTTCTAATTGCTCGGGAATGGCATCAAATAAATTTTTACAACGAATATCCATATTATTTTATTTATCAGAATGAACCGCTAAAACATCACATGGGGCAGCATGAACAATGCCGTCCGTAGTAGACGAAGTTAGTAAAGCCAATCCATGTCGTTCATGAGCACCAACTAGAATAAGATCAACATTTAATTCATTCGCCATCTCGATAATCACAGGTTTAACAACCCCTGTTTCCACGATCAAGTTTACATCTAACAAATTAAGTTTCTGACAATTCTCACTCAATTTTTCTATGGCCTGCTGTTTCATCCATTCCACCTTATCTTCTCCTTCAGGAGGAACAAATTCGGCAGGAATATCAACTGGCACATGTTCTAAAACATGAATCACACTAATTTTGGACTTACACCATTCATAAACCAATAATGCTCGTTGCAATACAAGACTATTTACTTCACAACTATCCGTTGCAATTAAGATATGTTGGTAATTAAACATGAGATTCTCCTAATTCATCACAAAATGAGACAGGACTATCTTTTGTTTATAAGCATAGCAGATTAGTACAATTTATATGCAATATAAATGTTTTTTTGCAGGAAAAATTACAATTTATAGAAGGAGAGAAAAAGAATATGGTCCAAAAAAACTGGACCATATAAAGAACTTTATACTGAACTAGTGTTTCATTCCTTTCATCATACCCATTTTAATTTTGCGAACAGGAGCAGTAATAGTCTTTTTGCTGCCATCTTCAAACTCTAAAGTAATAGCGACTTTCTGATCTAATTTAAGCCCCTGTTTCAAACCAATTAACATGATATGTAAACCACCTGGTTTTAGCATTGCTTCACCATTGGCAGCGATATCAATTTTTTCGATTCGACGCATTTTCATCATACCATTTTCATTGGTATGGGTATGTAACTCTACTACCTCCGCCACATCACTACTGGCTGTAACAATAGCATGTGCCATGTTTGAGCTATTTTTTAGATGCATAAATGCTGCACTATTCGGTTGCCCTGGAGGAACCGCTCTCACATAAGGGTCATGGACCATGATCGAGTCTGCAGCCTTAGTCGCTGCACTGAGATGAGAACTAAATAACGCCAATACAAATACTACCAATACAAGCCGGTAATTTTTCAATAATTTCATAATATTTCCCTTCGTTATGTTTTACATATATTTCCTAATACTATTCAATATTTCTTCTGGAGGTGCCCCATGTGGTAGACGCTCAACCAGTTTTCCCTCTGGATCGACCACATAGGTTTCAGAACTATGATCAACAACATAGCCAGTCGCTGAATCTTGTTGTACTTTTTGATATACCGAGCCATAACGACTAGCCAATTCTTTTACGGCTTGAGCATCACTAGTAGCTCCAATAATAGAAGGATGAAAAAAGGCTGTGTATTCAGCCAGACGATTTACATTATCGCGTTCTGGATCAACACTGATAAAAAGTCCTTGTACTTTATCTTTCTCCTGTTCAGTTAATTGCCCAAGCGCTCCAGCCATCATGGCTAAATTTGTCGGACAAACATCAGGACACCAAGTGTAACCAAAATAAATCAGCATGACCTTGCCACGAAAATTTTTCAGTTCTATTCCACCTTTCGCTGACTGCAATAAAAAATCACCACCGACCAATTGATTACTTGCAGCATGGCTAGTAGAGTGTTCCTGTTTTTGTGGTTGCCAAAAAAACACTACCCAGACCAAAGCGAGACTTAAAGCAACAACAAATATCGGGAGAATTTTTTTCATATAAATTACTTATGAGTTACAAAAAGAAAAGGGGCAATTAATGTACCTTGGTCAGTCCGAACCCATACCTCAGCCTGCCATTCCATACTATTCCTAACGCAGACCGGCAACATTCCATTGCCATTATATTGACCATTTGACTTCGCTGTTAACTTGACCGTATTGGGTCCCATATTCATTGAAGTCCCCTTAAAATCAACCAAGACCGATTTAATATCAGGCTCACCTTCTATATTTACTTGAATATCAAATTTTGTGACTAAAGGTATTGGTTTGGGATCAATTGAGAGCCTTACCTTACGGCCGTCTGGCAAGTCAAGTTGACATGCGTTCTTGTGGAGATCGCAGGTTTTGTCGGGATTTGCCCGGGCAAGCACATTCTCTTGTTTTGCTAATTGTGATTTATAATAAGCTACTCCTGCCAATACGGCCATTAACACACCTGACAGGGCTAACATAAGTACTGTTTTCTTATCCATGGCGGGCATTGTAATAGATAGCGGGGTTTAAAAAACTACCCCCGAGTAGATGTGTGAAATGACACACTTTTTACATAGAAGATGAGCCAGAGCAACGCAGGAGCAATTGCCAACGACTCCATGGATCGAGGAGTTAGAGCAACTGCGTTTTCTGGGATAATCTAAGGCATACAAACGTGACTTAATCGGCATTTATACTATTTTCTTGCTTCCTTTCGGTTCAAAAGAAACCATCTGTGAGCCACTTCAAGGAAGTAAACAGACAAAAATTTAAACTTGTTCATAACATCTAAACGGGACAAGTATTATGAATCAACGCAACCAAGCCATATCCATCACCCCAATCAATTGGTTCGCTCGAGTTACCGCAAAAAATAGCTTAGGCATATTATTAAGCATAAGCTTTTTTCAATCCGCTTGGAGTTTAACTCTTTCAACTTCAAATATTTGTCCAGCACCTTCAGCACCAAGCATCAACAACCCAATTACAATTGGAAATGGTACCCCAGAAAGCTGTACCGAAAGCGCTTTTAAAACCGCACTCAGTACAGGAGGCGCAATTAATTTTAATTGTGGCTCAGCTCCTCATACCATTACCATAACCAGCGAAGCCATGGTAAATCTCAGCCGGGATACCCAAATTGATGGCGGTGGTTCAATAACCTTAAGTGGTGGAGGTAGTAGTCGGATTTTAAATATGGATACGGGAAACTTTAATAATACCTCCCCTACTCTAACCGTCATGAATCTCACTTTTCGCGATGGCAGATCATCAGGAACTCCTATCTCCTTAGGTACTTATTATGATGGTGGAGGTGGAGCCATTTATTATGTTGGAGGTAATGTACAAGTTTTTGATTCTATATTTGAAAATAATAGTTGTGATGCTCTTGGCCCTGACCTAGCCGGAGGTGCCATTTTTGGCAATGGTGTTGGCGGTACGACCATCGTGAATAGTTATTTTAACGGCAATCATTGTGCTAATGGTGGAGCAATAGGCAATCTTTGGACCTCGACTTATCTCTACAATAGCATTGTCGAAAATAATCAGGCCCGAGGTCATGGCGCCAATTATGAAGGTGGCGAACACGGCGATGGCGATGGCAATCAACAAGGGAGTGGTGGCAATGGCGGCGGTATTCAAATGGACGGTGCCGAAAATGATATGTTGTTATGTGGTGTTTTACTACACAATAATTCGGGTAATGCGCTAGGTGGAGGTATTTTTCGAACCACCTATTTTGGAACTGGCTCTATGGTTATTCAAAACTCCACCATTAGTAATAATATAATCAGTGATCAACCCGATTTTAGTGCTGCTGGGGGCATTTTTTTTATGGGAGGACCGATCACAATCAGTGATACCACCTTTAGCCATAACGAAGCCAATATTTTTGGAGCGCTCCAACTAGAGGATGCTAATACCAATATTAATCTCAATAATGTTGAGATAATATCCAACACGGCACGAACTGGATTAGCTGCCGTATGGATAGGTGATGGTGTTACTGGCGGCATTAACAATAGTAATATCTCAGATAATAGTGCACCGGGTAGTGGAGGATTTGCAGCTGCTTTTGCCGGAAATGGTATCTCTGGAGTAAGCTTAAGCAATTCCACCATTCTAAATAATAGTGCTGGCAATGGATATAATCCGATTAGTTGTTGGGGACAATTTATAGAAGGCGGCGGTAATTATCAATGGCCCGTACAACGCTCAGGAGAAGGTTCCGATGATCCCAATGCATTATGTAGCGCGTCCATAACGATTGGCTTCCCTACCTTATCTACTCCAACCCCAGAACCAACACCCGAGAACAGCCCTGAGCCAACTAATAGCCCTGAGCCAACAAACAGTCATGAACCGACTAACAGCCCTGAGCCAACAAACACTCCTGAACCGACTAACAGCCCTGAGCCAACTAGCAGCCCTGAGCCTATAAATAGTCCAGAGTCAGTCGATAGTACTGAAATAAGTACCAACATCTCAAATAATAACAACTCTTCAAATCTGAACCAATTTGATAATAAGCAAGAATTAGTATTTAATGCCCTCAACACAACCTTAACGCATTATCAGGACTACTGCTTATACAGTGGACACGAAAACGACAAACTACAACAGACCTTAAGTTACTACAATGCTTATTTAACCTATTTTAATGAATTGGTTTATCTATCTAGCTTAGATTTAGGGATAGGTTTAAAAACATCATTACCCTTATTAAAAACACACCCAGGCAATACCACATCAGATAATCTCGTATCCGCTCAATTCACCCAAACTATCTATAATACCGAATACTATCTCCAATCTGCCGTCATTAACTATCGCAATTATTTAGTCACAGGACAAACTAAAGCAACCGATCTAGCCACTTCAAGAGAGCACTATAATTTATATCAATCGGCAATCAATCAATTAGTTAAGTTATGTGGACAAATACAAAATCTTTGAGATTTTAGACCGCCCATACAATTATAAAAATAATCACTATCCGAGAAATAAATATAAATCAGACAAAATCAATTAGTATATTAATAATTATCCACATTTTATATCACAATTAATTTATTGCGTTGTTGATATAAAATATGCAAAATATCATTATTCAATTTTAATAACTGATAAAAATAAAATTTTTGCAATACATTCTGGGGGGGATAAGCATGGTTACACCTATACAAACAAACTTGATCTTCGTCATTTCTAAAGCACTTCATTTACAGCTCTACTTTATAGACACCCACCAAAATTTCCCCTCAATAAAATTTTTAATTTTGAAATAAAACACAGACATTCAATTATATTTGGAGAATATATTTATGAAACAAACAGTAAATGATGAACATCAGAAACAACTAAAACTCATTCTTAATCCTGAACAACGAGTAAAGTACTATCTTCAAAACATAGCCCCAGAAACCGTCGATTTATCCACCGCAGAAAATGTATTGTTGTTTGATTTTTATCAAAAAAATGTTTTTGGTTGTGAAAGTCGCAAGCCCATGACAGTAGAAGATACTCGTTATGCCACTCCATATGGCAGCGATGAATATCGCAAAAGTATCTCTGAATTACTGCGTAAATCTTGGTCTCTAAAAACACTCAATTGGAAAAGCCTTTATGCTGTATCAGGAGTTTCTGCAGCCTTAGAATGCTTGGCTTTTAGCCTTTTTGAAAAAGGAGATTCGGCAATCTTTCCGGCACCGCTATGGTACGGCTTCCCTTGGAGTTTCGAGCAACGCCCGGGTATGAAATTTATCCCCTTTCAGCTAGAAGCGGCTGGTATTGGCAACTTTCAATTGACCTTGGATGATATAAAAAGAACTTGGCAAGAGACTAACCCAAAGCCAAAAGTCTTGGTCCTAACTAATCCCAATAATCCACTTGGTATTAACTACTCCCAAAGCCTTCTTGAAGAAATATACAGCTGGGTTTTAAATGAAACCGAGATGCATATTATTTCAGATGAAATCTATTTCTTTTCTCAACCCCAAAGCACTACTAACAATCCTCCCTTCGTAAACGCCTGGGCCTTAGATTCCTTCCAAAATGCTTCACCCGATAACCAAGAACGAGTTCACGTGGTCTGGGGCCTAGCAAAAGATTTTGGATTATCAGGTTTTAAGATCGGTTTTATTCTATCTAAATCGCCTAAAGTTCAATGTGCTTTAGAAGGACTCAAATCTGAAGACGATAGCACGCTATACAAAACCATGGCTTGGTTTTCACCCTTTGATTCTCTCAAACAATATATGCTAGATCCACTTTTTATCAATAGTGAAATGGGCAAAGCCGATCCAGAACTAGCCGAAACGGCCATGAAGGAATACTCAGGTCATGACAATAGTCTAATAACAACCCAGTTTAATGCCACTAAAAAACAGCTAGAAAAACATAACATCAAGTTTTTTGCCCAAACTGGCTCAGCAATATTTTTCTGGATAGATTTAAGAGAATATTTGGGTAAAGTTCCTAATATACCGAATCAACTTGAAAGTGTTGGGTTGAATACCTGAAAATTATCATTAATTCTGGAGTCTAATGAGTTGCCAATATCCGGTAAAATAATGTCAAAAAACTCATTAATTTTCTGTCGAAACTCT